>FWPV01005004.1_pt1 | contig 20129 bp, 13 predicted proteins | sample 2228371 | NCBI WGS metagenome assembly FWPV01 (sample SAMEA103939776, study PRJEB20133) | metagenome | reverse complement strand
GCTTCGATGACGGGATGCGCTGGGCCCTCACCCCTGACTTGCTGCAGGCGGCGTGGGAGACGGTGGAGGATGGCCTGGGGCCGTTCGAGGGGCAGGACGGGATGCGGGCCGAGCGCGCCGGGGCCTACCGCGCCGTGTTCGTGCGATGCCGCTTCCGGCGCGGAGTTGCCGACGTGAAGGTAGTGCTGGACGGCAGCGGCCGCATCGCTGGACTGTGGCTCCAGCCGGCGGGGCCGCGCTGAGCCGGCAGGCGGACCGGTCCGCCGCCGGAACCGGTCCGCAGGTCCGTCAACCCTCCGCCAGCAGGGCGTCCACGTCCGCGCGGAAGACGCTGCCGGACACCTTCCCGACGTACTTCTTCGCCACGCGGCCTTCCCGGTCCAGAAGATAGGTGGTGGGAATGGGGATGCCGTTGATCTGGAACGTCGTGTCGTAGTCGCCTCGAGGCATCAGCACCGGATACGGGATGCCGAACTCCCTGACGAACCGGCGCACGACATCCGGCCCTTCGGAGTCCAGCGACACACCCACCACCACGACCCCTTTCGCCTCATAATCCTTCGCCAGGGCGACCAGGTCGGGCGTCTCCGCGCGGCAGGGAGGGCACCAGGTGGCGAACAGGTTCACCATCACCACGCTGCCCCTGTGCTCCGAGAGGTCGAACCTCCGGCCGTCCAGGTCGTCCATCACCAGCCGCTCGGCCCCGCCGCGGGAGGCGGCCGGAGCCATCGGCTCCGAAGACTGCTGCATCCTGCCCGCAGCCGCATAGATGACCACCCCGACGGCCACTAGGGCCGCCGGCACCAGCCAGCCCGGCAGGCGGCCTCCGGTCCGTCCTGTCTCCTGTGCGTCCATCCTGAGCTCCTCTCCTGAGACCCGGGGCTCCGGCTGCCCACCGTCCGCCGGCGCCCGTCTTCAGGGTCATGAACGGCAGACGCTCCCTCCGCGGTTCCTGCCGCCGTCCCGGCAGCGGCCAACTTGAGGGAGGACGGCGCCCCGGCGGCGGCGCAACTCTCCCTGCGGAGGCGGGATGATGCCCTGCGCATCGTCCCGGAACAGGTGACACTATGGCGCGTTTTCGGCAGACGGTCTCGCATGTCTCGGGCATCCCGCTCGGCGGCATCGGAGCCGGGTCGGTGGAGGTCCGTCCCGACGGGCTGTTCCACGACTGGCTCATCTTCAACAGCGGGCGCTGGTCGCCGGGCTCGCCCGGTCCGGAGCATCCCCCGCTGGGACCGGGCGACCTGGTGTTCCTCGTGCGCACGCGCTCGGGCGAGGAGCCTCCCTGCGTCCGCTGGCTGGCCGTGAGCGCCGGGCTCCACGACCTCTACTCGTTCGCCTGGCTCAAGTGCGTGGAGAGCATCCACTACGAAGGGACCTTCCCCGCGGCGCGCCTGACCTACGAGGACGAGGCGCTGCCGGTCCGCCTGAGCGCCACCGCGTTCTCGCCGTTCATCCCCGGGGACAGCGAGGCGTCCGGCACACCCGGCTTCCTCGTCGAGTTCCGCATCGAGAACCCGGGGGCGGAGGATGTGGACGTCTCGCTCCTCGGCACCCTGCGCAGCGCCGCCGGAGCCGGACAGCCGGACCGCCGTCCCGTGAACACCGTGGAGACCTCCGACGGCGGGGCCATCATCCGCCTGGGCGCCGAAGGTCTGGAGGAGGGGCATCCGACGACCGGTTCGATGGCGTTCGGCCTGAGCGGCGGCAACGTGAGCTTCATCAGCGGAGCCTTCAGCATCGAACGCCCCGGACTCGTGTACTACGGCGGCAGCCGCTACGGGATGAAGGTCTATTCCAGCCTAACATGGTTCCGCGACCATGGCAGCCTTCCGGACCTGAGTCCGTCCTCCCCGCCGTCCCTGCCCGAGGGGTTCGACCCGGCGGCCCTGCCGGACGCCGAGGTGCACGCCGACTTCTCCCGGCTGGTGCGCCATCCCGCCTTCCACAACCAGTACCACGTGCTGCTGCACACGCAGCCCGCCCTTTCCCGGGACGCCGGTCTGCAGAGGGAGTTCCTGGTGGACGCCGTGCGCAACCTGCAGGAGATAAGGGACCGCGGAGGGGCGTGGGGCGACGCGTATCTGTGCTCCCGGCAGACGCTGGCGCCGGGCGATTCCGCGGAGTGCGCGTTCGCGGTGGCGTGGCACTTCCCGAACCACATCACGCCTTCGGGGGAGCGGCCGGGGCACCGCTACGAGAGGCGGTTCTCCTGCTCCACGGACGCCGCCCGCCACCTGCTGGAGCGGCGCGGGGAGCTGAAGAGCAGGTCGCTCGCGCTTCCGCAGGCCGTGCTCGATTCCAGCCTGCCCGTGGAGATGTCCGAGGCGGTGCTCGCGCAGCTCGGCACGCTCGTCAAATCCACCTGGTGGACCCGCGAGGGGCGCTTCGGGGTGTGGGAGGGGCTGGGGTGCTGCGGATTCCACACGATGGACATCTCCTACCAGGGCTCGTTCCCGCTCATCGCCCTGTTCCCGGACCTGGAGAAGGAGCAGATGACGCACGGGGCGCTCTTCCAGCGCGAGGACGGCCGCATCCCGCACATGTTCACCCCGGACTTCGGCGCCGTGGACGACCAGTTCGAGCGGGTGGACATGAACCCGCAGTTCGTCATGCTGGTTGCCAGGGACTACCTGTGGACCGGCGACCGCAGCTTCCTTGCCGCGCTCTGGCCCGCCGTCGTGCGTGCGATGGAGAGCACCGCCCTGCTGGACGGGGACGGAGACGGCCTGCCCGACTCCGGCACCCGCCGGAACACCTACGACGTCTGGGACTTTCAGGGATGTCCCTCCTATATCTCCAGCCTGTGGCTCGGGGCGCTGGCGGCCGCGGCGCGGCTGGCGGCGGAGGCGGGCGACGGGGGTCTGGCCGGGCGCTATCGCGAGATGCTGGAGCGCGGGCTGGCCTCGTTCGAGGAGAAGCTCTGGAACGGGCAGTACTACGTGCTCTGGCGCGACGGGCGCACGGGCGAGACGGACGAATGCTGCATGAGCGACCAGGTCAGCGCCGAGTGGTTCTTCGCCTCGTGCGGGTGGGACGGGGTGCTGCCCGCCGGGAGGGTGCGCGCCGCCCTGCGCGCCATCCTGACGCACAACTTCCGTCCGGACCACGGCCTCATCAACGCCAGCTACCCGCCGGGCGTCCCCCACCGGATGCCCACCTCGGGCAACCTGCAGCAGGATGCCACATGGACGGGCATCGAGTACACCGTCGCCGCCCTGCTGCTGCGGCACGGGATGGCGGAGGAGGCGCTGGAGCTGGTGCGCGACATTCACCGGCGCTACGAGCGGGCCGGGCGGTTCTGGGACCACGTGGAGTGCGGGGACCACTACTACCGGGCGATGTCCTCCTGGACGCTGCTGCCTGCCGCCAGCGGGTTCCGGCTGGACATCCCGGCGGGAGAGGTGGGCTTCGAGCCGCGTCTCCCGGAGCGCCCGTTCCGGTGCCCGTTTCTGGCGGCGGGGACCTTCGGGAGCTACACGGAGGAGCAGGACGGCGCCGTGCTCGAAGTGCGGGACGGTTCTCTGGAGGTGCGGCGGCTGCGGCTGCCCGGGCTGCCCGGAGTCAGCCGCGTGGAGCTGAACGGGTCTCCGCTGAAGTTCCGGACGGCCCCGGCTGGAGCGCTGGAGCTCGCCGGAGCGGTGACGCTGAGGGCGGGCGACCGGCTATCCGCCCGGGTCTGAAACCGAAGGAGGAAACACATGGACGGCAGACTCAGGGTCGGCATCCTGTCGTTCGCTCACGGTCACGTCAATGCGTATGCGCAGCAGCTGAACGTTTTCGACGACGCGGAGCTGGCGGTGTGCTGGGACGATGACGCGCAGCGGGGACAGGCGAACGCGCAGGCGCTGGGAATCCCATTCACGCCCCATCTGGAGGACGTGCTGGCGCGCCGGGACCTGGACTGCCTCATCATCGCCAGCGAGACCGTGAAGCACGCAGCGCTCGCCGTCGCCGCGGTGGAAGCCGGGCACAACGTGCTGCTGCAGAAGCCGATGGCGCTGACGCTGGAGGAGTGCGACCGCATCATCGAGGCGGTCGAGCGCAAAGGGGTATGGTTCAGCCTGGCGTTCCAGATGCGCTGCGACCCGGCAAACATCCGCATGCGCGAGTTGGTGCGCTCCGGCGCGCTGGGCAGGATAGGGACCATCCGCCGGCGCCACTGCATCGGGGTGCTGTTCAACCGCGCATTCATCGAGGGCCCCACACGATGGCACCTCTCCCGCGAGGCCAACCGGGGGATGTTCTTCGACGACGCCATCCACCCGATGGACTGGCTCTACTGGACCGTGGGGGAGAAGCCGGTGTCCGTCGTCGCGGAGATCGGCAATAGCCTGACGGACATAGCGCCGGACGATACGGGCTGCGCCATCTTCCGCTTCCGCGACGGGATGCTGGCGGACATCTACAACTCCAGCGTCACCCACGCCGCCGAGAACACCACGGAGATATACGGGGAGAAGGGCGTCATCATCCAGAACCACGGAGACGGGCCGTCCAACGCCGTGCTTCCGCCCTGCCCCGTGGCGGTGAAGATGTTCCTTGCGGAGGAGGCGGACAGGGGCTGGCAGGACCTGGGCGTCCCCGTGCCCGCAAGTCACGGGGAGCGCATCTCGGCGGTGGCGCGCTCGTTCGTGGACGCGCTGCGGCGGGGCGAGCCCATGTGCAGCGCGCGGGAAGGCCGCGTGTCCGTGGAGATGTGCCTGGCCGCTTATGAGTCCGCGCAGACGGGCCGGCGCGTGGCCATCCCTCAGGAGCCCGGCTGAGCCCCGTGCTTCTCCTTCACGTCCACCACGCCGATCATCCGGGCCAGCTCTTCGTCCGAGTGCCGCCTGGTCCAGTCCCGGAAGCTCTCGCCGTTGGAGCGCGACTGCTGGTAGGCGCGGACGATGTTGGCCACTCCGAGCTTCACGTCCTCCGCCGCGATGCGCCGGGCGATCTTCCGGACGAAGCTCGCGTCCTCACCCAGTCCGCCGCCCACATGGAAGTCGTAGCACTCCACCTCCTGCCCGTCTATCCTGGTGGAGGCGCCCTGCAGCCCGATGTCCGAGATGACCTGCTGCCCGCAGTTGTTCGGGCAGCCCGTCATGTGCACCCGGATGCGCCGGTCCCAGGTCACGTTCTGCTCCAGATAGCTGATGACCTCGCTCATCAGCCCCTTGGTCTCGGTGACGGCCAGGTTGCAGAACTCCTTGCCCGTGCACACCACGCAGTCGGACTTCACGGTGCTCTCCCCGATGTCGAAGCCGAGAGCCCGCAGCTCCGCCGCGGCCTCCTCGACGCGCTCCTCGGGGATGTCGAAGACGATGAAGTTCTGCGAGATGGTGTTGGCCAGGCGTCCGCTGCCGAAGCGCTCGGCGATGTCGGCGGCTCCCAGCATCTGGTCGCCGGTGATGCGTCCGATCTTCACCGTGACCCCGATGTAGCACTTGCCCTCCTGCTTCTGCGGATGGATGCCCAGGTGGTCGTGGTGCGCGTCGCGCAGGGGATGGCCGCTCGCCGGGTGGGGCTCGAAGGGGACGCGCGCGGCGATCTCCTCGCGGAACTTCTCCGGCCCCCAGTCGTCCATCAGGAACTTGAGACGGGCGCGCGTGCGCCGGTCGCGGCCGCCGTGGTCGCGGTAGATCTCGGTGATGGCGACGGCGTAGTCCAGCACCTGGTCGCGCGTGGCGAAGATGTTCACGGGCTTCGCGAAGTGCGGCGCGGTGGACAGTCCGCCGCCGATGTAGATGTTGTAGCCCTCCTCATCCACGCCCGCCGGACCGTGGGGGACCCCGACGAATGCCACGCAGTTGATCTGCGGGTACGTGCAGTTCACGGCGCATGCGGAGATGGAGACCTTGTACTTGCGCGGCAGGTTGGAGTACTCCCGGTTGCCCAGGAAATGCTGCGAGACGCGCAGGACATCGGGCTGCGCGTCGAAGATCTCGTGCCGGTCGCAGCCGGCCACCGGGCAGTTCGTGACGTTGCGCATGATGTCCCCGCAGGCGCCCACGGTGGTGAGCCCCACGCTCTCCAGCCGGCTGAAGATGTCGGGGACGTCCTCGATGCGCAGCCAGTGGAGCTGGAAGGCCTGCCGGGTGGTGATGTCGCCGAACCCCCTGGCGTACCGGTTGGCCAGCCGTCCCACCTCGCGGAGCTGCGCCGCGGTGTAATGGCCTCCGTGGACCTTGATGCGGAGCATGAAGTGTCCTCCGCCCTTCGGCTTCTGCTCGTAGAGCCCGTACCACTTGAACAGGTTGAAGTCGTCGGGGTCGATGGAGTCGTAGCCCTCGCGCGCGTAGCGGTGGATGTCCGCCAGCACGTCCAGCCCGTCTTTTCGCTTCTTCAGGTCTTCGATGGGATTGGGCACTTCTGTTCACTCCTTCCAGGCGCGTCGTCTGCAGAGGAGACGCGGTGGGGCCGCGGTTTTATTTCTGACTAAATCAATCCGGATAATATAATATGCCCGGCGCCCTGTCAAGAGCCTGCCTCTTGCAGGATTCCGGGCCGCTCCGGACGTATTGCTCAACAGGCGCCCTTGCGCCATCATCCCTGATTCCAGACGAGGTGTGCCATGCCCCGATACGCTCTCGGGATAGACTTCGGGACCCTGTCCGGGCGCGCCGTCCTGGTGGACGTCGAGACCGGCGAGGAGCGCTCGACGGCCGTCTGCGACTACGCGCACGGCGTCATCGACGAGACCCTGCCCGCGACGGGACAGAAGCTTCCGCCCGACTGGGCCCTGCAGGACCCGGCGGACTACCTGGCGGCGCTGGAGGACATCGTGCCGCGCGTGATGCGCGAGTCCGGCGCCCGCCCGGAGGACGTGGTGGGCATCGGCGTGGACTTCACCTCCTGCACCATCCTGCCGGTGCGCCGCGACGGAACGCCCCTGTGCTTCGAGGAGCAGTGGAGGAAGGAGCCGCACGCCTACGTCAAGCTCTGGAAGCACCACGCAGCGCAGCCCGAGGCCAACCGCATCAACGAGCTGGCGGAGCGCCGCGGGGAGAGCTTCCTGAAGCGCTACGGAGGGAAGACCTCCAGCGAATGGTTCTTCGCGAAGGCGCTGCAGATCCTGGACGAGGCGCCCGAGGTGTACCGCGCGGCGGACCGCATCATCGAGGCGGGCGACTGGATCGTCTGGCTGCTGACCGGACAGGAGAAGCGGAGCGCCTGCCAGGCGGGATACAAGGGCCTGTGGTCCGCGGAAGACGGCTTCCCCTCCGTGGAGTTCCTGCGGGAGCTGCATCCGGAGCTTGCGGACATCGTGGACACGAAGATGAGCCGCGATATCCATCCGGTGGCCTCGCGCGCCGGGGGGCTGACGGCGGAGATGGCGGCGAAGCTGGGACTCAGGGCCGGGACGCCGGTCGCGGTGGCCAGCATCGACGCGCACGTCGCCGTCCCCGCGTGCGGCGTGACGCGCCCGGGCACGATGGTGATGATCATGGGCACGTCCACCTGCCACATGGCGCTCTCGGAGGAGCCCCGGGTCTTCGAGGGGCTGGCCGGATACGTGAAGGACGGCATCATCCCGGGCTACATCGGGTTCGAGGCCGGGCAGTCCTGCGTGGGAGACCATTTCGCCTGGTTCGTAGAGCGCTGCATGCCCGCGGACTATGCGGCCGAGGCGGAGAGGCTGGGCATCTCGGGCCACGAACTGCTGAGCCGCAAGGCGGCGGAGCAGAAGCCGGGCGAGAGCGGGCTTCTGGCGCTGGACTGGTGGAACGGGAACCGCTCCGTCCTGATGGACGCCGACCTGACCGGGCTGATGCTGGGGATGACGTTGACCACCCGTCCGGAGGAGATGTACCGGGCGCTCATCGAGGCCACCGCGTTCGGCACACTGGTCATCATCAACGCCTTCGCGGACAACGGCGTCCCGGTGGACGATATCGTGGCATGCGGGGGGCTGGCGGAGAAGAACCCTCTGCTGATGCAGATCTACGCCGATGTGACGGGCCGGGAGTTCAAGATCGCCGCGTCCGGGCAGGCGGTCGCGCTCGGCTCCGCGATGTTCGGCGCGGTGGCGGCCGGGAAGGCGCAGGGCGGGTTCGACACGATGGACGAGGCGGCCGCAAGGATGGCCCGTCTGAAGGAGGAGCGCTACCGGCCCATCCCGGAGAACCACGAGACCTACCGCAGGCTCTTCGCGGAGTATCTGAAGCTCCACGACTACTTCGGGCGCGGGGCGAACGAAGTCATGAAGGTGCTGAAGGCGATGCGCCACACGGCCTGAGGCCGGGAGCGGCGAAAGCTGCGGCCTTCGCCCGTGGTCCGCAGATGGGAAGAGGGGGCCGGAGTCCCGGCCCCCTCTTCCGCTCACCGGAGCAAGGCAAGTCTCAGCGAGCGGTCCTTCGGCGCAGCACCGCGGCCAGACCGATGCCGGTCAGCGCCAGCGTTGCAGGCTCGGGGATGGGGACCACCGCAGGCCGCAGAGGGTCCTTGTCGAACCAGGTGGAGACGTTCTTGCCGTCGATGGTCCAGTAGGACTCCTCCCACTTGCCCAGTCTGGCGGCAGGGTCTCCGTCGAGCAGCCCGGAGCCCGGCACGACCGCCCCCACGTGGGACAGCCAGGCCCGGAGCGGGCTGCCGTATTCATCCACCACCGACGGGGCGGCGTTCAGGATGGGCGCCGAGGGGTCGTAGATATAAGTGAAGACCGCCGACTGCTGAGGGCCCAGAGCGGGAGGAGTGTAATACTTCTGCGGGCTCTTGTCCAGCTCGAACCCGCCGTTCTTCCAGACCCATCCGTCCGGCGCGGTCCAGGCCAGCGGCGCCGGGACGTTGAACGGGATGAGGCTCCAGGAGAGGACGGCCGGGTCCCCGGGAGAGGCGCCGGTCGTGTTGAACGCCGTCCAGGTCAGCTTCGTATAGCCGTTTTCCGGCGCGGCGGTCTCCTGGATGATGATAAGGTCGGTCGTGAGTGCCGCGTTGAAATTAGGCGCCGCCGTGGCTGCACCGGCCGCACAGGCCACGGCCAGCAAAAGGATGAAGCTCTTCCTCATCGGACTACCCTCCCCGGCGGCGAGGCGGCGCCTTTTTCCTCAGCGGTCGCCTGTGCCTGCCGCCGCAATGTGACCGGGACCGGATGCCGGCCGTGCGAATGCCGGCGTCCGTTTCCTCGACTTCTGCGCTTGCAGCGCCTGCATCAGTATAATTGGAGTGTAACCGCTTCCGGCACCCTGGCATTCAGCAAATATACCTGATTTTCAGAAACAGTCGCGGTCAGATGCCGTTTTGCGGCAAGATTCCTGCCCCCGCGGCAGAAAACTGCCACTAATGCTTTTCAATAACAGCGAATGTGGGGAGAAAGCGGGAATGGGAGCGTCCGAGGATGAGGTCGCGGGGGAGGGGCCTGCCTTGCCGGTCCTGCGGCAGGCTCCCATGCTGAAAGGGCCGCCCGCCCGGGCGGCCCTCTGCGAAGACGGTCAGACCGGCTCCTCGTTGAGCAGCCAGTTCATCGGAGCGTTCGCCACCTTGCGCTTGATGCGCGCCAGCGCGTTGTCCACGCTCTTGGTGTTGCAGTGCAGGTCCGAGGCGATCTCCCGGTAGCTCTTGCCCGTCCGGTAGCCGTTCAGCACGCGCCACTCGAAGTCCGACAGCATCCGCCGGAGCATGGTGGACATCCGCTCGCTCTCCTCCTGCTCCAGCACCATCTTCTCCGGGTCCACCGTGTCCGTGGACGCGATGACATCCGCCAGACTCCATTCGCTGTCCGAGTCTTCGGCAGGATACTCCAGGGAGACGGACTGGTTCAGGGGAGACTGCTTCTGACGGGTGGCCGTCTTGATGGCGGTGATGACGTGGCGTTCGATGCAGATGCGGGCAAAGGAGAGGAAGCTGATGTCTTTCTCGGAGCGGTAGTCCTGGATGGCCTGCCAGAGGCCGATCATCCCGATCTGCAGAAGGTCGTCCTTCTCGGCGCCCATCAGGAAGTAGGACCGCACCTTCGTCCGGACCAGTCCGCGATACTTGTAGAGCAGATACTCCGACGCGTATTCCTCGCCGCACTGCGCCCGACTGACAATCTCGCGATCCGACAGGTGGGCGAACCTCGACCTGGCCATCGGACTCAGCTCACCCGCCCCGTTCACCGCGACAGTTGGTGATGCCATCCTGAGCGATTCCCTCACACGACTCTGAGGTCTCGTCGGCCCGGGGAGCCTTGCCGGAGGCGTCCCCCTCCCGACTTTCGCGACATTATAAGGCACCCCTTCCCGATATGCAAGGAAAAACGCCCGGGAGATTTTGATAAGTGTGTGAACGGTGGCCCGGCTCAGGCTTCGGGGGCCGTCAGGACGAACGACGCGTAGGAGACGACGCGGTCGAAGTCGCCGCTGGCTTCTGCCGAGGTCCGGTAATCGGCCAGCACCGCCCGCTCCGCTCCGAGCGCGGCCGCGGCCGTCAGGACGGCCGCGGTGGGAATCACGCCGCACATGGTGATGCGCCGGTCGCGCACCACCCGCACCAGTCCGGCAGCGTCCATCCGCAGCACCGCCTGGATGGCCGGCTCGTCCTCCCGCCGGGCGGCCGCGTCGCTCAGGTAGTGGCTCATGTCCGTGCTGGCGAGGATGAGCGCCCGTCGGCCCTCCAGGCACCGGGCGAGCGCCTCGCCCAGCTCCAGGCACACCTTCAGTCCGAACCCGTCCGGCCTGACGCCGATGCACACCGGCAGGATGCTGAAGCCCGGAGCCAGCCGGCGCGCCGCGAACGGCAGCTGGACCTCCAGCGAGTGCTCCATCAGGTGCGCCGCGTCGTCGGCCGATGCGCCCGGCAGCGCCTCGCAGAGCCGGCGCGCCAGCTCCCGGTCCACGGGGAACAGGGAGCCCGCCACCCGCCAGGCATCCGCCGCGGAGATGGAGACCGCGCTGCCCAGCCCCGTGTGGTTGGGCCCGACAAGCACCAGGCAGTCGCGCTGCTCTCCGTCCGGGACGGCGAGCCAGGCGCTGGCCGCGGCCGCGCCCGAGTAGATGTATCCCGCGTGCGGGCAGACGAGCGCGAGGACCCTCCCGCCCACCGCGGGAGGCCGGGCGGCCGCGAAGCAGCGGTCCAGCATCTCGTGCACCGCCTCCGGTGTGCCGGGATAGAACGACCCGGCCACGGCGGGTTGTCTGACCACCATCTCCATACCCCGAGTTTACCGCACCATGCCGGAGCGCAAAACCGTCCGGAAGCGGTCCTTCAAGCCCGCTGAACCCGGTAGATGTACTTGATTTTTCCCATCTGCCTTGACTCCGCCGGAAGCGCGCCCCTATACTCAGGCAAAGGGACCCGAAGTCAGCCGGGAGCTTCCCGGCTCAAGTGCGGACCTGCCCGGCGCGTCCGGCCACGGACAGCCGGGCCGCAGAGGGCAGGGCCGTCGCCAGAAGGAGAAAAGACCGCCGTGAAGATACACCAGAGCGGCAATCTGCCGACCAGGAGGACGATACCCCGGCTCCCCCGCCATGCGTTCCGGAACGGAGCCCGGATCACACTTCCCGCAGGGGACGCCTCCGCGGCGAGAGGGTGGCTGGGACTGCTGATGCTCGCCGTCGTGCCGGACGGCATCCCCGTGCTTTCGGCCCCCCGGGAGCCGGGAATCCCGGAGCTCCGGCGGCAGTCGGTGAATCCGGCGGCGGGGGAGGGCAAGCGGGAGGAGCGGGCCTGAGGAGCCCCCGCACGGGGACGGCGGGGAATCCGGCACTCCGCGAGGAAGCGCTGCGGGCGGCCGGGGCGGCGGGGCGTGGCGGCTCCGCCTCCGGGGGCGGCAGTTTTTCCTTGACAGGGTCGCAGGCCGAGCCTTATAATCGATGTAACCGGTTCCATCAGGTTCGGGAAAGGGCGCCGTGGCAGCCCGGCGGAGGGTCTGCAGACGGCGCCGGAAGGCGGGCCGCGTCCGGCCCGGGCGGGGAGACCGGCTCAAGCCGGCACGGGAACCTTTCCCCCTCGTCCGCGCCCGCGCCGAGTCCGACGTCAGGAGGAGCTCCTTTCCCCCACAGGCAAGACCTGCCCGTCCTGAGCCGGACCGGCAGGGGAATCTGGAAAGCGTGCGATGCGCCCGCGGGGCCGGCGCCTCAACCGGCATCCCCCGCCGGGTGCGTATGTTGCGGAAGGAGAATACGGATATGAGTTCCCTGAGAGGACGGATGGCCCTCCGGCTGCTTCCGGTGCTGGCCGTCTTCGCTCTGGCCGCTGCCCTGGTGTGCGCCCCTGCGGCGGCGGATGTGGTCATCGTCGAAAGCAAGACTGCTACCGACCAAGTCACTCCTTTTCCCCCCTACCAGGAGATAGGCAGCTGGCTTGACACGGCTGCCAAGAGCACCGTGCCCGGTCTGGTGGCCCCAAGGGCCCGGTTCGTGACCAGTGGCGACGGCAGGGGCATCATCATCAAGCCGACGCTGGCCGTGCCGGGCGGCGACTACCGCGTGGAGATCACCCAGAACACCAATGCGGGCAACGTCTCGCAGGACCTCGTCGTCGCCATCTCGGTGAGCGGCGGGTCGGGCCTTCCGGAGACGACGGAGGCCTTCCGGGCGCCGGGCTCCAACACCTGGAAGATGGTGGGCAACCTGAAGCTGGACCCCGGCGTCACCCAGCCGGAGATCACCTTCACCTACAGCGGCGGCACGGTGGCAGGGACCAGCCGCTGGATATTCGACGCCATCCGTTTCACCCTGTACCAGCCGTGCCTCGATGTGCCGCCCGTGACCGCGGTCGGCCCGTTCGACGCGGGCGCCACGGTGGTGCGCGTGACCGGCATCTCTACGGACCCGGCAGCCTCGCTCGTGACGGTCTATCAGATCATCGACGGCGTGCCGGCGGTCATCGGGACGGCAGACCCTCAGGGCGAGGCGGCGGTGGACGTGACGGTCTCGCCTCTCGTCCGCGGGGCTCAGGTGGGCGCGACTCAGACGGTGAACGGTCAGGAGGGCTGTGTTCCCACGTCCGGAGCTCTGGTGGGCTCCGGTCCGAACCCGCCCGTCCTGGTATCGCTGGGAATCCGCGAGACGCTCACGGGCGGCCCCATCGGGGCTGACGGCGGCACCTCCGGTCCCATCGAGTGGATCGGACCCAGGGAGACGCTCAGCGGCGCTCCGATGGGCAGGCTGGTCATCCCTTCGAACCAGTGGCAGACCATCACGTTCGACCCGCTGAAGGACCCGGTGCTGAGTTTCAGCTCGGGGAACAACGTGCTGGACGGGGCGTTCGGCGTGCTGGAGCATCTGGCCGTGGCGCCGGCGCGATTCGGCCAGGGCGACCCGGGCAGCTACCGCATTTACATCGACTGGGTCAAGAACGGCGACACGGTCATCACCGATTTCGAGAGCTTCGAGGCGGGTGAGTCCGTGTTCCTGCGGCCGCCCGGCTTCTCCGGCTCGACCAGCGGCAACCTGCGCCTGCCGTCTCCGAACGAGGCGGTGGTGGACGACAGCGTCTCCGAGAGCGGGACGAAGTCGCTGCGGGTCCGCTTCCAGTTCCTGGACGGGGCTCCGGCCCGCTGGGTGCGCCTGACCACGTTCAACGCTCCGGGCTTGCCCAATCCGCAGGTGGACCTGACAAAGCCCATCTCGATGCGCATCCTGCTGCAGCCGGCCCCGGAGAGCGGGAATCTCAGCCTGACGGGTCCCGCGAACACCACCGTCAGCGACGGCGACCCCGCGGTGTTCAGCGTCACCGCCCTGAACGCGAGCGGCCCGGTCCACTATCAGTGGTATGTGAACGGACTGCCCGTGGTGGGTTCGGACTCTCCGGTCCTGACCCTGCCCGCCGTCAGCCTGGCGGACAATGGGGCGAAGGTCCGGGCCACCGCCTATGACGGAAGCCGGCGCGTCTACAGCGCGGAGGCCACACTGACCGTCCTGGTGGTGCCCGCTCCCATCGGGCAGGTGAAGGCCAAGGCGGACGGCGCCGAGGTGAAGCTGAAGAACCCGGTGGTGGTGACCAAGTCCGACTCCGGCGGCTTCTGGGCCCAGGAGAAGGACCGCTCGTCCGGCATCCGCATCATCTCGTCCCTGAACCCGCCGGTGAACACGCTGGTGTCCAACGTGGAAGGAGTGATGAGGACGGACCCTGAGACGGGCGAGCGCGTCCTCGACGCGTCCGAAAAGCCCATCACCATCGGGTCGCCGTTCACCGCGGTGCCTCTCGGGGTGAACAACCGGGCCGCCGGCGGCTCGCGGGTCACGGGCGGCGCTGGCGTGCCGAACGACGGACTGCTGGTGACGGTGTGGGGGAAGGTCACGGGAGTGGACTTCTCGTCGCCCCTGTCGTTCTATCTGGACGACGGTTCGGGCGTGGTGAACGACACCCCCACGGACTTCATCCCGACCGCGGTGGCCGGCATCAAGGTCCTGACCGAGGCCGCGTTCCCCAGCATCGGGGACTACTACCGTGTGACAGGCATCTCGCGCCTGGCCAGGAAGGGCGCGGCGACCTTCCGGGTCGTCGAGGCGCTGAGCGACATGCACATCGTGCCCGTCGCCCCGTAGGCGCCGGGACGCAGAAGGTCTGGCTCCCGCGCCCGGACGGGCGCGGGAGCCCGGAATCCCTCGCAAGGCTCTTCTCTCCTGTGTGACAGGCCCGGGGAGAAGAGCAGGCGGGGAAGGTGTAACCGGTAACGCAGCCGCCAAATGTGGAAACAGCATATATGGCGGGCTGACCGGGCGGCCCGGGAGCGGCGCTGAGGGCGTTCCCGGGTGTGCAGGGGGATGTTGCCGGGTCTGCGCCGGAAGAAAGGAAGAGCGCGGATGCTCCGCGGCGGGCGGGACAGCCGCGCTTCAGGACGCGCCTGCAGTGCGGGACGGGAGGCGCGTCCTGTCGGGAGATGTCCCGCGTCATCTTGTATTCAGGGAGAATGCGAAATGCGACCAGCCAGGCTCCTGAGCCTGTTGGCCATCGCGGCGGTCTGCGCCGGCGTGGCCGGGATGCTTGCCCCGGCTCCGGCTGAGGCGGCCATCGGCATCGTCCGGTGGTCCGCCGTGGGCTCCGACCCGACGGCCACGATCAACTACAGGCTCAACCTCCCCGCCACATCGGGGACCATCCAGATCAAGCGGGCATCCGACAACAGCGTGATCAAGACGATCACGCTGTCGGCGTCGGAGCTGACTGACGGACCGCACTCGGTGCTCTGGGACGGCACCACCGACGCAGGGGTGTCGGCGCCGACGGGCACGTATTACGCCACCATCACGGTGAACCGCGGGCCCGTCCCTGCCGGTCCGGACTACGGGCGGGTGTTCCGCATCCGGGACCACTCCGTCCAGAGCCCGACATCGCACCGCTACTTCGGCATCGATTCGGACAACAACCCGGCCAACAACAACCAGGTGAACCCGTCGCTCTCGACGTTCGGCAACATCTACCTGGCCAACACGGTGTCGAAGAACATCGAGGTGTGGCTGCCGGGCAACCCGGATTCGGCCGACTATGCGACGTGCGTCATCGGGGACCCTGAGGTCCTTCCGGGATGGACCACGGCATTCGCCGGAGGGAGCTCGCCGTTCGGCGTGGCGGTGTCGCGCAGCGGCCGGGTGTTCAGCACGGACCGCTCGCAGATACGTCACGCCAACTGGAACTGGGACGGCACGGACCGCCGTGGCACGACGGCGTCCTCCGCGATGGGCAACACCCGCGACAACGACGTGCTGGGGCTGGACCCGGCGGTGGACGGGGTGTATCACGCGGCGGTCTCGAGCGGACCGAAGTTCGGCGCGGTGAAGCTGAACGCGGACTACACTCCGCCGAACGATTTCGGGGCGTTCAAGGTGCTGGCCACATCGGTGGCGCCGCCGGACACGTGGAGCGAGACGTCCGCGGGCATCGGGTTCGGGGACGAGACGGCTCCGGTGACGAACGCCACCTGGTATATCGCGAGCGCGGCGAACGGCTGGGTGAAGCGCTGGACGACCAGCGGCTCCAGCTGGGATGACATCGTGGCGACGCAGGACCTGGGGTTCAATCTGGCGGTGAGCACGGCGTCGGACATCGCCATCAGCCCGAAGAACCCGAGCATCGCGGTGGTGACCAGGGCTGCGCCGGCTGCGGGCGAGCACAACGTGGAGGTCTGGGACATCAGCACCCAGACCAGACTGGGGACGTACTCCCTCGGGACGTCGGCCACGGCGAAGGCCTCGTTCGACGCGTGGGGCAACGCGCTGATCGTGGCGGGGACGGCGAGCACGACGGGGCAGGTGGGGGGCGTCTGGGCCTACATGTACGAGCTGCCGGACAACGGCTCGACAGACTCCCGGGACACCATCACGTTCACGCATACGGGCGGGGCGACCCCGCCGGTCATCGAGAGCGCGGCGGCGGACCCGGACACCATCCCGCTGGATGACGCCACGGAGACCACCATCACCATCACCGTCCGGGACGCCGAGGGCATCGCCACGGTGACCTCGGTGGTGGTGGACCTGAGCCCGCTGGGATACTCGGCCAGCACTCCCGCCGTGAAGGTGACCGACCTGAGCGCCACCCGCGCGGTGTACCAGGTGACCGGGGTCAAGGCCAAACCGTCCAGCCGGGCCGGCCTGCTCTCGCTCGCCGTGAGCGCCACGGACAACACCGGGAAGACCGGGACGGGCTCCTGCTCGCTGCGGACCACCGGCGGCACCCTCACGGGCACCATCCGGCACAAGACCGGCGGGTTCCCGGTCGCGCAGGCAGCCGTGTCCGCGACGGACGGGACGAACATCTACACAGGCACGACGGACTCCGAGGGCGTCTACACGCTGCAGGTGAACCCGGGGACCTTCACTGTGACCGCGAGCAAGGTATACTACGGTCCGGGCGACCCGTCTTCGGCCACGGCCGTGGCGCTGGGCGGAACGGCTTCGCCGGCGGTGGACGCCACCATCGGGTCCATCAACATCAACCAGGTGCGCAGTGCTCCGCTGGGCTCCCGGGTGTGCGTGGAGGCGGTGGTCTGCGCTGCGGGCTACAACCCTGACAGCGCGGCGAACGCGAGGCCGAAGTTCTACCTGCGCGACGGCTCCGGCGCGGCGAACAACGGTCTGGTCACCCCCACGAACAACCTGGGCATCCGGGTCTACGCCCCCAGTGCCGACCCGACGCCGGCCGAGGGCGACCGCGTGGTGGTGGAAGGCATCAAGACGCTGAACGCCTTCGAGGAGCTGCGCATCTCGCAGGTGACCAACTACGCCCGCGTGGCCACCGGCCAGAGCTATCCGGCTCCGGACGCCGCCGTGGCGGACGACATCAACGACAACAGGAACAACCTGAGCGACGACCGGTGGGGGAACCTGGTCCGGCTCAGCGGGGTGACGGTGGCTTCCGTGACGGCGGACGCCACGGACGACTGGCACCGGCTGACCGTGACGGACGAATCGTCGCCGAACCCGGGCCTGGTCATCATCTGGAAGGCCACGGGCATCACGGCCAACGACCTGCCGAAGGTGGGCGACGTCATCGACGTGACCGGCGTCATCAGCCGCCAGGAGTCCACGGAGCTGGGCGGCCGTCCGAACTGCGTGGAGCCGCGGCGTCTGGCCGACCTGCAGAGCGCCGTGGTGGACGTGGAGAGTGTCGGACAGGCCAAGGCCCAGCCGAACGGCATGACCGTGAACATCACCCAACCGATGGTGGTGACGCTGTCGCCGTTCGCGGCCCCGGACCGCTACTGGATACAGGACCCGGACGGGACGGCGGGCATCCGCGTGAAGGCTGACGGCGACCGGCCGTCGGTGGGCCAGACGGTGCTCGTGTCCGGCCGGCTGGCGGTGGACCCGGCCAACGGCGAGCGGATGCTGGTGAACTCCTCCTACACGGTGGTGGGCACCGGCACGACGAAGGTCTGGACCATCAACAACCGGAACATCGGCGGAAAGGGCTACGTGGGCCCGGACGGCCAGCCTCTGACGCTGGGCATCGAGAACCAGGGTCTCCTGGTGCGGGTGTTCGGCCAGGTCAAGAGGGTGGAGTTCTCGCCCGAGATGTACTTCGTGCTGGACGACGGAAGCGGAGTGGACTCCGGTGACGGGCCCGGCATCAAGGTCATCGAGACGCAGACCTTCCCGTCGGTGGGCGATTATCTGAGCGTCGTCGGCGTCATCTCGTCTGAGATCGTTGACGGCAAGAAGATCCGCGTGCTCCGCGGGCGCGAGGGGCTGTTCCCCGAGGACATCACCGTCCTCGCTCCGTAGGGTGCGCATCGCTTCGGCCGCGATGACGGCCAAGTGATGAGGGGCCGGGGCGCCATGCGCCCCGGCCCTTTTTCTCGCGCCCCGGCGCACCTTCCCGGGCGAATGGGAGGGCGAAGCTCCTGCTGAGCCGTCTCCGCGGCCCGGGCGGATGGATGCGAGGGCGCAGCTCCTGCTGAGCCGTCTCCGGCGGTCCGGGCGGATGGATGGGAGGGCGAAGCTCCTGCTGAGCCGTCTCCGCGGTCCGGGGCATAGGGTGCAGTGGTCCGGCAGGAGCCTCACCCTCCCGGGCGGATGTGGGGGCGGCGCGGCAGACGACAACGGGGCGGCCCCGAGGGGCCGCCCCGGTCCCAATGACCGTCTTGGACGCTGGCCCCTGCCGGTCTACGCTCTTCGGCGCAGCCGCAGCAGTCCGAGGCCGCTCAGGCCGATCATAGCGCCCATCTGGAAGAAGACGGGCTCCGGAATAGGAGGAGCGACCGCGTCCGCCGCGGATGTGTACAGGGACAGCGACACCTCGGCGGAATCGAAGTCGTCCGGCAGCCGGTAGGCCAGAGCAAGAGTCACCGGGTCGCTCTCGGGGATGGACCAGCTGTAGTCCAGCGGGTCCCAGTAGGACATGAACAGAGCCTGAATGTCGGCGAATGTCTTGTGCTCTCCGTTATGGAACAGCAGAAGGTCCGCGTTGCCGGAGCAAGAGGCCCACTTGCCGCCGTTTCCGCCAGTCCCGACGGAGATGCTCAGCAGGTCGCTTGGCTGGCTTCCGTCCACGGACAGACCGAAGAGCCAGGAGGACCCGGTCACCAGTTCAGTTTCCGCCAGCTCCCCCAGGCCGGCCGTGGAGACCTCCCCCGCAAAGCTCCACTCTCCATAGATCCATTTCTCGACAGGCTCAGGGTCGGGGGTGGGAAAGAGGTCGGGCTCGAAGATCCACGGGTCGGTGATCCAGGTCTCGCTTATCACTGAACAGGGCTGGCTTCCTGCAGCGCGGGCTTCCGACTTTGTGTGGAACCATTGATAGTAATGCCATTTCTGCGTCTTGGGGTCCAGGACCTGGCCGTAGTCAACCCCCCAGCTGCTCTTCGCCCAGCTCAACGCGTGCCGGGGACAGTTGGTTGTCGTTTGACCCGGAACGCCTCCCAGTTCTGTCTTACTCTTGGGCCAGTTCTCCGGTTTGGGCGTCTCACCTGCCAGCGTTCCTTCCGGTCTCGGGCCGCCCTCCCATTGGAAAAGGTGCCTGTAGAAGAACTTGTAGTCACCTACTGGCCGGACCGGTCCGCGATCGACATACTCCGACACAGGCGAGGACTGAATGGAGACCCGGCCTTCAGCCTTCGCCTCGCTCTTGGCCCGCGGTGTGTCAGCCTGGCAGTGGACAGGACTGACCTGTGCGCAGGTCAGAACGAGCAGAAACACGACCGAGAAAGCAATGCGCCGGTGCATCGTTCTCCCTCCTTCTTTTCACTGGCGCTCTCCTGCCCGCGGACGCCTCGCCGGCGCCGCAAGGTCGCGGAGAAGCTTCCGGGGAGCAGTGCTCCCCGCTCTCGAACGGCTGCCCACCGGGCAGCCTCCCCGCGCAACACGCCCTTCGCCGTTCCGGAAGTCCGGCGGAGCGAGCGCTGCTGACAATGCATATTTTACATCCGTGTCAAGGCGTCCCGGTCAGAATGATGTCGAATCAGGTATAGATACCGATGCAATGACGCCGGATGTGCACCTGCAGGGAGGGCGAAGCTCCTGCTGAGCCGTCTCCGCGGTCCGGGTGGATGGATGGGAGGGCGAAGCTCCCGCTGAGCCGTTTCCGGTGGTCCGGTGCAAATGGTGCAGAGGTCCGGCAGGAGCCTCACCCTCCCGGGTGGGAGCGCCGTCACCTCCGGCGCACCTCGCTCTCGTACACCTCCCAGAGCCCCCACCAGCGGAAGCGCCAGGCGGCGCGGATGAGCTTGCGCCGCATCCGCTGGATGACCCGCCGCACCGCCTCCCGCGAGCATCCTCGCCGCT
>FWPV01007340.1_pt1 | contig 20130 bp, 10 predicted proteins | sample 2228371 | NCBI WGS metagenome assembly FWPV01 (sample SAMEA103939776, study PRJEB20133) | metagenome | reverse complement strand
GGCGTACAAGCTGCGTCCCGCGCCGAACGGGATTCCCGATCGCTGGATGACCGGGACGCAGAACCATGAAGGAATCGTCGGCGCGGCGGCGGCTGTGGAGTATTTGGCGGAAATCGGACGGCGGTGCGATCCCCATGCTACGGACCGCAGGACCGCCCTCCAAGCGGCTTTTCGAGCCATTGCCCAACATGAACATGGGTTGGTCGCCGCCCTGCTGCAAGACTTGGCCGATTGCCCGGGAATTCGTATTTGGGGCATTCCCGCGGCCGACGCCGAGCGCCGGGTGCCGACCGTTTCGATCACGCACCGCCGGTTGCGTCCCCGGGAACTGGCCGAATACCTGGCCGCGCGGTCGATCTTTACCTGGCATGGCAACTTCTATGCGTTGCCGCTGACCGAGGCCCTGGGCGTGGAGCCGGACGGATTGCTGCGGATTTCGCTGGTGCACTACAATACTCACGAAGAGGTTGCCCGCCTGATTTCCGCCCTTCGTGAACTCGGCCATTGACTCGACCGAATCTCCCCTTTGCCGTCCCGCCGAGGATTCCCTGATGTTCCGCTCGAATCGGTTGACGTTCGGTATCGTCGCGCTGATGTGGGCATGCACGGCGGCCCCGGCTTGGGCCGGCGACGCCGAAAGCGGTACGGCACCCTGGACCGACTGGAGTCTCCGGAACGCCGTGCTCGTTCCAAACGGCGACTCGGACCGCCCGCCCGCCCTGCTCTGCCAAGACTCGGGGGCTTCGGCCGTTCGCGCGTTCATCGCCTGGCCCAACACGCCGTTCCGCGTGAAGGTACGCGTTCGCACGCAGGACGTGCAGCCCACGGCAGGCGGAGGTTTCGCCTATGCCGCGGTCTACGAATTCGACGAAAACGGCCAACTAATCGCCTTTCGTGATTTCGTTCAGACGACGGGTACCCACGACTGGACCGAGTTGGAGACCGAAGGAAAGACCCACGAACACACGTTTTCCGTCGAGTTGCGACTGGGACTGTATCAGGCCGCGGGAAAGGCTTGGTTCGAGCCGGCACGTTGGACCTGGATGACCGATCTGAACGCGATGACCTGTGAGCGAAACGGCTCGCAAGTCCGCAACACGGCCCTGATTCTCGACGAGCCGGAATTCCCCGGCAATCCCGCCGCCCCCAATCCCCGAGGCTTGGCCCATCTACTGGCGCAGGCCGGCTATCGGCCCCGTTTCATCCGGGCGGAGGACTTGACCTCGGCCGCGGCATGGGAAAAAGTATCCGCCGACGCCGCCTTGCTGGTCCTCCCGAACGGACCTTGTTTTCCCATCGAGGCACGCAGAGGGCTGCTCGGCCTATTATGCCAAGGCGTTGACCTGCTCTCCTTCGGCGGTTATCCGTTCGACATGCCCTTGCGGCACGCGGAAAAGGGCTGGGAAATTGTGGATTTGACGCAGCCGAGCAGGGTCAGGCTTCGCAACCGCGATCCCGGCTTCGAGACGGATTCCGAACCCGGACGCCCGGAGGCATGGCACGACGCGACGGGCAACCCGTGCCCCGTTGCAACCGGCCAAGCGGCGGAGGGGCTTCGCTGTGCCCTGGTTCAAGTACAAGGCGGTGAAGGCCTGAGCTACACGCAAACCGTCACCGATGTCCAAGCGGGTCAATGGCTGCGACTTTCCGGCCGGATCAAGGCCGTGGATATACAAGGCGACGGTTACCCCATGGTCGGAGGCGAGTGGCGATCACCGGGGGACATCGCCCAAGTGCGGGCGGCCCGCGATTGGCGGCCTTCGACTCCCCAGTGGCAGTCGTTCCGTCAAGACTTCCGTGTTCCGCCGGGCGTGGACCGGGTGGACATTCGGTTCGGGCTGTATCGCGCTTCCGGGACGGCCTATTTCGACGACATTCGGCTGGAGGAGATCGAATACGCGCCGCGATTGAACACGCGATATGGACGTCCGGAAGACGGATTGCTCGTCTCGGATTGGCAACTTGGCATGTGCGATGCCGACTACCCACTCCGGCGAACGGCCCGCCTGACCGCGCCCGGCTGGGAAGCCGCCGTCGCCGCCGGGGGATTTTCCGCGGTGGGCGTCTTGAACGGGAATGCCCGCTGGATCCCGCTCGCGGCCGCCGAAGATCGCTTCGGTCGGCAATGCGGCACGGCGGGCGCGATGATCGTACACGCCGGGGGGCGATTCCCCGGTTCAACGTGGACCTTTTTCGGCGTGGACACCGTGGACCTCACCCGACTCCCCGGCTTCGGGGAACGTGTCCTGCTGCCGGCCTTATCTCGCATGCGGCGCGGCATCTTTCTCCACCACGTGCAAAGCCGCTCGGCCTGTTATCGCCCGGGAGAGCCGGCGGAGATCTCCTGTTCGGCCCGGCATCTTGGAACCGAGGCTTTCGCCGGACTCTTGACGTGGCGGTGCTCCGCGGAAGACTCGGCCGAGGTGTCGCAGGAAGGACGGCAGGAAGTGCGCCTGACGCCGGGAGAGACCGCCGTGTGGACGATTCCTTTGGGAACGGCGGCGGCTGCCTCCGGATTGCACCGCGTCGCCGTCCGCTTGCAAGACGCCTCGGGCAATGTCTTGGACGAACTGTCGGCCGGGTTCGTCGTTTGGGACGGAAAAGACTTTCCTCGCAGCATAGCGTTCAGCTACGCCGACAACTATTTCACCTGGGACGACCGGCCAGCCTTTCTCTGCGGCACGACCACGTGGTCGAACTGGTTCTTCTCGCCGTCGCAATCAGACCCGCTCTTTTGGGCCGCGGAACTCGCCCGGATGGCCGACTACGGAATACGGATCAATGCCAATTTGCAGACCTGGTGGACTCCGCCCTATGAACTGACCGAGCAGGATTGGCGGAAGCTGGACGCCGCGATTTACTTGTCACACCGCGCGGGCGTGATTCATCGAGCAGGGCTTTTCATCGGACAGGATGTGGCCGTCGATGACGCCCTCTTGGAGCAACAGGCACGATTCACGGCCGCCTTTGCCGCGCGATATCGCCAAGCCGAAGGGCTGATCTACTATCTCAACGGGGACTATCAACTGCGGCCGCGGTCGCCGGAACAGCAGCAACTGGCTTGGCAGCTTGCCCAAACGCGCCGTTGGAATGAGCGATTGACCGGCGCCATACGGTCGGTCGATCCTCACCATCCGATCGTCAGCGAATATTACCAGCATCCCAGCGGCGGGCTGGACGTACGGCAAACCTTGGACGGCCTGGACATGGCTGAGATCGGCTACTTCGACAAGCCGGACCGCGACCTGAGCCGGTTTCCGGCCGTGTTCAAGATGACCGATCATCGCCTTCGCGGAAAATCGGCGGCCGTCGGCGAATTCGGGGTCAAGACGCATCCCGCTTGGGAGCCCACCCTCGGCGGCGGGGGATACCACATACGGCGGAGCGTGGAACAGCAGAATCGTTTATTCCTGACACTGCCGCAGCTCACCTTCGGATTGGGCGGAGCTACCGCCCGAAATTGGTGCTGGCGGGACGATGACGATCGCATCTTTCCCTGGGGGCTGACGTACACCTGCGACGGAGTCCCCAGAGATGCCCTACGGTACTACCGCGCCGCAGCCTTGTTGCTCCTCCGGTTGCAACCCCGCTGGACGAAGCCGGAAGTCGTGCTGGTGGCCTCCGATAGCTCACGGCGGACGGTCAACGACGGGTTTTCGCCGTACGATTTGGCCGCAGCCGATGTGCTGGCCCGCCTGGGCGTCGATTTTGCCGTCGTGAGTGATTTGAATCTCCAGGAAGGGGACTTGCGCGGGGTCAAGGCGGCGTTCGTCCCCAGCGAAACCGTCTCCAATAGTGCCGCACAAATCCTCAACTCTCTGGAGCAAGCGGGGAGCCTCACGGTCTGCCGACAGCACCCGGCGGCGATTGCGGATGCGCTCGACGATCAGCACTCGGAATCCCCGTTTCTCCCGCTGCTGGAGCTGCGACGCCGTTGGGCCGATCTGCTCGACCGAGCCGGAGCGGCTCGCGTGCGGATACGGCCGGACGACCCGGCCATCGCCGTGATGCCCGTCGCCTTGCAAGACGGCGCCGCCTTGGTGCTGGTCAACACCGGCGACCAAACGCTGCGGTTGCAGGCCGCCTTCCCCGATGGAAAAACGGTCGCAATGAGCCTGGCCCCGTGGGAGCCGGGACTGGCGGCGTGGAACTCGGCAGGCCACGTCCTCGCCTTGGAAGGCGGATCGCTGCTACGTTGCGACGGGCGACAAGTGGCGGAATCCGACGGCCACCTGTTATTGTGGTCGGTGGATACGCCGCATGTCCCAGATGCCGACGTGCGCACCGCCCCGGATATCCTTCTCGTCTCCACGACCGCCCGCAACATCCGCCTGGTGCGTGCCGACGATGGTTTCGACACGGCTGAGGTGGGCGAATTCCGAAGGGGAAGCTGGCACGTACTGGAGGAGGTTCCGCTTCAGGTCGCTGAAGGGGGAATCCGACTGCAAATCCCGACCGATTGCCGAGGCGAGTTGATTCGCATCCGCAGACGCTGACCTTCTCGGCGATCCGTCGCGGAGCACGGGTCCCTGCGCGGCCGGCCGTAACGCTTCGCTTGCTCATCAGGCGAGGTCGTGGCAGGCCGATCGGTAAAGGCCGCGCCCATCGCTCATTCGGTGTGCATCGTGGGGTCGGGGAGCGGCACGATGCTTTCCGTTACGACGGCCGCACCGCCCACCGCAAAGGCCTGGGGTTCGTGGGGTTCCGCGTGCCACGGATACTCGAAGTAGTGGCGGTAGTTATACGGCGCGCGATAGTAGTATCCGTGGAAGGCCGGGTAACGGTGGATGGTTCGCGGGTTGCCGGGATAGCAGCCGAATCGCGGCTGATAACAGGTCTGCGGCATCGGACCGAACCAATCGCCCAGCCAAGTCTTGCCGGTAGCCGAGTTCAGGTGCCCTCCCTTGGCAACGGGCACGGCCGCCGAACCGTCGCTGTAAACCACCTCTTCCGTTCTTGGGTATTCGGACGAAACCGACTGACCATACGCCTCGGCCGCGCCGAGACAGATGGCCACAGTGATGACGGCCGCTCGCATGAAATCGTCCTTTGTCGTTCTCGATCCAAACCGCTGAAGCCACAACATGGGGCCATCCGCCCGCCGCACAAGCCCGGTGCGGCGCCGCCCAACAGCAAAGCCCGCAAAACAGCTCGCGCAGCCGTAGATGGAGTTTTCGTTTCTACTGACAAAAATCGGCTTGGAGGGGCCTTGCGGACAGAAAATCACCCCCACGCCGTCAAAGATTCGCATTACCGCACGAAACAACGCTACAGAGCGGGTTGTTTACCCTCTATTAAGGGCATATTTCCGTGCGATGATTTGCCCCGGGGGCGACGCCCAGGTCGGATTGCTCCGGTTTTGCGTTCCGAACCGCCGCGCATCACCGCCCGCGACACGCAAAGCGCCGCGAAAGCGGGGATCAAGATTGAAGAAATAGGCCGACTAGTTAACATGGGAAAACAAAGAAGATTCGTTGTCGCGGCTTAACCGACGGATGGCCTTTGTATCGCATCGCAAACGCGATGGTGTTTGACGCTCGTTACACTCGTTTGGGGAATTCACGAGATACCGCCTCGTCGAGTCATTGATTCCTTGCTCTTCACGTCAGTAGGGCATCGGGCGGATGACGGGCAGCCGTCGCGCATGTCCGGCCCGGCACTTCGGATGCAACCACAACCAGTGCGGCCGAACGCATCCGCCGGATAGGCTTCGTCGAACAGAACTAGCCGGAGACGATCTGCTCATGGATTCCGCTCTCGTCGTCATCTCCCAAGACCGTGCGTTGGTGGAAGAGCTGCGTCAGGCGACGGCGGATCGTTTCGACGTGATCGCCGTCGAATCGCTCGAAACCGGCTGCGCGGCCCTCCCCGCGGAAATCCGCCCCGCCGTCGTGGCGCACATTTCGCGCAACATGGTTAACGGTTATCGCCCGCAGGAATTCTTTCGGCGATTGCGGGAGGTCGAATCCGCCGCGCCGATCCTGGCCGTCCTGGACGACGGCTGTCCCCCGGAAATACGAGAGAAGGCCGCGGAAAACGTGCAAGCCTTCCTGCAGCGGCCGTTTCAAACGGAGCGGCTCTTGGGTGTGATCCGCGCGCACGCTCCGTTGGAATACGAACTCGCGGAGTACTTGCGTCGGCGTCCGCACCGGGTTCTTCGTGGAAGGTGCCGGAGCTACGCCACCTTTTCCCCACGCATGTTCGACATGATGGACGAGCTTCGCGTGGCCGCTCAACACGACGTGACGATCCTCTTGAGCGGCGAGACGGGCTCCGGAAAGAGCAGCCTTGCCCGGGTCATTCACGATATGTCGGGTCGTTCCGCCGGTCGCTGCCTGACCGTGGCCTGCGGCGCGCTGCCGCCCAATCTCATCGAGAGCGAGCTGTTCGGTCACGTCAAAGGGGCGTTCACCGGTGCGGACACCGACCGGCAAGGAAAATTCGCCGCCGCTCAAGACGGAACCTTGCTCCTGGACGAAATCGACGTCCTGCCCCCCGACCAGCAAGCCAAACTCCTGCGGATCATCGAGACGGGCGAGTACGAACCGGTCGGCAGCAACGACACGCGGATTTCCACCGCCCGACTCATTGCGGCCACGAACACCGATCTGGAACAGCTCGTTCGCGAAGGCAAATTCCGTCGCGATCTCTATTACCGGTTGAATATCCTGAGTTTTCGCATTCTTCCGCTGCGAGAGCGTCCGCACGACGTGGAATACCTGGTCCTCCGTTTTGCGGTCCAGCACTCCAAAGCTCTCAAAGTGCGTATCGAATCCATCGAGCCGAGATTCACGGCCGCATTGCTGGCCCACTCTTGGCCCGGCAATGTGCGCGAGCTGGAAAACGTCATGCGCCGGGCCGTCTTGTACTGTCGTGACGGGGTTTTGCGCCCCTGCGACCTGCCCAGCACCATCCGCGGAGCACTCGAGGACGAACCCAGCCTCCCCTCGGACTTCGGCGGGACGCCGGGGGGAACTTTGGCGGAACAACTGGAGGCCGCCGAGCGTCGCATTCTCGCGGAAACGCTGCGACGCAACGGCTATCATCGCCAGGACACCGCCCGAGAATTGGGCATCTCCCGCATCACGCTCTATCACAAAATGCGGAAGTACGGCCTATTTGAATGCATGGCGGAGACGGCGTGAGGCGGAAAACCAGCGGACCGACGAGAGCCGGCGCGGACTCGCGACGAAAAGGCCCAAGCGTCCCGCAGCGAAGGCGGGGCCCTTGGGCCGTTCATTCTTCTTGGGCTGCGCGCGGTCGAAGGCCGGCGACGATGCTCCGCATCCGGATCAGAAGCCGTCCGGGGAGAAGCCTTGGCCGGCTCCCGCCATCCCCTTCTGTACGGCGGCGCCGATCAGCTTCAGCACGTCCTCGCCGATTTCGATCCGCGTGAGCGATCCGTTGGCGATCAGCCTGCCTTCGGCGCGAATCACGTCTCGGTCGCCGCTCATCGCGCTGAGCAATTCCTCCAACTCAGCCCCGTCGGCATCTTTATTCGACAAGGCCGACGCAAACTCCAAGAGCGGCTTCAGCGCGATGCGCAACTGCGATAAGGCCTCCACAGGCTGCTGATCCGCCGACGCATCGAGCGCGGCTTTCAGGTCGGCGATCGCGCTGCTCCCCGCCGCAACGTAGATCGCATGTTCGCCCACGCCGAGCACCGCTTGCATGTCCTTGCCCTGGAGAAATTCCGCGAATTCCGGCGAATCCTGGGCGATCGCGGCATTGGGTACTTGGAGAACATGGAAGCGAACGCCGGCATAGGTCTCGGCATCCAACTTCACAATCTCGTCCAGTTCGGGATTCTGTTGCTTGGCATCGTTGAAAAACTCCTTCACCCGCCTCTCCAGGGCGGCGGGATCGTCGAGCACGATGCCGCCGACGATCGCGAGTTTCTCCCCGGTCAGGGAGCCGGACAGGGCGATATCCGCCCCCTGCTTCTCCATCGTGGCCGTCAATTGCGAGAAGACCTGATCCACGATCTCCATGACCAGCTTGCGTTCCTTGGCGTTCAGGTCACCGTCCTTTTTCAGGCCGGCGGCAATCAACTTCTTATAGTCTTCCAATTGTTGCTTCATCAACTGCACGGACTCGGCGGTGTACTTGAAGACGGCCTGCAAGACCAGCGTGTCGTCCGGTCGGACGAAGCCCGCCAAGGCGGTCGTCAAGTTGCTATTCGCTTTCAACTGCCGCGCCATCTTCGTATCGGGCAGGACGGTCATTTGCACATCCAGGCCGAGGGTACCGGCCGATCCGTCCAGGTTCATGCCCACCGTGATCGTATCGAGTTCGTTGAGGGCGTCTTGCACCTGTGCCAGCGACTGCATCGCCATCCGCTTTTGCAGTTCGAACTCCTCCGGCGTCTGTCCAGGCTCCGGTTGCATGCCCTGCTGCATTCCCTGCTGAATCAGGGCCAAGCCGAGCTGCCGGTACATCGGGGGGATGCTCTGGATGTTGACCTTGACGGCCAGATCGTAGCTACCGGCCAACTCTTGCAATACGGCGGGATCGGCCGGGACCGCCGCCAACGACTCTTTACTCATGCCCAGCACGACCCAACCGTTCCTCTCGACCGCAAACAAAGTCTGCTGCGGCCCTTGAACGGCGTAGACGTCACCCTGTTTCTCGGCCATGATGCCGAACTGCGCGAGCAGCTTCAAAAGATCGTCGAGCTTGGTGACGGGGACCATGCCGAAAACGTGGAAGTCCATGCCGTCGGTTTGGACGAGGACGCCGGCCGGCCGCTTGGCGTCCAGACCGGGAATGCCGTCGCCGCCGCCGGTCTGGGCGGCGATCATCGCCTTCATCATCTCGCCCAGTTGCGGATTGCCCGCCAGTTGCCCGACGTACTCCGCATCCTCCATGAACCGATCCACGCCGCCGATCGCCACGGCGCCCACCGTTTGCACGGCGGTATTCTGGGCCGCGGCAATACCGGGCAGACCCAACAGCGCAATCGCGCCGCAGACTGCGGCCGCACCAAACATAGCCTTCAATCGAGACATTGCGGTTTCCTTTCTACATCCATTTCACAAAAAGCTACGGCCGCATACCCGTCAGGGCAACATCGATACACTCTCCGATTCAACGTCTACACCTTCTCGCGCCGGACGGTTACCGGAAATTTTTCCCAAATTGCGAGCCGGCAAATTCGCGTGCAATTCCCCCGATCCTTCCGGCGGTCGCCCTATATCCGGCACGCAACGGGGCAGACCCGCACGCCCGGTGCAGGCGGATATCATTCCTTCGAAAAAAACACGGCAATATTGCCCTCGACGAACGGAAAAACCGCGTGCCGGTCCGGACACCCTTGGATTATACGAAGTCTAGCTCGCCGGGACGACCAAGGGCGTCGGCTACTCAGGCGGCAATCGATCACGGTGATGCGCGGCTTGCCCCTCACTTTCCGTCGTCGATGTCGGCCTGCCTCAGGGGCGGCAGTTCGGCGGAGGCATCATCGAGAACCAACAACCAATCGTGGCCCCTTCCCTTGCCGGGGGCGGCAAACGACATCGCTCTTTCCCATTTGCGCGTGCCGATTGAGCGCACTTGCCCGTTACGAGGATCAAACCACCAGCCGCGGATTTCGCCGCCGGCCGGTTCCCACCGCACCGCTACGTTTCCGCCGGTCGGCAAGTAAACCAGGGCAAAGGAACCGTCCGACGCACGAGCCGCACGGCGATGGTCGGCGCCCTCCCCTTCATCGCCGTGAATCAGCGACGGGTCGGGGACGAGTTTGTAATACGGTCGTTGCATGAGAAGGAAACGCATCAGCCCCATTTGTCGGCTGCCGGGGTGACGCAAGGCTTCCTTCCACGGTGTGCGGGCATGCGAAATCGGCTTGCGCGGCGGTTCGAACATTTGCCAAATGTTATGATCCCCGTACGTGTGCCCGCATGCCCCGCTCAGCATGGACCAATAGGCCGCCTGCCGCACGTCCCAATCGTCGAACCAACCTGCGTCCGCTTTCCAATTCACGGGATGATCCTCGTACCGAGGCTCACCGTCGAGTACGGGCTTGACCGGCTGGAGGTCGCGCAGGGTCAAGGTGGTGCGATAGTTCGGCAGATTGGGAGCGGAATGCCCGGACTGGAACATATTGAAATCCAGCCAATCGTCCGCATGAAACCACTGCGCGGAATGCGACCCTCCCTGCGGGTGGTACGTCAGCAAATGCCGCCCGCCGTCGCCCTCCTTCAGACCCTCGGCCATCGCCCGGATCACGGCCAAGTGGCGCGGATTCTCCGGGTTGCGATCTCCGCCCAGAATCCAGATGATGGGCTTGTCCCGGTATCGGGAACCGAGCCATCGTCCGTACGTGCGGGCATTTTCCGGCGTGAAGATTTCCGGGCCGACTCCCCATTTCTTATTCCACTTGTCGCCCCATGTCGGCAACATTCCGATGAACAATCCCAATTCCTCCGCCCGCCGGACAATCCAATCGACGTGGTCCCAGTAATCGTTTTCCGGGCCTTCTTTCACGGCGGGACGAGTCGGATCATCGTCCACCAGCGGCTTATGTCCGTAGGCATTCGGCGTGTGCAGACCGTCCAATTCGGCCAGCGCCACGGCCTGTATCACCGTGAAGCCTTTCCGCGCACGGTCGCTGAGGTACAGATCGGCCTCTTCGCGGTTCAAACGATGGAAGAGTTCCCAGGCCGTATCGCCCAGGTAGAAAAATGGTCGCCCCTCCGCGGTGACGATGTATCGGCCGTCCGGGCTGACTTTCAGCTCCGGCGATCCGTTGGCCGCAAGGGCGGCGGGCATGGCCGCAAGCGCCGCGAGCAGGGCGACCAAGGCAATCGCATGCCGCCGTCCCCGCTGTCGCGTCCTATTGTGGTTGCAGATACTCCACCCGCCATCCCGGAACTTCACCATGTCAGCCTCCCAATCCCCAATACCCTCGGCACGCCTTGGCATTTTTCCCGCCGGTGCGCCGCAGCCTCTTCTACCCCTATCCCCCAGCAAAAACAATTTTGAAGCAATTCTCGCGACAAACAGTTTCGTGAAGAAGCGGAGTTTTGCGGAGGAACGCATCCTCTTGCGGCCGAATTGCCCGGAACCGAACAGGCCTCGCCGCATGTAGGTGCACGAACATCCGCAAACACGGTACGATTATACCCGAGGGCAGCCCCTGAACAACGCCGCCCCCAACCAAGCGGAACTCGTGATCTTGCAAAAGCGCACTATCTAAAGGGAGCTGAGCGATGAGCCGCCCCAATACGGCTGACCGACGTCAACGGATCTTCCTGTGCCTCTTGTGGCTCATTTCGCTTGCGCTCATGCCGCGGCGGATTGCGGCCCAAGACGTTCCGGCTCCGCCGCATGACTCCCCGGATTTGGCCGCCTATCGCGAGCGATGGCAGGCCCCCGAAGTGCAGAGCCGTATCGCGGAGAACATCGAGCGGTATCGGAAGGAGAACGTTTCCTGCCGGGTGCTCGGAGACGACGGCAAGCCGCTGCCGAACGTCGAGGTCGAAGTTCGGCAAGAGTCCCACGCCTTTCTATTCGGCTGCAATGCCTTCGTTCTCGGGCAACTGGATTCGCCCGAGAAAAACCGCAAGTACGAAGACGCCTTCGTGCATATCTTCAATTTCGCCACCGTTCCGTTCTATTGGGGAGGTGTGGAGCCGGTCGAGGGCGAGTTGCGTTACGCGGAGGGGAGCCGCGACATTTGGCGCCGTCCCCCGCCCGATCGGTATATCCCCTGGGCGGAAAGGCACGGTTTGACTCTGAAGGGTCACCCGTTGCTTTGGCACGCCTACAATCCGCCGTGGCTTCCCAAGGACGCGGAGAAGTTGAAGACGCTGTACCAGGAGCGTTTTCGCCAAATCGCGGCGCGTTACCGCGACCATATTCCCATCTGGGACGTCGTCAACGAATCCCTGGTCTGCCCGCCTACCTATCCGCTATACGATCCGGACCGATCGTACGTGGCCTGGGCGTTCCACCAAGTCGCCGAGCTGTTTCCCCAGGAAACGATCCTGATGATCAACGAGGTTACGTCGTTCAATTTCCCGCCGGCCTCCCGCATGTACGAGGAGCAAATTGCCGGGCTGCTGACGGCGGGAGTGCCGGTCCGCGGCATCGGCCTGCAATTTCACTACTTTCGCCGCTCGGCCTTGGACGCCTATTTGAAAAGCCCCCATTGCGATCCGCGCGTGCTGCTGGAGGTTTACGAGCAACTGTCACGATTCGACCTGCCGCTGTACATCACCGAGATCACCATTCCCTCGGCGGGAGAGGGGGGCGAGGCGTTGCAAGCCGAGGTCGTCCGCGACCACTATCGTCTATGGTTCAGCGTCCCCAAGATGGCCGGCATCACCTGGTGGAACCTGGGCGACGACACGGCGGTGCAAGGCGAGAATGAGGCCCGGGGAGGCCTCCTGGACGAGAACCTCGACCCCAAGCCCGCCTACCGCGAGCTGGAACGCCTGATCCGCACGGAATGGCAAACTCACGTGCGAACCAAGACCGACGAGAAGGGTCGGGCGGAGTTCCGCGGCTTTGCCGGGAAATACACGATCCGGGTCCTTGCCGGAGGAACCGCCGTTTCCGCCGTCATCGACGTCCGACCCGCTTACTCGAATCGATACACGATCACCCTGCCGCCGCATGCTGATGCATGGGCGGCCGTCGAACAGGAAGCGCCGACCAACTGAATCGGGGGTTGCACCGCCGCTGAGGAATCTCGATCGGCTTTGACGGCCTTCCGCGGAATAAGGTACCTTTTCTTATCCCGTTTGTCGCACGAGGGCCGGGCCGGAATCGGTTTCGCCGCACAGCAATCGGGCCGCGGCCTCACGTGCCGACGTGCGCTGCAATCCGTCCCGAGGGAAGGGCCTGTCGAGAAGAGCCATGGAAATCGTCCTCTTCGAAGATTCGCTGGTAACGCAACTGTATCCGATCACCGTGGGGCGTCCGGCTTTCGGCGTGACGGTCGGGGCTTACCGTTTCGTGGACTTGGCGCGGCGGCTGGGAGGATGCTTGTCCGCCCTGGTACGGCCGCACCTGGCCGAGATCACAAAGCTCGATTACGATTTGCCCCAAGCCGACCTCTCCGCGGACTCCATCTTGTTTCTCAACGCGCGGGCCGTCCCCTCCGTTTCCGCCCTGCGGCAGTTGGAGCAACGCGTGCGGACGGGCGCTTCCGGGGTGGTCACGTGGGAAGGTCAGGTCGTGGCCGCCAAGATCGACCGTTCCACCGCGGCCGACATCCCCCTGCCTTCCTTGGCCTCGCTCACGGGTGCCCCGCCCGCCGATTGGAAGCGATTGGCCGAATCCCTGGCCCTGCCGGACTGGGATATCGCGTGGCCGCTCCTGGAATACCCCCACCATGTCGTTCAGTACCACATGGAAATGATCACCGAGCACTTGCACGACCGCATCGCCGGCGGCGGTTATCGGCAGTTGGAGGACGGCCTTTTCGCGGGAGAAAACGTCTGCATCGGCAAGTACGGCACGGTGGACGCCTCGCAAGGCCCCATCGTCATCGAATCCGGCGCCGTCATCGGGCCGTACTGCCTGCTCCGCGGGCCGGTCCACATTGGAGCCAACGCCAAGATCATCGAATACGCGGCGTTGAAGGACAAGGTCACCGTCGGCCACACCACCAAAATCGGCGGCGAAATCGAAGCCGCCGTCATCGAGCCGTACTCCAACAAGCAACACCACGGCTTTATCGGACACAGTTATTTGGGAAGCTGGGTGAATCTCGGCGCGGGCAGTTGCAACAGCGACCTGAAAAACACCTACGGCCGCGTGAGCATGGAATACGACGGCAAGCGCGTCGCCACGGGCATGCAATTCCTCGGCTGCATCATCGGAGACTATTCCAAGACGGCGGTCAATACGGCCGTGTTCACCGGCAAGGTGATCGGCGTTTGCTGCATGGTGTACGGATTCGTCACCACGAATGTGCCCAGTTTCACGAATTACGCCCGGGTCTTCGGCCAAATCAGCGAGGTTCCCGTGGACGTGGCGGCCGCCGGACAGCAGCGGATGTTCCTGCGCCGCAACGTCACTCAACGTCCGTGCGACGTGCAATTGATTCGCGACATGTACGAACTGACCCGCCACGAGCGCCGTTTGGGCAGTGAACCGTTGGTTCTCTGAAGACGCCGGGAGGCGGCGTGCCGACAGGTCGCCGGCTGCGCACGCTGTACCGCTCGCGCCGCTTCGTCTATAATGCCCGTCTGCTCCGGTGACTGTCTTGCGGTCCCGTCTTAGATTTGCATTATTCGTAGCCTTGGGACAATGCCGCCGATGACGACCTTGGTCCCCCCGCCGTGCGCTGCTTTTCGGCCCGCCGCTTCTTTCGGATCGACCGTGCGTCCGCGCGTTTGCGCGCGTGCCGTCGCAAAGCTTTTCGCGATCGTCGTGATACCGGCGGTCTTGTGCTTGTTCGTTACGACGCACGCGGCTTCGGCCGCATCGCCGCAGGTCGATTTGCCGGAGAAGACCGCCTTGGACGATTACGTGGCCAAGCCGGACGCGGCTTACGCTTGGCGGGTGGTCGGGACGCAAAAAGTGCCGGGCGGCACGGTCTTCACCTTGGAGATGACTTCGCAGACATGGCGTACGGCCGACGAAGTGAGTCGGCCCGTCTGGACGCATTGGCTGCTCGTCGCCAAACCCGACGTGGTTCGATATTCCACGGCCTTCCTGATGATCGGCGGGGGACGCAACGGTAGTTCACCGCCCGACGCGGCCAACAGTCCCATCGTGGCCGTGGCCGCCGCTACGGGAACCGTCACCGCCGAATTGCGCATGGTCCCCAACCAGCCGATGATCTTTTTCAATGACGGTAAGGAACGATTCGAGGACGACCTGGTCGCCTACACCTGGACCAAGGCGTTGGAGACGGGCGACCTCACTTGGTGTGCCCGCTTTCCCATGGTCAAGTCCGCCGTGCGGGCGATGGACACGGTCCAGGCCCTGCTCCGCTCCGAGCAAGGCGGCGGCGTCGAGGTCCGCGATTTCGTCGTGGCGGGCGGCTCCAAGCGGGGCTGGACCACCTGGCTGACCGCGGCCGTGGACCCCCGCGTCAAGGCCGCCATTCCCCTGGTCATCGACGTTCTCAATTGCGAGCCTTCTCTGCGGCACCATTACGCCGCGTACGGTTTTTGGGCACCCGCCGTCCACGACTACGTCGAGCACCGGATCCTTCAGCGATTGGGGGATCCCAAGGTGACCGAATTCTTGAAGGTGGAAGACCCCTATTTCTACCGCCACCGAGTGAAGATGCCCAAGTACGTCGTCAATGCCGCGGGCGATCAGTTCTTCCCGCCCGATTCGTCCCAGTTCTATTTCGACGACTTGGAGGGAGAGAAATACCTTCGAGTCATTCCGAATACCGACCACGGTCTAAAAAACAGCGACGCGCTGCCGTCGCTCATCGGCTTTTACCGCCTGATCTTGGACGACGCCCCACGACCGCGATTCTCGTGGCGATTCCAAGGCGAGGAGACCGTGGAATTGGAATGTACGGATCGGCCGGGGAAGGTGCTGCTGTGGCAGGCCACCAATCCCGATGCGCGCGATTTCCGCTTGATGACCATCGGTCCCGCGTTCACGTCGCAGCCGCTGGAGTTGCACGACGGCCGGTGCGTGGCGACCGTGCCCCGCCCCGAAAAGGGCTGGACGGTCTATTTCGTGGAACTGACGTATCCGGGCAAGGACGGCTTCTACTTCAAGGTCACCACGCCGCCGCGCGTCGTGCCGGACACGCTCCCCTTTGCCGATGCGATCCTGCCGAGCACGAACCGCCGAGCCGTGGAGTGAGCGATCGGGACGCTCCGCCACCGATCAGGCACGGCCCGGCGCGAGAACGTCGCATAGTTCCCGGCACTCCGCAGGCTCCGGCCGGCACGGCATGTTCGGCCGTGGAGGAAACCTGCGGTTGCGGCGTATCCGCTTGGTGAGGTGAATCATGTCGCTCCTGCCCCTGCGTATTCCGGCTCTCCTCGTGGCGATGCTGGCGGGTTCCGCGATCCATACCTTGGGGTCTTGGGCAACGGCCGGTGAGCCGGTCCCCATGATCCACGTCACGGACTTATATCGCCCCCACAACGACCCCGACGACCATTGGGATTTGGCCTGCGTCTATGCCTTGGCATTTCAATCACGTGCGGAATTGCTGGGCGTCCTGATCGACTATCCGCTGCCGGGAGCGGCCCACGATCCCGACATATCGGCCGTAGCCCAAATGAATTATGTGACGGGCAAGGCCGTGCCGGTCATGGTCGGATCGCCGCGGGGGCATGAGGCGCCGGCCGCGGAAACGCCGGCGAGCCAGGCCGATCTCCGAGGCGTCCGCGCCCTCCTGGACTGGATGCGTCGCTCGGCCCGGCCGGTGGTCATCAACATCCTCGGGTCTTGTCGCGACGTGGCGATCGCCGGTCGATTGGAACCGCAATTGTTCGCGGAAAAGTGCCGCGGAATCTACCTGAATGCGGGCAGCGGAACCCGGGATCCGCGGAAGGCCGCCGTCCTCGAGTGGAACGTGCACCTCGATCCGGCGGCCTACAGCGCCATCTTCCATCTTCCCTGCCCCATCTACTGGATGCCCTGCTTTGAAGAGGTCCCGGCCGGACCGGGGGAACCTTTCAGGGTGGCCGAATTCGGCACGTTCTATCGGTTTCGGCAAGGTGAGATCTTGGGGGATGTCTCGCCCGCCGTGCGGAACTTCTTCCTCCACATGTTCCTTCACGGCGGCCTCCTCCGCGACGACAAGGGAGCGCCTTTCGTCCCGCAAACCGACTGGCTGCGATCCCTGACGTCTCAACCCGATCCCGATCTCGCCGCCCGAGTCGCCGCGATGGATCGCAACATGTGGTGCACGGCCGGATTTCTCCACGCGGCCGGTCTCACAGTAACCCAAGACGGCGCGATCGTTCCCCAGCACGAAGCCTCCGAACCGGTTTTCACATTCGATCGCGTCACGGTGTCCTGCACCGAACAGGGCGTGACGCAGTGGGACTACGCTGAAGAGACGGCCGGGCAATCGCCTCGATACATCTTCCACGTGCGTCATCCGTCGCGTTATCCGGCCGCCATGACGGCCGCCATGCGATCGCTGCTCCGCACTTTGCCCTGAGCGCGGCCGCCCGTCATATCTGCTCCCGTTCCGGCCCGCCGCAGACGCCGCCATCACCCGCGGCCTGCCGAACCGGAAGCCGCAACCCGCCGGCCGGCACCACGCCGCCTCGCACGACGTTTGCGGTCGCTCAGAATACCAAGTCCACGGCGGCCCAAAGGCTGGGGTCGGAAGCGTAAGGCAACGGCTCGCCCGAAGAGAAAACGCGCGTCCCTAGATCCGGGTCGTACACCACGTACTGCAATCCGATCCGAGAAAACTCCTGAGGCTCGTACCCGGTCAGCGCCGTTCGCGAGACGAATGCCTCCAGCGACCAACCATCGTCGAGGGGCTTGGCGACGGCCTCCAAAGCATCCGCCGGGACCGCGTGCGGCATGGCCTTGGCGTTGGGCACGGGCACCCACGATACCGTGGGAGCCAATCGCCCGGAGGCCACGCGACGCATGCGGAAGTCGAAGCGGTGGCAAAATCGGCCGGCCCGGTGTACGTTGCGGACGTCTCGTGTGTCGATATAGAGCTGGACCGAAGGACCGTCGGACGAACCGGATCGAACCGGAGAGGTCGCAGTCGCCCGCCCGCGCCGAAGCTCGAAAGCGAACGCCAAACCCTCGTCGTTCCAAGCCGCGCGGACGTCCAATCCGGATGGGGAATGGTCCACACTCGGCAAATCAGGCAGACGATAGCTCTCATCCAGTCCGGCGCCGGACGACGTCCACAGGGGAGACTTCCGCCGGCAATAGACGGTGAAGCGAAACAATTGCCTTGCCGGCAGGTGGAGTTCCGCGATCGCTCTCCGCAAGTCATCCGTCATGGAATCACTCGATTGTCTTGATGCCGAATCGCCTTTTCCGAGGGTCCTTCGACGCGCTGCGTCATGCCGTTCGGAAATGCAGTCCGAGGATCAGGCATGGCAAGATCCGCTAAGGGGACGATCAGGCCCGACATCTCATTCGTCCTCGAACGGTAGTGTGGACTGCCGAACGGGAGCGGCAAGCCAGTCCCTCGCCGTCGCTATGGCTTCCCGCAAAAAGGCCGCCACTTCCGGGTCGGACAGTTGCGCCTTATTCGTAAAGATTACCCGCACAAGATCTTCCATTCGATGCCGAGCACGCAATTCCGTGTCGAAAGGGAGGGCCGTCAATCGCCCCTGCGTGAAATGCGATTTGGGTGCGCGAAACACCAGATCGAGCGATTCCGAACGCTTCGTGAACAGGTGGCCGAAGATCGGGCCCGATTCACCGAAGCGGAAGGGGATCGACAGCCGATTCCCCGGGATGGGCACCAGGCTGGAATCCAGTCCCAATAGGAGGTTCAACACGCCTTCCACCAAGCCGATGTCCCATTGGAGGCGTCTGCGGTTGACGAAGCCTCGGGGAGAGGTATGCCAAGCCAACCCGAGCTTTCCCCAAGGACGCAAGGCGTCGCCGAGCGATCCATCGCCGCCGTCACCGATGCGGAAATAGCCCTCGATCGCCTGCTCCAAGAACTGCCGGAACTCGGGCCGATCGACCTCGCTCCAAGACAGGATCCCCAGTTCGACCTCTTGACGGGGTCGCATCAAGGTGACCTTGGTGCGGTTCTCGGTGCCGTACACCGGGATATCGGGGATGAGGTTGAACGGCTTGAGGTCCAAACGGGCCGTCAGTTGCTGTCGCCGGAAGGTGTTCGCAGCCACGCGGAACTTGAGTTTCAGCAGCCATTCCTCGGCGGTAATGGCGTGGAGAAACCAACCGCGAGAAACATCGGGACCGATGATTTCCACGACGCTGCGGTGATTCCAATTGACCGGGGCGAAGCGGCCCGTCGCTTCGATCCATTCCACCACGGCTTCGAGGATGCGACCTTCCCAACGGCGCGGTCTACCGTTGCGGGCGATTCCGCCGTGGATATGCCACCGCGGACCGTCCACCTCCCACGGGGCTTTGGCGGATCGGCCGACCTCCTCGATCTCCATATCATCCGGGTTGCTCTGCATTTCCGCCTGGGGATCGAACCTCGCGCGCTCTTCGTAGGGACCGGCCGCCAGGACCGGTTCCAAGACCTCCGCCGTATAGGAACGGAAGGGCGGCCCTGCCGTGCCCGCTTTCTTGCGGCCGTTGCGTCCCGCTCTCTCCCGCCGAGCCTGTTCGTGGCGGACCACGTCCTCGGGGGTCCCCACAGCCACGACGTACCCGCCCTCGTCGCCGGCCTCCGGTCCGAGATCGATGATCCAATCGGCCGTCTTGACGACGTCCAGGTTATGCTCGATGACCACCACGGTGTTGCCAAGGTCCGCCAACCTTTGCAACACGTTCAGCAAGCAGCGAACGTCCTCGAAGTGCAAGCCGGTGGTCGGTTCATCGAGCAAATAGAGCGTGCGTCCGGTGTCGGGCCGGGCCAGTTCGGCGGCCAATTTGACCCGTTGGGCCTCTCCGCCCGACAGCGTGTTCGCCGGTTGCCCGAGCTGCAAATATCCCAGCCCCACATCGCAAAGCAGTTGCAAGATGCGGCGAATGCGAGGGATGTTGAAAAACAGCTTCAGGGCATCGGCACACGGGAGATCGAGTACGTCGGCGATCGACATGCCGCGATACCGCACGGCCAGCGTCTCGGCGTCGAATCGCCGCCCGCCGCAGACGTCGCAGGGGATCCAGACGTCCGGCAAGAAGTGCATCTCCACGCGAATCTTGCCGGCGCCCTCGCATTTCTCGCATCGCCCGCCCGGTACGTTGAAGCTGAAACGCCGGGGCGAAAAACCGCGGAGCCGGGCCTCCGGCAGCCGGGCGAAGAGTTCCCGAATCAGATCGAAAACGCCGGTGAACGTGGCCGGCGTGGAAGTCGGCGTCTGCCCCAACGGCTGCTGATCCACGCGAATGACCTTATTGATCGCCCGCACGCCGCGAATCGAATCGTGAGCGCCGGGCGCCGTCTGCGCCCCGTGCAGCCGGCGCGCCAGGGCATGGTACAGGATATCTTCCACCAGCGAACTCTTGCCGCTGCCGCTGACGCCGGCGACGACCGTGAGCGTGCCCAGCGGCAGGGCCACGTCG
>FWPV01004964.1_pt1 | contig 20134 bp, 12 predicted proteins | sample 2228371 | NCBI WGS metagenome assembly FWPV01 (sample SAMEA103939776, study PRJEB20133) | metagenome | reverse complement strand
GGTGTTGGCCGTGCGCTGGTCAGGCAATTACTGACAGTTGCCCCTGCCGCGCGTCGGCGCTATGGCATCGATCTGCGCTATGTCGCGCTGGTTGACAGTCACGGCGCGATTGCAGGTCAGCCGGCCCTGACCGACGCGCAGGTGCAGGCGGCGCTCGCGGCCAAAGAAGCCGGTCGCCATCTCGACAGCCTGCCGGGAGCGATCACCGATCGGCACTGGCTCGAACTCTTGCCGTCCAGCCTGGCTATCGTGGTCGATGTCACTGCTGCCGCAGGTCATGCTGCGCCACTGGCTGCGGCTGTCTCGGCTGGACACCGGATCGTGCTGGCAAACAAACGCCCGTTGTGCGAGAGTTATGATCTCTTTGCGGCGTTGACTGAGCGCGGCGCCACCCGCTACGAAGCGACAGTTGGCGCTGGCTTGCCGGTGCTCAGCGTCTTGCAGGGGTTGCTCGACAGCGGCGATGAAGTGATCCAGATCGACGCGGCGCTCAGCGGCACCCTTGGTTTTCTCATGAGCGAACTTGAGGCCGGAAGCGGATTTGCCGTTGCGGTGCGGCAGGCTCATCGCCTGGGCTACACCGAGCCTGATCCCCGTGACGACCTCAGCGGCGCCGATGTGGCCCGCAAGGCGCTCATTCTGGCTCGCACCTGCGGGATGCGCCTGCCCGCCGACGCTGTGACCGCAGAACCGCTCTTCCCCGATCACCTCAGCGCAGTGAGTGTAGCCGAATTCCTCCAGCGCCTTGAGGAAGCTGAACCTGCGATTATGGCCCGTTTCACCGCCGCGCGGGCCAGTGGTCACGCGCTGCGCTACAGCACCCAGATCACCCCTGATCAGGGTGTGAGTGTCGGTCTCCAGACGCTACCCGGCGATCACCCGCTGGCCAGTCTGCGTGGCCCTGATAACCTGATCAGCTTTACTACCCGCCGCTACCACGATCGCCCGCTGGTCGTGCGCGGACCGGGCGCCGGGGTTGAAGTGACTGCCGCCGGCGTTTTAAGCGATATTATTGCGACTGCGCGTGAATTATGACAACCGCTGCTCATCTGTCGCAACCACGCCCGACCCGTGACGCTGCGCCGGTGGCGCCCGATCTGCCCCTGATCGATCTCCACCGCCATCTTGACGGTAACGCGCGCCTGACCACTATCCTCGAACTGGCCCGCGCATACGGCATTCGCCTGCCGGCTGACACCGTGGAAGAATTGCGTCCCTTCGCGCAGATTCAGGGTGTCGCCGCGTCGGTGATGGATGTTATCGCCCGCTTTGAGCTGCTCAAGCTGATCTGTGTCGATGAAGACGCGGTCGCGCGCATCGCTGAAGAGAATGTCGAAGATGCCGCCCGCGAGGGGATCGATTATATCGAGTTACGCTGCTCGCCGGCATTTATGGGCGAACGGTATGGCCTCGACCCGACCAGGGTGCTGGCAGCGGTCTGCCGTGGCGTGAAAGCGGGAATGGCGCGCTATCCGGCGCAGGCGCAGATCATCGGTATTATGTCTCGTCACATGGGTGAAGAGAGCTGCTGGCGCGAGCTGGAAGCGGCAATCGCCCTGATGGGTGAAGGGGTAGTCGGGATCGATCTGGCCGGTGATGAAGCCAATTTCCCCGGCACGCGGTTTGTCAGACATTTTGCCCGCGCGCGCGAAGCCGGCCTGCGCATCACCGTTCACGCCGGCGAAGCCGCCGGGGCCTGGAGCGTGCGTCAGGCGATTGAGGAACTGGGCGCAGAACGGATCGGGCATGGCGTGCGCGCAAGCGAAGATCCGGCGGTGATGGCGCTGCTTGCCGATCGCGGCATCCCGCTTGAGGTCTGCCCAACCAGTAACGTGCAAACCCAGACTGTCAGCAGTTACGCCGCCCATCCATTGCCCCAGTTGCTGCGCGCCGGGCTGTGCGTGACCCTCAACAGCGATGACCCCGGCATCAGCGCAATCGATCTCCCGCGCGAATACCGGGTAGCGCGCGACCGACTCGGCCTTACCGCAGAAGAATTGCGCGTTGTGCAGGCAAATGCGCTCGCTGCGGCGTTTATCGATGATACAACTCGCGCCGCGCTGCTGGCCCGCAGACGCCCAGCAGCATGATAACCGCCGCCGCCGTCGCTGAACCGTCGCTGCCCGTTGCGGGCTTGAGTTTTATGACGCGGTGTGTTACAATTTGGCGCATAGCAGCACAAAACTCGCTCCCCCGTACCGTTCGCTCAAGGAGTCTTGCAATGGTGCATGAATACTCCCCGGCAGATGTTCCGCAGTATCAACTGTACATCGATGGGGGCTGGCAACCGGCCAGCAGTGGCCAGACCTTCACCGTTTTCGACCCAGCCAGCGGCCTGCCGCTGGCCGCCTGCGCCAGCGCGACCCGCGCCGATGTTGATCGGGCGGTAGCCGCTGCCCGCGCCGCGTTCGATCACGGCCCCTGGCCCCACACCTCACCCGCCCGGCGCGCCGAGATCCTGCACGCGATCGCCGATGCGCTCGAAGCGCGCAACTTCGAGCTGGCCGAGATCGAGTCGCGCGATGCCGGCATCCCGCTGCGCAAAACCACCTACAACGATATTACCCTGGGCATCGAGATTTTGCGCGGCTGCGCCGAGATGGCCCGTCGCCATCCGTATGAGCCGCTGCCGTGGAATGATCTGCCGTCAGTCTCGTGGAACTTTGTCTGGCGCGAGCCAATTGGGGTCTGCGCCCAGATTATTCCCTGGAACTACGCTTTCTGCATGGCAGCCTGGAAGCTCGGCCCGGCCCTGGCCACCGGCAACACCGTCGTTTTCAAACCGTCGTCACTGGCACCCCTCAGCACACTGGCAATCTTTCAGACCATCCATGAGCTGGCCCTGCTGCCCAAAGGGGTGGTCAATCTCGTGCTTGGCCCCGGCGGCGAGGTGGGCGAGTATCTGATCGGACATCCGGAAGTTGATAAGGTAGCATTCACGGGCAGCACAGAGGTTGGGCGCAAGGTCATGGCGCTGGCAGCGCCGCACATCAAGCGGGTCACGCTCGAACTGGGCGGTAAAAACGCGATGATCGTGCTGCCTGATGCCGATCTCGATCTGGTGACGGATGGTGTGTTGTGGGGCGCCTTCTACCACTCTGGCCAGTTGTGTGAAGCCGGTTCGCGCCTGCTCGTTCCACGTAGCCTGCACGACACACTGGTGGGAAGACTGGTAGAGCGCGTGCGCGGGATGCGGATTGGCGATCCGATGGATCTGGAAACCGATATTGGCCCGTTGATCGATGCCCGCCAGCGCGAAAAGGTAGAGCGCTATATCGCCATCGGGCGCGAGGAAGGCGCGACAGTGGTTATCGGCGGCGGTCGGCCTCTGGGTGAAACGTTCGCCAGTGGCCACTACGTCGAACCAACCATCTTTACCGGTGTGCGCCCTGAGATGCGAATAGCCCGCGAAGAGATTTTTGGGCCGGTGCTGGCCGTGCTGGCCTACGATGACGTCAGCGAAGCGATCCGCATCGCCAATGACAGCATCTACGGCCTGGCCGCCTCGGTCTGGTCTCGCGACCTGCAACAGGCGCTGGCCGTGGCCCGTCGCATTCGCGCCGGTACCGTCTGGATCAACGAGCACCACGTGCTCAACCCGCGCGCGCCGTTCGGCGGCTACCGCCAGAGCGGTTTTGGCCGGGAAATGGGCTACTACGGCCTCGATGAGTATACCGAGGTGAAACACATTCACGTTGATCTGATGCAGCGACGGCAAGGCCGCCTCTGGTGGGATACGCTCTTGCCGGAATAACGGTGTCTGATGATGGGCGATCTGGCAACAGTTACTATCAATCTTCAGCGCGATTACCTGACCATTGCGGAAGCGTTGCGGACGATCATCTCCTTCGATGGTGAAGGGCGCCCGATTGTCGCCTTTCTCGATGGTGTCAACTATGTGCGAGGTCTCAGCGGTGAGATGCTCGCCAAACGGGTGATTGCGCCGGGCCGCAAAGAGCGGCGAAAGCTCTCCGCAGATGAACGTTGCGTCACGCTGGGACGGTTGCTCACCCATGCCCGCCGCATGATTGCGCAGATTGAGTCAGATGCGCCACCGGCGGCGCGCGAGTGGTTTGCCCGCATCACCCGCTGGGATGTCGCGCAGCTTGAAGCCGAACGCGAGCGGTTTTGCGCCGTCTACAAGCCGGTGAGCATCGTGCCGCCCGACCAGTACCGCGCGCTCGTTGTGCAGGCAACCGAGGGATGTAGCTGGAACCGTTGCCATTTCTGCGCCTTCTACCGCGATCGCGCCTTTCGCATTCGCTCGCCAGCGGCGTTTCGCGAGCATCTCCGGCAGGTCAAAGCGCTGGTTGGCGCGGGGATCGGTCTGCGCAAGGCGCTCTTTCTCGGTGATGCCAATGCGCTGATCATTCCCCAGCCGCGCCTGCGCGAACTGCTCCAGATCGCGCGCGAAGAGTTTACGATTGGCCCCACAGCGCCGTTCAAGGGCATCTACAGCTTTCTCGATATCTTCGGCGCTGAACGAAAGACCCTGGCTGACTATCAAGAGCTGGCCGCTGCCGGTGTCCGCCGGATCTATCTTGGACTGGAAAGCGGCGACGAGACGGTGTTTCGCCTGCTCAACAAACCCGGCTCGCCTGCGGAAGCCGTCGAAGCGGTACACACGATCAAGGCTGCCGGCATTGCCGTCGGCGTGATCCTCCTGGTCGGCGCAGGCGGCGATCGCTTCGCTGCCAACCATGTCGCGCATTCGCTCGCCACCATCGCGGCAATGAACCTCGGCCCGGGCGATATTGTCTACCTCTCGCCGCTGATCACGTCACCCGACAGCCCCTATCTGGCTCAACTTGCGGCCAGCGCCAGTCAACCGCTCGACGAGGCAGCTATTGCCGATCAACTGACCACGCTCAAACGCAGCGTGCATGCGCCGGGAGCAAAGGTGGTCATCTACCATATTGAGGAATGGGTGTATTGAGCGGTCTGCCTGGCTGCGACTGTTGGCCCCCGCGAGACAGGTATCATCAGCGCGGGCAGTAAACCATTTCTCGCGCCAGCGGAGGGCATAGCTTCAGGGACGAGCGCGCCCTTGCAATGATACTGCCGCTCCGTGTGTCATCGCGCGTAAGCCACTTCCTCACCCCGGAGCCGATCCTCAAGCCAGACGCGAAGCTGCTGCTGATCGGCATCGGGCCAGAGCGGGAGCAGGGTCAGCCCGCTGGCGTAGGTGGTTACCGGGCCGGCGCCGGGGAAGAGGAGCGCCAGCCCGATCATGGCGCGCTGGCCGTCGCTGCGGCCAATACCAGCCAGATAACTATACCCTTCATCGATCGCGCTGGCCGGCAGCTCGCCGTCATCGGCGCGATATTTGGCATCGAGCGCGATCAGGCGTGGTGGTTGCCCCGGCATGATTACTTCAAGCCCAATATCGGGGATGCGGACCCGGGAATCGAGGGAAGCGAAAGGCTGACCGGCGGGCGCATACCGCGGCTGGTAGCGCAGAGTCAGCGTATCGCCGGTCGCGCGGGTTAAGGTGAGCACCGGCTGATCTGGCTCGATGCGCAGTGCGGCATCGTGATCGATCAACGCCTGCGTTTGCGCGTGCCAGTCGGTGAGCGCTAGCAGCGCCATCGCAACCTGGATCACGCACCACAGTTCGTACAATCGCGCCACCTCGCGCACCGGGATCGCGAAGAGATCGGGCGTCCAGCCCACGCCAGCCTGACGACGCAACAGGCGGTAGTATGCGCGCAACCGGCGCTCGCCAGCCAGCGCTGGCATGCCACCCGACAATGCCACTGCTGGCCGGGCGGGCTGGGGCAACTGAACGCGGAGCGCGCGCAGGCGCGCCATGACACCGATCAGGCGCAACCGCGCATCAGAGGGGAGCGGCGTAGCGATCAACCAGTTCGCTGCCATCAGCAGACGATCCGTCACCAGCGCTGCCAGATGCAGACTGCGCTGGTTGGGATTCGGCAGCGGCATCTGCATCCAGACCCGATCGGGCCAGCCGCTCCCCGGCAACGGCACAGCATCGGCGGCGATCCGCCAGCGCGCCGGGTCGGGATCGCGCGGCCATGCTCCCAGTTCGCGCGGGCCGGTCAGACGCAGCCGGCGTGGAGACGGACGCCGGGCCAGTTGCGCAACCGTATCGATGATCTGGCGCGCAGTCGGGCCGGTGAGCAGGGCCAGCAAAGCCATGCGATCCGGCACGCCGTGGTCACCCATGCCAGCCGGTTGCCAGCCGCCGGCCAGCGCATGCGCCGCTCCCGGCAACAGGCGAGCCAGATCGGTCAGCAGCGCCGCATACCGCTCGGCATCGAGCAACGATGGCGTGACATCCACCACGTAGCGCCATTCGATCTGTTCGGTAGCGGTTGTGATCGTGAGACAGACCGGATACGAACCGGCGCTGGCCGGAGCCACCCAGCGCCAGCGCCAGATCGACTCGCCAGGCCGCAGAAACGGTTCCAGCTCAGTGTCACCGATCCGCAGGCGCGCAGTTGCGCCAACCGGCACAGCGCATGACCACTCGCCCGCAGCGCGTTCGCAAATGATGGTCGGCGGTTGACCGTTGAGCAACAACACTGGCTCGTCTACCACCATTGTCTCCGCTTGAAATAGATCGACAGACCAATAGCGATGGCCATCATCAATCCGAGCGCAAAGGGATAGCCCCACGGCTGTTCGAGTTCAGGCATCAGGACAAAATTCATGCCGTAGATACCGGCCACCAGCGCGCAGGCCATCAGAATAATCGACCAGAGCGTCAGCACCTTGACCAACTGATTGAGCTGATTGCCCTGCAACGACAGATAGCTATCAAGCGCGCTCGACAACAGATCGCGGTAGAGATCGATCGACTCGGTTAGCCGCACCAGATGATCGTACACATCGCGCACATAGTTCAGCTCGCGCGGCTGAAAGATCCGCACTTCCTGCCGCAGCAAGACATTCAGCACGTCGCGCTCAGGGGCAACAATGCGGCGAAAGAGCAGCAGATTCTTCTTAAGGGTAAAGATCTCGCCTGCCACCTCATGCCGACCGCGGCTGAAGATCGCCTCTTCGACCTCGTCGATTCGATCACCGAGCGCATCAAGCACCACAAAATAGTCATCGACCATTGCATCGATCAGCGCGTAGAGCACGCTGCTCACCTGATAACCGGGCAAGAAACCATTCGCGCGCCAGCGGCTCAGGGTTTGCGCAATCTGCCGCACCGGACCGGAACGGATGCTGACCAGATAATTCGCTCCGACAAACAGGGTCACCGGCTGGAAGAGCAGCATCGCTGCGTCGGCATCAATCTCGACACTGTAGAAGATCATCAGATAGTAACCGGGATAGGTCTCGACTTTTGGGCGCTCGTGGGCTTGCAGCGCATCTTCAATCGCCAGCGGATGAAAGCTAAATTCATTGCGCAACAAGTCGATTTCATCTGTCGTCGGCGTCTCCAGATCAAGCCAGAGCAGCGTGCGCGGCTGCGCCAGCAGGTCACTGATCTGATCGAGATCGCGCACTTCTTGAAAGTGCTGCCGTTGAAAGACGGTCAGGGTATGCACGAGCTACGCTTCCCAGACGATCAACGCCGCGTGCGGCACGAGATCATCGCGAATATGATCGTACATGATGCCGCGCACGGTAAAACCATTGCGAAGCTGCGGCGTTAGCGTCGGATCGGCAAGCTGACCGGCCACTACCGCCGCCACATACGCTTCGACCGTCATCTGGTCACGATAGGCGGCATAGCCGGGCAACATTCCCCCCGCCACCATGCCCCGCATTCCCAGCCGTCGAATCAGGACTTTGCGGGCATCATAGAGCATCCGGCTGATCCCGCGCCCGCGATACTCAGGATGGACACTGATGTCGGCTCCGTACAACCACTCGCCATTCGGATCGTGATTCCCGAAGAAGCCGTGATCAACAATCTCGTGAAAGGTATGGTGAACGAACACCTTATCACCGCTGATACGAAAGGTGCTGCTCTGACCGATCACGCGATCGCCATCGAGCGCCACATGCTGGCCTTCAGGAAACACGCGGAGATGAGCGGCAAACTTTTCCTCTGTAAAGAGATCATCGGGATCGAGCGCCGGAAAACAGATCCGCTGATGGATGACCAGTTGTGGAATGTGTTCAGGGCGGGTCTGCGTTACAGTAATGGTCATAACACCCTCGCCACAATTCAGCCACGCATCGCGCCAATCAATACCTCTAACCCCTCATCGAGCTGATCATCGGTAATCACCAGCGGCACCAGCAGGCGGATACAGTTGACATACAAGCCGGCCCGCATCGCCAGCACACCCCGCTCGAGCGCGCGACCGAGGATGGCGAGCACCTGTTCAGCCGCAGCCGGCGCGCGCTTGCGCCGGTCGGTCACCAGCTCAATCCCGATCATAGCGCCGAGACCGCGCACATCGCCAACCAATGGATTAAGCGTATCATCGGCAAGCAATGGGCACAGGCGGGCGCGGATCCGCTGACCGATCACCTGCGCCCGTTCGAGCAGACGCTGCTGTTCGATGATCGACAGAGTTGCCAGCGCGGCAACGCAGGCCAGCGGATTACCGCCATACGTGCCGCCCACGCCGCCGTAATGCGCCCGATCCATCAGCCTGGCCCGCCCAATCGTTGCCGCCAGCGGCATCCCGGAGGCGATGCTCTTGGCGGCGACGATGATGTCTGGCTCAACCCCAAACTGCTCGATGGCAAACAGCGTACCGGTGCGACCAAAGCCACTCTGCACTTCATCGACAATCAACAACGAGCCATTGCGATCGCAGAACTGGCGTAAGCGCCGCATAAACTCTACCGGCACCGGCACAAAGCCGCCTTCCCCCTGCACCGGCTCGATCAACACTGCGGCAACTGTTTCAGGATCGACACCGGCGATCTGCATCCGCTCAAACGCTGCCCAACACTGCTCGACCGCCTCGGCTTCGCTGACGCCCATGCGGTAGGCGTAAGGAAACGGCGCGCGGTAGATTTCGGGCGCGAAGGGGCCAAACTTCTTTTTGAAGTAGGTGCGCGAGGTGAGCGAGAGGGTGAGTAACGTGCGCCCGTGATAGGCGCCGTCAAACACAATGATCGCCGGGCGACCGGTCGCAGCGCGAGCAAACTTGACCGCATTCTCAACTCCTTCCGCGCCCGAATTGGCCAGCAGCGTCTTACACGGCTCGCTGATCGGGGCAAGCGCATTGAGCCGCTCACACAGAGCCACATACGGCTCGTAGGTTCCGACCAGCGCCGACAGATGGATCAACTGCTCTGCCTGATCACGGATCGCCGTGACCACCTCAGGCGGGCAATGACCGGTTGCCAGCGTTCCAATCCCGCTGACAAAATCGATCAGCGTATTGCCATCAACATCGGTCACCAGCGCCCCCTGCCCCGAAGCGATTGCAATCGGTGTTGCCCGACCTAATCCGGCAACCACGGCGGCATCGCGGCGGGCCAGCAACTCACGCGAGCGCGGACCGGGAATCTCTGTTACCAGACGAATGTGGCGGGATGTCATGATCTGTGCTCCTTGCAACACGCAACCCGAATGAGCGCGTGGATCTGCTCATGCCAACCTTCTGATAGAGTGCAACCGCATCGGTCGCACCGGCGCTTTCCTGCACAATGGCGAGCTGTCTCGTCATGCAATTGTTGGCGCAAGCGCGATGTCACTCATTATAACAAAAAGGCGACAGCGACATCGCTGCTGATGGCGGAAACGCGACAATATAGCGCTGCCAAATCCAGAACTCCTCTGCTATAATGAACGCGAAGGTCACACGCGATACCGATTGGCATCTCCACAGCAGGCAGGATCGGCGAACTCATGGCAGATCATGTGCGTCCTCAGCTCGATCTCGACCGCATCACTCGCTACCTTGGCGCTGAGCAGGCCAGCGCGATCATGCGGGGCGATATGCGACCTCACGATCTCTACGCAGCATGCGCGCATCTGGCCAATGCCCAATACACGCTTACCACCTACCTGCCCCGCCGGCTTGTGAATTACCGGCTGGCCACAACCGACAATCACCCCTGGCTCGAATGGGTCGATGGCTCACTACTCTTTGCCGATGTGAGCGGATCAACTGCGCTCGCCGAACGACTGGGCAGCCTTGGCCGCGAAGGGATCGAAATCGTCACTGACACCCTGAACACCTATTTTGGCCCGCTGATTCGCCGTATCCAACAGGCCGGCGGCGACCTGATCATGTTTGGCGGCGACGCCTTGCTGGTGTTGTTCACCGATCCTGATCACGCGCGCACGGCAACCATTGTCGCTCGCGATATGCTGCAAACCCAGGCCAGCTTCGCGCGTGACGTGCCAGGCGTCGGCACCTTCCCCCTCACCATGCATATCGGGATCGAGAGCGGCAGGGTAGCGCTGGTCAGCGCTGGACGGCCTGAGTCACTGCGCTATAGCGCGATGGGTCCCATGGTTGAGCGGGTGGCGCGCGCCGAAGAACTGGGCGGGCGCGGCGAGATCGTCGTTGGGCCAACGGCATGGGCGGCACTCAACGGACGCGCTGAAGGCGAAGAAGTGGCCAACGGCTATGTCAGAATTATCGCGATTGACGGCGACACCCCGGCAATGTCGTTACCCGAACACGAGCCGCCGCCGCCGCCCAGTCGTGAAACTGTCATGCAGCTCGCGCAGGCGCTTGATCGACTCTGCCCATACTTGCCGCCAGCGCTGGTCAAACGGATTCTTGCCGATCCGCGACGCCCCCAGCTCGAAGCTGATCTGCGGCCCGTATCCGTACTGTTCGCGCAGATTGATGGTCTGACCCCCTTGCTCGATCTCCAGCCACCCGAACTGGCGGCGCAGGCGATCGATGCAGTCTTGCGTGTCTGTTTTATGGCGATTGAACAGTACGAAGGGTATGTCAATAAAATCGATCTCTCTGGCGAAGGAAATAAGATATTAGCCATCTTCGGAGCGCCGATCGCGCAAGAAGATCACCACGAACGCGCCGCGCGCGCCGCGCTGGCCCTCCAGCGCTCGTTTGCAGCGCTGAAAGCCAATCCGCCGCGCGACATTACCCTCGATCAGCTTCGCTTGCGGATCGGGCTGAACAGCGGCAACGTCTTTGCCGGCAACGTCGGTGATGTGGAACGTAAAGAGTACACGGTGATGGGCGATGCCGTCAATGTAGCGGCGCGCGCGATGAGTCACAGCGACTGGGGCGAGATTCGCGCGACCACGATCTTCGCTATCGCCGTCGGCGCCACGATGACCTTTGTCGATGGCCGCGAGGTCAGCGCGCGCGGCAAGCGCGAACCGCTGCAACTGCTCAGGCTGGCAGGCGAACGCGAAGCGCCCTCGTCGCAGACTCAGCGCAGCATTGTGGGCCGTCGCCATGAACTGGCGTGGCTGCAAGAGCGATTGGCGCTGGCGCTCGCCGGCAAGGGTCGGGTCGCGCGGATCAGCGGCGATGCCGGGATCGGCAAGACCCGGCTGGCAGCAGAATTGCTGGTGAACGGCGCGCCACGAGCGATCAAAATTGTCACCGTCCGCTGTCTGTCGTACCAGCAAGGCACGCCCTATGCGCCCTGGAGTGATGCGTTGCAGGCCCTCTGTGACATTCCCGCCGAGGCTGATCAGGCGACTCGCGCCAGTCGCCTCCGCCAGGCGCTGGCCGCTGCCGCCATCCCCGACGATTGGGCGCCGATCGTAGCCGATCTGGTGAAGCTCGACATCGACGAGAATACCATCACCCACGCGCTTGATCCACACCAGCGTCAGGAACGTCGGTTCGAGATCATTCGCGCCATCATCCATGCCGTTGCGAAACGGTATGGATTGATCCTGATCTTCGACAATTTGCAGTGGGCCGACCAGATTTCGCTTGAACTATGGCGATACGTTGCCGCCAGCCTGGAACACCACGCCATCTTGTTGCTTGGTCTCCATCGCGGCAATCTGACCTGGGGAGATGATCCGCTGGCTGACGGCGCAGAAGTGTTGCTCCTCAGCGAATTGCCCGCCGAAGACAGCGCCGCCCTGATCGCGACGATTCCTGATGGCGCGCGACTCGATCCTGAGGTGAAGCGCCGAATCATCGAACGCGCCGCCGGCAATCCCCTCTTTATCGAAGAGCTGGTGCGGGCCGTTCAACACGGCAATACCTCACTCGATGAACTGCCCGATAGCCTGAGCGGGTTGTTGCTGGCCCGTCTTGACCGACTCGATGAGCACACCCGCGCCCTGCTTCGGGTGGCGGCTGTGGTCGGGCAACGTTTCCCGCTTACTGTCCTGCAATCAGTCTACGGCAATGATCTGAGCAAATTGATTTATCACATCAGTCAACTCGATGCCCAAGACCTGACCCAGCTCGAGCGCGAAGCGCCTGAACGGGTGCATGTCTTCCGGCATGCGCTTTTACATGAAGTTACGTACCAGAGCATGCTGTTTGCTCGCCGACGGGAGTTGCATCGACGGATCGGTGAATACCTCGAGCAACGCTACGCCAGCGAACTGTCTCATCTGCGCCGTGAGCTGAACGCGGCCCGCCAGTATCATCTCGTGCAGATTGGGCGGAACAGTCCGCTCACCACCCGCGCTACTCGCGCCATTGCCACCCCCATCTTCCTGCTGGCGCACCATTACCGACACAGCGACGCTCCTGAGCGCGCCATTCAGTACCTTATCCTGGCCGGACACCTGGCCCGCGATGATTATGCCAACGAACAGGCTATTGCCTATTATCAGTGGGCGCTGGATATTATCGGCGAACGGGGCGATGATCCGCGCCTGTGGGAAGTGATGGAGTCGCTGGGCGACACGCTGTCGATACTTGGCCGCTATGACGAGGCCCAGCAGACATATCAGCGGCTGTTGACGCTGGGCGGTGAACGATTGCCGCCCGCTGTGCAGGCCGAGATTTTGCGTTCGTGGGGTGATGCGCTCGAAAAGCAGGGGCGCTATCAAGAGGCCCTCGAGCGCCTGCGCCACGCTGAAGCTATCGCCAGCGCCGCGATCAACCGCACGCCGCCCCTGCTGCAGGCGGCGATCGCCGCCGATCTGGCGCAAACCTTGACCCGCCTCGATGCCTTTGACGAAGCGCTGGCAATGTGTGAAGCAGGGCTGGCCCGGATTCGCAATGATCAGCGCAGCATTGAAGACGAGCGGATTGAGGCCGAGCTTCAGCAGCAACTGGGCAAGATCTACGGCATGCGCGGACGTTACGATCTGGCCCGCTACCATTTCCTGAACGCGCTGAGCGCACAGGAAGCGATTGATGACCTGTATGGTTGCGCGCGCACCCACAGCAATCTGGGCTACCTCGCGCAATTACAGAGCGACTACGCCGCTGCGGTCGAGCATTACGCCCAGGCCGAGACCCTGGCGCGCAAGGTCAGCGCCAAGTATGCGTTGTCGAGCGTGTTGCTCAACGCTGCGTATGCCCATTACCGGCTGGCCAGCTTCGCTGCTGCCGAGGCCGCCTGCTACGATGCGCTCACCCTTTGCGAAGAGATGGGTGACCGGCTTGGCGTGGCTCAGGTTGATGATTTGCTTGGTATGATTGCCTGCGCGCGCGGCGAGTATGAACAGGCGCTTCGATACTATCAGCAGGCGCTCACGATCTACACCGAGCAGCAGAACAACTACCAGCGCGGCAATACCCTGGCGCTCGCTGCGCAGTCCTACACGGCAAGCGGCGATCCGATCACTGCGCAGAACTGCGCTGCTGAAGCTCGCCAGATCGGCGAGCAGATTCAGGTGCCGCAATTGCAGGTTGAAGCGCTCTGCGCGCTGGCCGAAGCGCTCCTGACGCAAGCGCAACAGAGCCTGAGCAACGACGACCGCGAACAATTGCTGGCGAGCGCTGCCGATTACGCCAGCCTGGCCGCCAGCCTGGCCGAACAGATCGGCAGTCGCTACGATCAAGCGGTCGCGCTGCGCCTGAGCGGGGAAATTGCCGCCGAACGTCACGAACCGTTCGCTCCCAGCTTCGAGCGCGCGCTGAACATGTTCGCCGCCATCAATTGCCGGTTTGAGCGCGCCTGCACCGCAGCGCGCTTCGGTAAGGCGCTTCAGGCATGCAACCTTCCCGAAGCTGCCACGTATCTCTATGAGGCCAGACAAGAACTGACCGCAATCGGCGCCAGCGGCGAGCTTCGCCGACTGGAAGATATGACCAGGGAGGTGTAACATGTCACAGTCAGCGATCGAGCAGATTATTGGTCGGGCGGTTGTCGATGCCGAGTTTCGCGCTAAACTGATTGCTGATGCTCGCTCGGCATGCGCAGGGTACGATTTGACCGAAGAAGAACTCGATGCGCTCGAAAAGCTCGATGCCGAGAGTTTGCAGGCGTTCGCCGGCAAACTTGATCCCCGACTCTCGAAGAGCGCTGGCCGCGGCTTCTTCTAAAGCAACGGGAATGGACGAGCGCAACCCTGACCTCGTCACCGTCACGCGCTGGTATGGCAGTTGATAGCGAGTCAGAACTGAATCAGCGGAGCGCTCCTCGGCATGATCAGCGTTTTGTGCCACGGACGCTCCGCGATCTCTTTTTACCCCGCCGCGCGCCGCGCGAAGTGCGCCAGGCTGTTGAGCGCTGGCTTGATGCTGAACCGATTGCTCGGATCTACCCCGAAGCATGCTCACTTCCGCTTGGGATCGATCTTGATCCAACCACACTGCTGACCGAACCACACCATCTGGCTATTCTTGGTCCGCCAGCCAGCGGACGCAGCCTCGCGCTGGCCCAGTTTGCCCGGAACTGGCTGGAGACTGCGCCAGATGTGCCACTCATTCATCTTTTGTTGAGCAATCTAGACTCGACCAGTTTAACGCCACGCGCCATCGTTGCGCGCGCGCTGGCGCGCCGGAATCTTGCGCCGAACCCGCTTGAGCATAACCTGCCCTGTTTCCTGCTGATCGATGACTGGGAAGAGTTGCCGCTGGCGCGGCGCGCCATCTGGCAGCGGTTTCTGACCAGCCTGCGCGAGCGCTGGCCGGCAGCGCGCGTAGTCATCGCTCTGCCGCCGGGCGAGTTGTGGCCATCGTTCCGCCACCATGCCATCGCTCCCCTGAACAGTGAGCGCTTGCCGGACTGGATCAAACGACTGTTCCCTCATCTTGATCAGCAAGCTGTGCTAGCGCTGTTCGAGCGCGATCCGCTGGCGCTCCTCCGTGAACGGCCTGCCGAACTTATCTTGCTCGCCATGACGCAACCGTTGAGCGGCTGGCCCGTCTCGCGCGCCACGCTCTACGAGCGCGCTGCCGCCTTCGTTGCCCCGATACTGGTCAAAGACGCCGCACAGGACGGCTGGCGAATCGGGCGCGCCGCGTATCAACTCTACCAGCAGGCCATTGCTCTGGCCGCTCAATCTGCGCCGCAACCGGAACAGTTGCGCAGCGCCAGCCCGCTCTGGCGCGCGCTCTGCGTGCCGCTGGCCTTCGGTACCTCGCCCGATCCCCAACCAATCATCACTGGCCTGCGCGAGGCGGCATTGAGCGCCCACGAGCGTCTCCTCTTGCTCGCCCGCGCCCTGCGTGAACGGCCCCGCCTTGATCCGGCAATGAGCCGCCCGCTGCTTGATGAGATCTGTCAGCATGGCGGCGAAGCGCTCGCTATCCTGGCGCCGGCGCTGCCGGCTATTCTGATGAATATCGGTCAGAGCCAGCCAACGGCAGCGCTTGAGCTGTTGCAACAGGTGCTGGAACGATTGACGCCAGCCGCCAGCATCAGCCTGCTCGTGACTCTGCTCGACGCGGGCGATGCGCCGCCAGGATTGCGCTGGCAGGCCATCGATCTCCTCATTCAACGCAACAGCCTGCCGCCGCCGCTGCCTGCGGAAGCCGACCTGATTGCCCAGGCAGGACGCTGTCTGATAGCAGCCCAAAGCCCAACAACCATCTCGCAAGTCGCCGATCCGAAACTCTACCTTGGGCTGCGGCTGTTGCTGAGCGGCGCAGCCGGCAGCGAACGCCAACAGATGATCGCCAGGCAATTATTGCATCATCAGCATCTGCCGGCTGCGGTGCGCATGCTGGCGCCGGTTGCGCTGTCGGCTGGCGAACTCGAACAGGCTGCCGTCGACCCAATGCCCGAAGTGCGCCAGGCCGCGCGCGCGGTCTGGATTCGTGCAGGGCAGATCGATCATCTGGCCCGATTCGCGCTCAACCCCCGTCAGCCATGGACGGCGCGCGCAGAGTGCATTGTCAGTCTGGCAGGCACTGCGGCGGGTCATACCGTATTAGCCGGTTTTGCGCTCGGCGACCGAATACCGCTCGAACTGCGGCTGCAAGCAATCGCGCTGCTCGATCGGCTCAGCAACGGATTTGACCTGCTTAGCCGCCTGGCAACAACACCAGAAGAGCTGGCAGTCGCGCGCGCAATGGCAGCGCTTGTCCTGGCGCGCTACCCGCAATCAGTTTCATTGTTGAGTTCCCTGCTCGGCGCGCAACAACCTCCGCTCACCCGGCGGGCCGCTGCGCAAGCGCTTGGGCAACTGGCCGGTCAGAACAATCTGAATGGACTGGCCGCGCGCGCCATCCTGCTGGCAGCCAGCGCTCAACCTGACCTCGATGTCACAGTGAGCCAGACGATCGTCAAGGCGCTAGGGCGATGTGGCGGTCGGCAGGCCTTACCCAGCCTGGGGCGGCTGCTCGCGCCCACCTACGGCGTTGATCTGCTACAGGCATGGATTACCGCGTTGCCAGCCCTGATCGGCCCCGCCGATCAATGGCTGCTGCGCGCTCGTCGCCCGCATATCCAGGCCATTCTGGCCGATTTGCTCGCGTCAGCGCGCGCGCCAGACCATACTCCTATCGAGCTGGATCGACCCTCGGCGCTGATCGCGCTGCAAATCATGCAGCTTGGCAGCGCAGTGATCCAGGCGCTGGGCGCGATTGGAGCGACGCATCCTGCGCTCAAACCGGCCATCAGCGCACTGATCAGTGTCGCGATGAGCGACACGAGCGTGCCGCGTCCACTCGCTGAAATGGCCGAAGTGATTGCAACCGATCCATTTTGCGATCTCAGCGCGTTGGCCCGCGCGGCCAGTCACGACCCGCTCCTGCGCGCAGCGGTGTTGCAGACACTGGCGCACCTTCCCGATGGCGCGCAACGTCTTGCCCAACTGATTGATACCGGCGATCCGCCGCTCGTCATAGCAGCGCTTAAACACATGCCGGCCACCACCGACCAGTCTGTGATTGCCGCCTTGATCGCCGTGGCGCGCAATGCAGCGGCTGATGAAGCGACGCGGATCGAGGCATTGCAGGCATTGGGGCGCAGCGCGATCTCCTCGGTCACGCCAGAGCTGCTGGCAATCGTTAGCCGTGACGATGAATCGCCAGCAGTGCGCGCCGCCGCGCTCGATGCAATGACGACAGCGCCCGCTGACGCGCTGCTGGCGCTGGTCGCCAGCCAGCCTGAACCGATCCGCAGCGCTGCATTGCGCGCCCTTGCCCGCAGCGCCGCGCCGTTGCCGCTGCCGCTGTTGCATCGACTGGCATTCGATCCCGATCGAAACTGCGCGCTGGCTGCGGTAAGCGCACTGGCCAGTCAGCCCGCCGCTGCGACCACGATCATCACCCGCATCGTCAGGCACCATCCCGATCTGGCGGTGCGACTGGCGGCAGCCGCAGCGCTCCGCGACCATGCGGCCAGCGAGGCAATTGTCGTCTTTTGCGAAGCGCTGGCTTCGCCGCATCCGGCGCTGCAATTGCAGGGCTTCAGCCTGCTTGCGACTACCGAACCGCATCACCCGGCTTTGCGTCAGCCGCTGCTCGATGCAGGCGCGCCTGATGTGCTGCGCTTCGCTGCGCTCAACCATCTTAGCGCAATTGCGCCTGCCGATCCGCTGATCAGACAGCTCGCCTGCAACCCGGAGACCTCTGAAGCGCTGCGCTGCCATGCAATCACCCTGCTCGGTCAGTGCGCCGATGATGAAACCATTGCCTGCCTGGCCCGCCTGGCCGATGCCGATGATCAGCCACTTACCGTTCGCCACGTTGCCGTCATTGCGCTCGACCGACTCTACGCCGAATCGCTCAACGTTGAAGCGTTGGCAGCGCTGGTTGCCTTAGCCCGCTCGGCCAATCCGGAAGCAGCGCTCTGGGCCGGCACTGTCTTGCTCAACCGACTCGGGCCAGCCTCATGAAAAGAAAGGAGTCAATGATGAATCACAGCGGCTTCGTCACCACCAGTCGCGGTCTACGCCGCCACAGCCCGCCGATGCGTCTGTTTGAGAAGGCAAAGCAGTTTGGCATCTGGAATCCAACCCAGATCGATCTGCGCCGCGATGCGCAAGACTGGGATCGACTGAGCGCTGATGAACGCGATCTGTTGCTGCGCCTGACCGCATTATTTCAGGCCGGCGAAGAGGCGGTCACGCTCGATCTCTTGCCGCTGATCCGCGCTGTCGCCCGCGATGGCCGCCTCGAAGAGGAGCTATATCTGACTACGTTCCTGTTTGAAGAGGCGAAGCATACCGACTTCTTCGCTCGCTTCATCGACGAAGTCGCGCGCGCCGATCACGACCTCAGCCGTTACCATACGCCGAGTTATCGCGCCCTGATCTACGAAGCATTGCCAACCGCGCTGCTCCGCCTCGAGCACGATCCATCGCCCTTCAATCTCGCCGAAGCCTCACTCACCTACAACATGATTGTCGAAGGAGTGCTGGCTGAAACAGGTTATCATGCCTATTTCACCATTCTCGAAACCAACGACCTCATGCCAGGCACGCGCGAAGGAATCCGTCTGCTCAAACAAGACGAATCGCGCCATATCGCCTACGGCGTCTATCTGCTGTCACGCCTGATCGCCGCCGATCAGCAGATCTGGGATCACATCGTCGAGCGCATGAACGAGCTGGTGTTGCACGCGATGGGCGTCATCGACGAAATCTTCGCCAGTTACGAGCAGATGCCGTTTGGGGTGCAAATTGAAACCTTCAGCACTTTTGCAATGAACCAGTTCCAGCGCCGCCTCGACCGGCTCGAACGCGCCTGTCAGCAGAGTCTGGCCGACATCGAAGGGCTGGACACCGACGATGAGGCAACAGCATGAGCGCGTTTGCGGGTCGCGTTGTCTTGCTGACCGGCGCCGGCGGCGGTCTGGGGCGCGAGTTTGCCCGCCAGTTGCTCGACGCTGGCGCTCAGCTCATTCTGAGCAGCCACAATCCGCGCCGTCTCAAAGCCGCTGCTGAATATGCTGCCGAGGGCAGCAAACCTGACTGGGGCGGACGGATTCGCTCGCTCATTCCTGCCGATCTGAGTGCGGCGCCTGAATGCGATCGGCTGGCGCGCGAGGTGTCGCGTCTCGCGCCTGATCTCGATCTGATCATTCACAATGCTGGCATTGGTCTGTACGGGCCAGTTGAAGCGATCCCGCCCGACGCGGCAGAACGTCTGCTCCGGATTAACCTGCACGCGCCGATTCGGATCACTGCGGCCCTGTTGCCGACACTGCGCGCTAACCCGCGCGGACAGATCGTGTTCATCTCTTCTATCCTCGGTCGGGCTGCATTGCCTGGCATCAGTATCTACAGCGCAACCAAGTTTGCCCTGCGCGGTTTTGCCGGCGGCCTCGCCGCCGATGGGTATCGGGTCAGCACCGTCTACCCATTTTTCACCCAAACCGACATCCTCGAATCGCCGCAATACGGCGGCGGCCCACAGCGACGAGCGCCAGCCTGGCTGATCGATCAGCCAGTGCCGGTTGTGCGCGCCACCCTGGCCGGAATTGCCGCCGGCAAACGCCACATCTACCCAAGCTGGCGCGCCCGTCTCTACGCGATCACAGCAGCGCTGGCGCCAGAAGTCTTGCCGCCTTTCAGCCGGTTGATTACGGGTTGAAGACGGCTATTACGTTGACATCCGCGCGGCTGCCAACATCAGGGCGCGCACTCCTGCTCACCCCTCTCCCGCGTTGCGGGAGAGGGGCCAGGGGTGAGGGCGAGCAGGGGCGTGCCTCAGCGCCCGCTTCTGCCCCCCCCGCTCCCAGCGCGAGCGGGGCCGGGGATGAGGACGAGCAGGAGCTGGTCACGTCGCCCCGAATCCCTGTCATACCAACGTTAGGCAAGGTTTGCGTGGCTGCCCGATACGTGGCAGTGTATATAATACCAACTTTAGGTGTCCAATCATCTTCAGATCAGCGCGCGGCGCTTCCCGCGCGCCCGTGCCATCCTGCTGGCTGGTCAGGAGCGTGT
>FWPV01007337.1_pt1 | contig 20137 bp, 15 predicted proteins | sample 2228371 | NCBI WGS metagenome assembly FWPV01 (sample SAMEA103939776, study PRJEB20133) | metagenome | reverse complement strand
GCTGGATGGATTCAAAAGTCTCGGATTCGAAATAGGGTTAAGTCAAACTCCGATTATTCCAGTAATAGTGGGTGAAAATGAAAAGGCATTTTCAATGGCAATGATGCTTCAAGAAGAGGGTGTATTTGCAAATGTTGCAGTAACCCCCGCAGTGCCTTATGGAAAATCTTTGATAAGAACAAGTTATATGGCTACTCATACTGATGAACACCTTGATATTGTCCTTTCTGCTTTTAAAAAAGTTGGCAAAGCACTGGGGATAATTTAAATGTCTATATTTTGTTTCAGTTCACCGGTCGTTAGTCAACGGTAAATTATATACTAATGACAAATGACTAATGACTGATGACTTATAAAAGTTTAGAAATTATCGAGGTAATTTCCAAAAAAGAACTCAATAATTTTATAAAATTTCCATACCAACTTTATGCTGGTGATTATTTCTATGTCCCGCCTCTTATGAGAGAGATGGAGAAAAAATTTTCTCGCATAAGAAATCCTTTCTTCAAACATGCAGATGTTAGATTTTTTCTTGCTCTGAAAAATGGGAAAACTGTTGGAAGAATAACATCAATTATTAATCATAGACATATCGAATTTCATAATGAAAAAGCAGGATTTTTTGGTTTTTTCGAAACTATTAATGACCAGAGAGTTTCTTCTGCTCTTCTTGACACTGTATCTGAATCATTAAGAGAATCAGGTATGGATATCATGCGTGGACCAATGAGTTTTTCAACAAATGACGAGTGTGGGCTTTTGATTGAAGGATTCCAAAATTATCCTATGATTATGACTCCTTACAATCCTCCTTATTATCGTGAAATCATGGAGGAATATGGATTGAAAAAAGCAAAAGATCTTTACGCTTATATAATCGATATACCTGACAAACTTCCTGACAAAATAGGACGAGCCGCTGAAATTGCTGAAAGACGTGGAATTAATGTCAGACCTATAAATATAAAGAAATTTGATGACGAAATGGAAAAGTTTAAAATTGTATATCATTCCGCATGGGAAAAAAACTGGGGATTTATCCCTTTGACAGATGAAGAACTCTCATATCTTGGAAATGATTTAAAACCGTTTTTGGTGCCAGAGATTACACTTATTGCTGAAAAAGGTGACGAGCCTGTCGGGTTTATGGGAGTTTTGCCGGATTATAATTTCGTTCTAAAAAAAATGAAAGGACGATTTAATCTCATCAGTATTCTCAAAGCTATATATTATTCTAAAAAAATTAAGGACCTCAGACTTTTACTTCTTGGCATAAAAACTGAGTTCAGGCAGAAAGGCGTTGATGCACTTTTATTCAGGGAAGGATTTAAGGGAGCAAAAAAAATAGGATATAAAAGGGCTGAATTTTCCTGGGTGCTCGAAGATAATATTGCTGTTCAGAGACTTGTTGAAATGATACAAGGAAGATTATATAAGAAATACAGAATTTATGAAAAAAATCTTTTATAGATCAGGAAGACATATCATTATTTATAACATATACTCTATCCCTTCCCTCCCCTTTTGCTGCATATAAAGCATTATCTGCTCGCTTAATAAAACTCTCTATATTTTCTTTTTCTGGATTATATTCAGCAATACCGAGACTTAAAGTAACTTTAACATCTTTACTATTCTCTATTTTAAATAGATAATTTTTTATTTTTAAACGAATTCTGTCTGCAATCTCTAAAGCTCCTTTCATTGACGTTTCTGGTAGTATTAGAAAAAATTCATCTCCTCCATACCTGCCAATAACATCTATATTACGGAGTGATTCTTTCATCAAAGTAGAAACTTTTCTTAATATTCTATCTCCAATATCGTGTCCATACATATCATTAATGTTTTTAAAGTAATCAATATCAGCTATGATAAGTGATAAATCAGAGTTATATCTTTTTGCTCTGTTAATCTCTTCTTCTAATTTCTCGATAAGAGCTCTTCTATTTAACATCCCTGTCAGATCATCTATACGTGATAGATAATGTAATTTATGCATCATTAAATCCCTCTCGGCCTCCATTCTTTTTCGCTGAGTTATATCCCTTGTATATTCAATAACATGTGATACCGTGCCGTCTTTTTTAACAATAGGGTATGTATAAATTTCTATCCATACATGCGAACCTGTTGGAAAATTAATCAATTTCTCCTTTGTATTAGGTTTACCTGTATTGAAGGTTTCTCTAACAGAACAATCATCACATACAGTATCTCTTTGATATAAAACCTCATAGCATAATTTTCCTATCAACTCTTCCATCTTTTTTCCTCTCATACGGGCATATGATTCATTTGCTTTTATTATTCGATAATTATTATCAATAATATTAAAAGGGTCGTTAATGCTTTCGAAGATTATGTTATGAAATCTTTCAGATTCGCGTAAGGCTAATTCAGATTTTTTAAACTCTGTTATGTCAAAAGCGATTTCCATTCGAACATAACGCTTATCAGGCCAGAGAATAGCTCTGTCTATACAGTGATACCATCTGCCTGTCAAAGTGTTTTGAAAACACCAGATAACTGGTGGGGCTGGTTTACCTTCTATTAAAAGACGATCATTTGTGCAAAATTCGCAAGGCTTATTCTGTCCTTTTTGGAAAACCTTAAAGCATTTTTTACCTATAATATTTTTTCCATAATTATCACTAACATATTTGTTTACACGCAGTATATTGTAATTCTCCATATCTGAGACATATACCGCTCCTTCAATTCCGTCCAGGATTGCGAACATTTCATCTACTATTTCCTTAGCTGCCTCGACTTCAAGCATTCTGATCTTATCTTTTGAATTTTTAATGTTTGATATACTTCTTGATTTTTTATAATTACCCACGATATATCTTCCTCTTAAAAACTAAAACGAATCTCTTCCATATGAAAAAGAGCCATGGTAATGACAACAGTTACAATTAATTGCTGCCCATAGTCTGTTACATGGTAATAAGCCTCCGCCTCCACTCGACCCCTCATGGCACGTGTCACAACCACCTCCTGTATAAAACGGATCTGTAGAATTTCCATGATGGATATGATAATATCTGTTTGGTGTGCAATTGGGGTCAAACTCATAATCATCTTTATGGCACCTATTACAAAGATAAGCCATCTCCTTATTTGTATCTCTAAATGGAGGTATCTGGCCTGAAGTATAACAATTATCTGTTGATTGAATATTGGTTATAATCCCACCCAATAATCCACCATTTACTTCTCTCCTTATTAATACTCTATTAGGTGATCCATGTGGTTCATGACAATCGGTGCATGCAAGCACCTTACCCATAACAGAGCCATATGGATTATCCATACTTATTGCTATATCCGCATTCTGTCTGCCATGTTTATCACCAGAAGAACTCCAATCAATAGTCCTTAAATTCCTTCCAAGTGTTGAGCTATATATTGTATTTGAAGTGTTATGACAGTCAGTGCAAAAAGTGACGTAGTCTGTCAAGTTAGAACCGTCTGTTGTAGCAGAACCATCGGGTTCATAAGTGGTGGTAGAACCATAACGATAAGGAGCCTGATAATTTGCTGTATAATTGCTCATTCTCTCTGTTGAATCATCTCCCCAGAGACCCCATGCATTATTATCTGTACTATGCTGGCTTGGTCGAGACACAGGCCATCCTCTATTGCCGAATGTGTGAGGATCTCTCTGTGCACTGTGAGGATTATGACATCCATTACAGGGATTTGAATCAGAGGTATATCCCCATGACTTGCTGGTGATTAGTGTCTTAATATTATTAAGGTTATGAGAACTACCCGGATAAGTAAATGAAAATGCCTCTAAAATATCATTTAAAGTATCAGAGGTATAGCCTCCAGCACGATAGCTATAACTGCGGTTAACAATACCACCGCTCTGATAAGAACTTAGATCAGTGTGGCATTTAAAACAGAAATTATCTGTCTGGCCTGTGTGATTGGGATAAAATAATGCATATGTATCCGGCCCACCTGTTGGATTAGGCTCTGAACCTCCGATGCTTGCATGTTGCTCATGGCAGTGGACGCAGTTACCTTTCGAATATCCAAACGTAGAAAGACTCGTGCGGTCAACACCGTATGAAGTATTACCGTGTGCAGAATCGAGATAAGGGCCGCTATCTGCCTTGTCAGGATACAAGATCCAGCACAAAATCATCCCGCATAGCAAGATGGATATGAGCATTATTGTTCTTCTCACTGTCTATTCTCCCTCCGTTCTTTTATTAGTCATTAGTCATTGGTCATTAGTCACTTTTTATTAGTCATTGGTCATTAGTCAATGGTCATTTCTTGTTCCAATACTTTTAATGTATGAATTTAAAAGCATAGGTAACTTTTTGATGATATTAAACAATTCTTCATGTTTCGATTGATCAATAAGATTACGCCTGATACTTTTCCTTAACCACGCTTTTGTCTCTTCTAAAGAGCCACGAGCAAAATAACAAAAATTTTTGTTTTCTTTGTAATGATATCTTCCATAACCTTCCGCAATATTAGCAGAAATAGAATCCGCCGCTTTTACTAATTGTTTTCCCAGGGTATCCTTAGCAAAATAATCCCATTTGATAACTATATTCCAGATCATATCTGATAATTCTTCTGATAATCTATAAACTTCTAAATCTTTTAATTCCATAAATCTATATTATTGTTATCATTCAATATCATTAAAAAAGAGTCAATGGTCATTGGTCACTGGTCATTAAAAATGACTAATGACTATTGACTAATGACTTCTTTCATTGACCATTGACCAGTGACCATTGACTAATGACTTTAGTTTTTCGATGTATGGCATACATTACACCCATTTGTCCCTCCACTACCTGGCCAGCCTTTATAATCCCACCGCAACATCTTGAAATATGGTGAGGCATGAGCACGATGGCATGAAAGACACATAACCATGTCTGAGTTAAGAGTAACCGTGCTACTTGGACCTGTCCATCCACTAAGACTTGGCCTCGCAACAGGTATAAGGGGATCGTATGTTCCGATACCACCTACTGCATTAAATGCCCTCGAATACTCCCCTGAGTTTGGTATAATCAAATCTGAAGGATGCCTAATCCACGGACTACCACTTGTTGCATCATCCTCTATATGAAAATTTCCGTGACAGCCAGTACAATAAGCCGTCATAGTGTCTCCTAAGGCAGAAAAGCCTCCTGTAGATGTCTTTGTTCCGCTGTAACCTAAATACTCGTTATGATCAGATGAATCTGAATTATACTGCCAGTCATCATCCTCAATCCCGGAGACTCCATGCCCTGCACCACTTTGATGACCATCCAAAAAACGAAACCAACCTTCGTCAGCACTGTCAATTACAGGACCTGTATCATCGAGATGATGATACCCTTTTGCAACGGTGCCACTTCCGATCATATGACACTTTGTGCATCCCTGCCTGCCATCAAACCCTGCACCTACTACTGTTCCATGAATGTTGGCGTGACAGCTTTCTGTGCCGCATGAACTTCGTCCTTCATCTCCCGGCGCGACAACTGGATTTAAAGTATCTTCAGGGTTCGTAGCTAAAACATTATGCCCCTTTGTATCATCTGTTTGTATCCAGTAAAAATTTCCAGCAGCAAGACCCTTAACGGTATTAAAGGTAGGCTCTATGCTGTTAAATACGATTGGAGCTCCTGTTATACTATCCTTCCATGTAGTTCCATCAGTTGCAGAATGGCATCCTACACAACTGTAAATTAACAAACTTCCATGTGGTGTCTCTATCGTATTACCAGCGTCATCCTTTGCCACAGGCGCCCCATCCTGACTATTATGCATTGTATGACAATTGCTACATGGTCCAGTCACCTTTGCCTCTAAAGGCAGAGCAAAGAGCAAAAAACATAGAGCATAGAGCATAGAGCACGTCAAACGGTTAAGATAACGAGGCCCCCTTTGTCTGAAAGCTATGTCATTTGGTTTTTTTACATAACCTTTACACGTTACCGATACGGGCATCGTTACTATTGCCGTAACCGTTTGACAACTGTTATGCCCGTTAATCATCGCAAAAATATCCCTTACAAATTTTGACTACTTTTTATGACACTGTATACATAATTGCTTCTTTCTATCAAAATAAAGCATAAACTCTGCTCTGGCTGAATGCATACTGTGGCATGTTTTACATGTAATCGGCTGGTCATTGCGCGGATCTTTTACGTCAGGTCCAAGGGGATGGGTAACTTTATGTTGAGCTTCATGGCACTGAGCACACGTCAGAACTTCATCTTTTTTGAAGTAATATGCATTCAGAGAATGTGAAGGTAGATGGCATTCAAAACATCTTCTTTCCTTAACAGGAACACATCTAATTGACCTTAATGCCTTTTCCATGAGGACGGTTCTTTTCTCGGTATCCTCATGGCATTTTATACAGGTTTGGGACTCCCTTACTGTCAAATTCTTTTTCTTTGAAGCATGGTAATTATGGCATAGCGCGCATCCACCTTTTGATTCGTCTAAATGAACATCATCTAACTTCAGTGTTAAGGTATCTTTTTTATGACAATCAAGGCATAGGCTCTTACCCGACAACCTTGTCGTAATCTTTTTGTCGGGTGAAAAGGGATTATGGCATCTTTCACAATTTCTATCTAAAAAATCGCTGTGGCCATAAGGACCAAGTAGTCCGATGAAGTTTGATGAATGTCCGCTATGGCAGGAAATACAATCTATTTTTTGGGTAGCAAAGGTTATAGAAACATTACCCGATTTACAACGTGGAGAATGGCATTTTATGCACAATGCAATTGATGAACTGGCCATTAAATTTTCCTGTGTCGAGGCGTGTGGTTCATGGCATGAAGAGCACTTACCTTCTTTAAATGGGATATGGACTGAAGATTTGGACATTTGTTCCTTAAGTGATTCATGACATTTCCAACAAAGGTCTTCCTCAGAAACGATAAGCAGTTTTCTATGTTTTCCACTGTGAACAATATGACAATCTGTGCATACCCCACTCCTAAGAGGACGATGCACAAAATTTTTCTTAAGGGCCTTATTAATATCCTCGTGACAGCCTAAACATAAACTGTTGATATCTTCTTTTATAAGGCCATCGAACCTCCCCGCATGAGTATTGTGACATACAGTGCATTTGCCTTCTTTAAAAGGAAAGTGTAGATTTGTTTCAGATAATCTTTCTTCAATCTCTTTATGACATTTGTAACAAAGATCAGGAATTTTTTCCTTTAGCTCAATATTCTGAGCAGATGCGAAATGAGCAAAGAGCATAGAGTTAATATTAAATAATAAAAAGCAAATAGCATAGAAGAGAAAGCGTAAAGCAAAGAGAGAAGATTTTTTGCACAAACCCCTATGATCTATGCTCTTTGCTTTATGCTTATTCATGGCATTCCCTGCATTCACCCTTTGTAAAAGGAGTATGTTTAATATTTCTAATCAATCCCGGTTTTTCTGTTACGTGTGGTTCATGGCATTCAAGACATCTTTTTATTTCTGATAAAGATATTAAATGAATTTTTGACAAATCTCTTGTATCATCCAAATGGCACTTTAAACATAGTTGTGGATCACTATCTGATTGTAAATAGTGTAATTTAGAACTATGAGGTAGATGACAACTCAAGCAATCTCCACCCTCCATCGCTATATGACCTTTTCTAACTGTGGTAGTTACTATTCTTTCATGACATGAAAGGCAGAGTTCTCTTGGTCTATTGAAAAGAAAATGTTTGATTTTTGTTCCATGAGGACTGTGGCATGATGTACATTTGCCTTCTTCTGCAGGCAAATGGATATTATAAAGTGAGTTCATTTCATCTTTACTTTCTTTGTGACATTCATAACACAGTTCTGGCATTGGCACAATAGTGTTAGCAATATTTTCACTCGCATGAGGATCATGACATGTCTTGCAGGACTTTTCTTTAAATGGCTTATGGCTAAAACCATCCTCGAGTTCAACTATCATATTATCGTGACAGCTTACACAAATTTGTTCTATTGAATTACTTAGCAAACTATCGTGTTGTGAAGCATGAGGCTTATGACATGAAATGCATTTTTTATTTTGTACAGGGGTATGAATATATGTCTTAAAAAATTCCTTTTCTTCCTTCTTATGACATATATAGCACAAATCTACAACAGCGACGTTTGTCATAGCCTTATTATTACTACCATGAGAATTATGACAATTCCTGCACTTTATACTACTAAAGGGTTCATGCGTGTAATTCTCTTTTAATTCTTTCTCGGTCTTTTCATGACAAGTAAAACAAATCTTTTTTTCAGAAGCAATTAACCCATAGGAATTCTTAGAAGCATGGGGGTCGTGGCAGGCTGTACAACCTTTCTCCTTTATGGGTGCATGCAAATTACTGACTTTTAGCAGGTTTTCCTTTTTCTTGTGACATTCGATACAGAGGGCTATTTTGTCCTTAAGAGTAACTTTCTGGAAATCTGTTGCATGAGGACTATGACAACTAAGGCATTTGCCTTCACCCACAGGACGATGGATATATATATCTTTAAATTTTGCCTCTTCTTTTTTGTGGCATGTATAGCAAAGTTTACTCTCTGGAGCAATAATGCCGAGTGGATTTGGATCAGTTACTGGCAGATGGCAAGTACTGCATTGTCCAAGATTTAATGGTGAATGAACAGATTCTCTTAGTAATTTCTCGTTAGTTGAACTATGAGGAGTATGACAGCCTGTGCATTTACCATTCTGAACAGGATATTCTTTATGTGCCTTTTTAAATTTATCCTCTGTAAAACTATGACATGACTGACAAAGTTCTCTTTCGGGCCTCATGAGATTATATTCATTTTGAGACCCATGGGCTGAATGGCAAATATGACATCCTTTATCTAACAAAGGAGTATGTTGCTTCTTGCGCGTAAAGGACGTCTTATCGTGACAGCTAAAGCATTGGTCGTTTCCGATTTTTCTTTGAAGAAATTCATAATCTGATGCATGCGGATAATGACAGGGACGGCATTTACCCTGTTTTAATGCAGTATGAACATAAGTGGTTTTTTCCATCTCGTCAGCCATCTTAGTGTGACAAAGATAGCACAATTTTCTTTCTTCTCGTTCCTTAAGAGACAATACAGCAATTTTACCGTGTCTCAAGTGGCAGGCTTCACAGTCTTTCTTTGCCATTGGTGCGTGGACATATTTTTTCTGAAATTCATTTAGAGTATTTTTATGGCAGTCTAAACATGGTTTTGGGGCAAATCCTCTTCTCTTTGTTTGCTCAGTGGCACAAGTGAATAAAAAGATCGTAAAAATTATCAATCCTGCATATCCTATTAATTTTTTTAAATCCATACGTATTAATTTTAGCAGATGATAAAAGAAATAAAAACTACTTTTTAAACCTTTCTTCGAGATATTCTATTTCCTTTTGATTTATTTTTATCTCTGCATCTTTTTTTAATTCATCTATATATCTTATTAAAATATCACTCACCCGCTCATTAAAATACTTTGAAAAAACAGCATCTTTAACCTTTATATAGTCTTCAACCTCTCCCTCGATCTTGTCGGTCAATTTATAAATTTTAAAAGAAGAATTAACCTCAATAACAGGACTTATATCACCTATTTTGAGGTCATCAATAATCGACCTCATCTCTTCTGGCAACTCTGCCTTTGTTACCCAGCCAATATCACCACCATTATCTGCGGCTGAATCAGACGAATAATGTTTCGCCATCCATGAAAAATCTGCACCATTCTTTAAACTATCAATTATCTCATTTCCTTTCTCTATGGTTTTCACTGTAATCTGCTGTATTTTGTAACGTGTAGGTCTAAGAAAATCATTCTTATTATTTAAATAATATTCTTTAAGCGCGTCTTCGGTCACAACAATCTGTGGAACTATAATCCTCTTTATAAATGCATTTTTGAGTAGCTGATCCTCATATCGCTTTATCATATTCTTAAGATCATCTTTCTTCTCATAATGGCGGCTGAGGGCTTCCTGATCCACTAATTTGCGGTCAATCCAGTTATTAATGATAACTTCATTCGATATCTTATTTGTTGGCTTAACCATAGAAATAAAATCCTTTACCTTTAAGATATCCCCGTTTACATCAACTAAAATCCTGTCGTCCTGTAGATACTTATCTTTATTGGATATGTCAATTGAAGAAAGTAGTTCATCATCTATCTTTATATTTGATTTTTTTCTTAGTTCTTCAAGATATTGCTTACTCAGTTCGTTTTCCTTCTGTTTCCTTATTGATTTTCTAATACTCTCTTTCACATTTGTAAATTCTCTAACAGGAGCTTCCCGCCTATCAATTAATTTGACGATATAATATCTCCCATTTTCATCTATAACATCCGTTATTTCTCCAATTTTTAATGAAAAAACAGCATTTTTTAAACTACCGGTTAAAGCTTCTTTTTTAATCTTCATCTGCCCACCTCTTTCTCTTGATGGGTGCTCAGAGTATTCTTTCGCAAGACTTTCGAATTCTTCACCTTTTTTTAGCCGATCCAAAATGTTATTAATTCCCTCTTTAGATCTCATCTCAATAATTCCAAGGGTGAGCTCTTCATAGTTTTTCTTGTAATAATCCATTATTTCTTCCTCTGTTACAGAAATCTTTTTTACAATCTCTTCGTCATGCAATCTAACCACAGATTCCCTTAGTATATATGCATCAATAGCCTGTTGAATTTCAGGAAGTTTATCTATACCTGATTTTCTCGCCTCATGAATTACTAATCTATCATCCACCAGTTTATTTAAATAGTGTTTTAAATCCAATGAGCCTGCATTTGAGAGGTCTTCTTTCCTGTGAGATATTGTCAATGCATATTTGAAATCTCCTTCTGTAATAGAATCACCATCAACAACCGCCAAAATCCTTTCTTTATCGTGTAAAGAAGCACAGGCACACAAAAAGATAAGCAGAGAGCCAAGCCCGAAGCACAATTTATATATAATTCGCCCCATACCCCCCTATCCCCGGCTCATTAGCCTTATAACCCACATTAATGTGGTAACCCTTTGAACTTTGAACTTTTCTCTCTGCTTTTTCTTTACCATTCTGCCCTTCCCATTTCTTTTACAAGTCTTGAAACAGCCTTATAAGCTACGTTTTCTACCGACCTTATTCTGCCCCAGTCGAGGATAATAATGTCATCATCTCCTTTATAAGTATAAAAATCAGACCAACGGATCTTATTTTCCCTGGCATCTAAAAGTCTGGCACTAATACTCACTTCAGGAGGTGCGGTATCGCTTAATCCCTCTCTATAAGTATCTATTGCTCCAACTATTATTCCATCAACCATGGATAAATTAGATATTGATTTCATATTTTTAAAACTTAATTCTCCCTTTTCTCTAATTCTTAAATTGACTATTAATTGCCATACATCACCGAATTCCAATGGAACAAACTTTTCGCTTTTGAGCAATTCTGTAATGAACATGTATGTTATAGCCATTCCTATACCTCTAACCCTTGTTTTGTTATAAAAAGGCATGACAGCGATTCTGTAAGTTGACTCTATCTCTTTATGTGGAGCATTTATGTCAAAAGAGTTAAATAATTTATTAACAACTTCCTTTGCGAGTTCATCGATCGTCTCAATTTTTCCTATGCCTAAAATTGTTACAAAATCTTCACCAGTAGCAGCCTCATGGTCTGCCCAAATGATGCTGTTATCTGAACATCGAACCAATCTCGCACATAACCCAATATGTGGATTTTCCATCTTTAAAAAGGTATTTATTGACCCAAGCAATACAAAATCTACTTTCAATTCATCACTCAACTTTCTCGATATTTCTTTTGATATGTAAGCAGTTGACCTTACTCGTTCTTTTAACAAAAAAATATTCATTTCTTCCTCGTCTACCACACTCAAACCCTTCTTTTGTATCTTTTCTTTTATCAAGGGCATTACATATGTCAAAGCATCCTTATCTTCGCTAAAGTTTTCGAATGGAAAGATTACAATCCTCTCTCCCTGCACTTTTTGTCCAGCATATCCCTCAAAAGCAAAGAGCAAAAGGCACAGAACGATTAGCAAAGGTAATGTCAAATAGTTACGGTAAAAATGCCAATTTCGTCTAACGGTTACATCGTTCAAATTTTTAATCATGGTCATCTCTCATTTGTCACTTGTCATTGGTCAATAGTCATTAGTCATTTATTTCATTGACAGCGACTGGTGGCTAGTGACATGACTTTAATATTCATAAAGCGTCTTTATAGCTTCCCTTACCACCTTCAAAACCGTCTCACTCATGGTATCAGCCCTTGCCCCAAAATGTTTTGCCCAGAATCCACCACCTATCCTCGTTTTTGTAACAGACCATATAATGCTTCCCGATCCTGCGTCAGCCATCATAAGTGTAAGACTCACCTCAGGCACTGAAATGCTTCCCTCCCTTATTTCACCATACTTATTAACCGTACCCATTATTATCGCTTGAACTTTTAGTGTCTTACCAATAGACTTTATCTGTTCAGCACTTGGAGATGAACCTGTCTTAATCTTAAGGCTATCAAGTGCGGCATTCACATCTCCTGGGCATACTACCTCCACCAACCCTGAAGCTAAAAGCTCGCTTATCACCACCTGTCTGACAGAATCATTAGCAAATTTTTCATTTGAAAAATTCTCAAAAGGTAGAACAGCCACTCTTTTTATAAAACTGAAATCTATCTCCTGATTTATATAAAATGACGGTGTGCTTTTCCCACCACAGTTAGAAATTAATAAAAAGATAACGGCTAATGTAAATAAATGCTTTAATAATCTCATAGGTTAATACCTCTTATTAGTCATTGGTCATTGGTCATTAGTCATTAGTCATTGGTCTTTTTAATGACCAGTGACTATTTACCATTGACTTTTTTCAATGACCATTGACTTTTTTAAAACAATGTTCCAATTGCCTCTTCAACTACCTTTCGTGCTGTATCGCTTAGTGAGGGTCCTTCTGAGCCAAAATGCCTCATCCAGAAACCAGGACCTCCTGAAGTCTGCCTTATCGACCAAATAACCTGTCCTGATGAAGTCTCAAGCAATCTCAAATTAACAGTCACCTCCGGATAATTAACAGATACACCTTTGCTTATGCCGAAAGCTTCCACTGCACCTGTCATTACAGCATCAGCACCAATGGTTCTGCCAATGTTCTGCATATCCTCGACCTTTAAAAGTTTCAGTGATTTTATCTTCATTTCCTTGAGAAGATTTGTTACCTCACCTGGTTCTACGACATTTATCTGCCTTGAAAGAAGTTCGGTAATAATTATATTCCTTATCTTTTCTCCAGCATAATCATCAAGCGTGAAGTTTTCTAAGGGGAATACTGCTACTGTTTTGATATTTTTAAAATCAATCCCTTGCCTTAAATAATACCTCTGCGACCCACAACCACCTATAAAAATCAGCAAAAAGCATATAACTATGAACACAGAAAATATAAAACGGTTACGGGTATGATGCCCGTTTCGTCTCACTGTCATGTTGTTTGGCTCCTTACCAATTTGTCACTGGTCAATGAAAGACAGTCATTGGTCATTAAGAATGACCACTTACAAGTGACTGTTGACTTATTATTAAAAATTACCAAAACCTGCATGTTAAATTACCACCAAAATTATAGGTTTCTACTTTTGTTTCGGCTACTTCCCGCGTATATCGATATAAGAATTGGAAATCTATAAATTTTGTAATATACCACATAACATAACCACCTAATGTATCAAATCTTTTCGATTCTTGATCAAGCTCTTGATGCTCATAACTCAAGTTCAGTCTGATAGCAGGTAAGAACAACCAGTCTATGAAAAAGCCTTCTGTTGTATTTAAATCGCCATCTACTTCTGAAACCTTTAGACTGCCTGTAAGATTGATAAAGTTCCCGGGTCTGTATGTGATAGTTATAAAACCATCCTTAGAAGTATACGATTCTTCTCCTGAAGTCCGACTTAAACCATAGGTAATATTTGTATATAATTTAGAGGTGAGGCGAGCATCTATCGTTCCCCTAATGTATTTTGTAGTGGTAGAAGTCTCTGTGTCCACTGTAACAATTTCTTCAGTCAATTTTTGATTATCGACAGGATATCTTTTTGATTTTGTATAACCGATATCTGTAATCATATTCACTTCTTTATAGAGTTTTGTCCCCATTGTTAATAAATACAAATCATTTTTTGATTCTTTCTCATCAAAGCTATAACCGTAAGACCTTGTTAAAGAGAGCCTTACATCGAGTGTGGGTAAAGGGGTAGAAGTAAAATCGAGTGAATATGAATCAGATTTAAAATCCACCTCATCCTTATTATCAAATGCCTCATTCCTCTGAAACCTCAATGCTGTTGTAAGAAACCTGTGTGTATACCATGTGGCGCCTGCCCCATAAGTTCTGGCAATATTACTTTTTAGTTCTCTGTCTTTATCCACTTCGGGTCTCTTATAAATATTTTTAAAAACTCCTCTAACAGAGTCCACAAATGAATCAGGGTTTTCATCAGATCTATTCAAAAAATAATTGATATTAAAAATTAATTTCTTAAAAGGTCTAATATTTGTATTAAAATTTATACCCTGTGTAAAAAATTTTGAGATATCTGTAAGTTTACCTGTCTGAGGAACAAAATCTGTTCCATATGCCTCAATCTCTGTTACCAGAACATCGTTTATCGAAGCATTCTCTAAGTTAATTATCGTAAAATAAAGGCTATTGTGGGGCATTAAAAACTTTATCTCGTAGTAATATATATTATTAATTCGATCATATTCTCTAATTGTAATACTTTCGATTTTTATCTCAGTCCATGTTCCTGGTAAATTAAAATCACTTTTGTACGCCTTCCAATTATTTATATTTGTGAGATTTGTATCTAATGAAACATCCTTATTAACATAAAGAAGGAGGGTATCGACTGCTTTTTCAGAGGAAAATAACTGAATTCCTAAATTATGAAATTTTTTACCATTTGAGCCGAGGTTTATATTTCCGGAAGCAGAGTCCGCAGGTGTAGTAAATATATTATCGCTGAGTGTTGTGTTTGAAATTAGAGTATCAACCTTTCTCTCAAGCTGTGTACCAAGTGCATATAAACCTAAAGAGGGTGATCTTTCAAACTGAACATTACCCCTCTGTTTTACAAATTGTTCCACTTTATTTCTTACATAATTTCCCTGATAAGCTGTTGAAATACTTACGACTCCATCACCAAAAACCTTGTTATAAGAGATGTTATATAATCCGTTTAAACTATTATTTAATGTCTTTTTAATCATCTCGTCAGCAGGTGTTCTATTTTCATTCCTCGTAAAAGTAACATTGTAAGATAAATTTAATCCCTTATAAAGAAAATCATACCAGGTGCTTCCAGAATACCTGTCATTTGTAGAGTCAATCACTCGAGGGGAAAGATGATCATAATTTTTCTGTCTATCGAATTGCAGGGATAATGATGGAAGTTCTTTTGGCATCAGATCAAAACGCAGATAATAAAAATCTGTGGTTTCCCTGCCTTCATTTTTTAATTGAGCGGTTGACCATTTTTCAAGACGTCGATAACCCCCGCTGAATCCATATATAGGATTGCGGAAAAACAAATCGATTGCAGGTTCTATAGCCCTTTGATAAGTAGAGGTTTTATGTCCATCAGGATCTTCATTATGCGTATTTGTAAGGTTCGTCCTTAGATATAGTTGATAAGAAAGCATGGGGGTTATAGATTTATTAATACTGAAATAGTAATTCTGAAGAAGGTTATCTGAAGAATTAGTTCTTTCCCCGTCTTCATATTGTTTTAAATTATTGTAATTTATATTAAGTAACATGCTTGGTCCCTCTGCGAAGGTATAAGAACAAAAAAAAAGCAATAAACATAGAGCAGTGAGCAATGAGAATAGAGCTAAGAATATGAACCTCTCTGCACTTAACCCTCTGCCTTTTACTCTTTGCTCCTGGCTATTAGCCCTAAGCTCTTTGCTCATTGCTCTATGCTAAAAATAAAACATTGTTATCCCGTAAGGTTTTTTCCCTACAGGGATAACTTTTTCCTCCCTCTTTGTTACTTTGTCTATTACTGTAACGTTGTTTGAACCTCTATTGACAACATAAAGCTTTCTCCCTTCAGGGTCCATAATTAAAGCCCGCGGGGAAGTGCCCACAGATAATCTATCTGTCACAGGAGACACTACCATTGTGGGACTAAAAGGTCTGAAAGCCTCTGAGAATAATCTGACAACCGCAATCTCATTGTCTAATTCCTTTAATAAATAAATCCTATCAATGTCTCTGTCGGCAACAATCCCTGTAATCGAAGTCCCAACATTTGTGATTGTACTTAATGAACCACGTGTATTACCCCTGATTATTTGTATAAAATCTATTACAGAAAGATTGTCAGAATTATAATTTGCAATATAGACTTTACCTCTTTGACAATCTACTTCAATAGCGATAGGACTCCAGTCAACCTTTAGATTGATGATATCTTCTACTTTTAGAGTTATTTTATTCATCTTTATAATGGAAATATCCCTTGAATTCTTATTCGCTACATAGACATTAAAAAATTTCTTCTGATAATCTCTAACAAGATTGATGTCATCAAAAGTGAGATATTTACTGCCTAAAAAGCTATCAAGCGAACAATCCGTAGCTACTGCAATAGGCCCGCTTCCCACATTTATCTTCTCTATTTCCTGATACGATAAGGAGTCAATAATAGAAACATTGTCAGAACCATAATTAGCAACAAAGATTAATTCGCGCTCATGCGATATCTTTGCCACGTCTATCGCCTCGGGTTTTTTCCCAAATCTAAGTGGAACCTCTATTTCTACCTTATTAGTAGTTGGGTCGATTATAGAGATACTATTGGATTCGGAATTTACAACATAAATCTTAGGTCTCTCTTTTAGGGAACTTGCCGCAACACCCTTTGGTCTTTTACCCACTAAAACAGTTGCAACAACACTATTTGTTTGGCGATTTATTACGCTTACATTGTTTGAATCTTCATTTGTCACGTAAATTAGTAAGGAACTTAATTCAAGAGCCTGACTTCTTGCGTGGAAAAGTGGCTTAAATAAATAACCATCCACAATAGAAGAATCTGGTATCCAACTTAAAAATAATGATGTGTTTTGATTCCGAGCAATTGCAATGTCTATGTCTAATTCAAGGCCCTCAGGCGGAATCGCCAGGCTTGATATTCTTTCCTTACTTATCAATGAGGCCTTACCGAATGAAAATATCAATTTTTTATATCTTCCTTCAGGGATATATCGTTCAGTCAAAAGTAGTTGACGATCGATAATCTCTCTTGTATTTATCTTAAGCGGGACATCAAAAATATCTTTTGATAAACCGTCATCTCTTATTATTTTTATATTTGTAAGTTCAAAGGTAATATCCGTAAAGATCTTTTCAGGGCCATTTAGATATATAGTTATCTGCCCATGGGTTGCATCTTGTGGCTCGACGGACTCTTTAACCGAAGCACAACCCACCCAACAAACAGTAAACAGTAAACAGTAAATAGTGAATAATAAAATTCTAAAGTTCATTGAGTTTTTTGTGTTCATTGAGTTTCTTGTGTTATAAATCAAGAAACTGAGCAAACTCAAGAAACTGTCTAAACTTTTTATTCTTTAACTTGAAAAACCTGTATCCTGTCATTAAAGGTATCGGCAACAAAGATCCTCCCTTCTGAATCAACTGCTATGTCTGTTGGGTATTGAAACCACCCTTCTCCCCAGCCAAGTCCTCCGAATTCAAAAAGATACTGTCCATTTTGGTCATACACAGAAATAGTATGCCGCATATAATCTACCACATACATCCTTCTATTATGATTATCTATTCCAACTGCCAGTGGTCGACTCAATTTACCCGTGCTGCCACCTTTTTCTCCAAATTTAAAAAGAAATCTTCTATTTTCATCATAGACATAAATATGACTCAGTTCAGCACTTACAAGATAAATCTTTCCTGTTTCATCTATTTTCACATTATCAAATTTAACTATTCTATTATCTTCTTCAGCCGTTATAATTTCCAAAAGCTTACCCTGATTATTAAGCATAAGAATACCCGGGAAAAACGAGCCTGCTACATATATATTGCCATTTTTGTCAACAGCAAGATTATTAGGGATAAATGAATCAGCCCCTTCGAACCCTTCTATATAGATATCGCGCTCCCATTTAAGACATGCATTGAGGACTGAAATCCTGTGTCTGGGATTTTCTTTGGTTGCACCCTGAGCAACATATATACTGCCCTTAGCATCAACAGTTAATCCGAGCACGTTTTCTACTCCCTTTCTTTTATCAAGCGTATATATAGGAAAAAAATCTGATGTATAAATAATAATTTTGCCCTGGTTTATTATATAAATCTCCTTATTTACTGGTTCGGTAAAAACAAGATTAGGAAATGATAAATTATTGCCCTCTTCATCTTCGGTAATGCTATCAATATAGATTACTGCTTCCCCTTGCTGAGCGTATGAAATTAAAGGTATTATGAATAAAAAAAAGGATAAGACTGATAAGTATAAAACTAAAAGGGAGGAGGACTTTGTCTTTAATACCCTCCTCCCTTGAATATCTAACCTCACCATAATTGATTAGCTACCTGTATCTTTAGTCGTATGGCAGATAAAGCACCTTGTAGTATCCGAACCTCCACCGGCATTGATATCCTCGTAGTTCCACCTGAGAAGATCAGCATTGGCAGATGCATGCGCCTTATGGCATGAAAGGCACATTACGATAGCGTCATCTTGTCCCGGATTTACCACTCCACTTGCAGTATCAGGAATATTCGCTCTTGCTACCGGGGCATCCAAGCTGTATGGATTATCTGTCCCTGTGCCACCATTATACAAATAGTATTCTTTCGAAGTACTAGCAGGCAGAACAATATCCGTAGGATGTCTCAGCCATGGACCTGTTCCTATATCAGTAGCATCACCATGAAAATTTCCATGGCATTCTGCGCATAACCCGCTGATGGTTCCACCGCCAGGAGTGGTTGCATTACCAGCCTCTACTCCAGCAGTTGCTCCTTTGTATTCATTATGGTCAGTTGCACTTGAAGTAGCCTGCCAATCGTCATCTTCCCCGCCTTTAACGCCTTTCAAAAACCTGTAACTAAGAGCAGTTGTATCGCCCTGACCAGCCTCATCAATTGAACCAAATTTAAGGACGTCGTCGTTAACATGATGCGAACCCCGAATGGCTGCCATTGAACCAGTGGTTACACTACGGTCACCATGACATCCATATGCTCCTGCACATGTGAAGTTCGATGCAGTAATCGCTTGTGTGTACTCATCGCCAGGTGGAGGAAACATGGCAGCGATGCCTTCTTGATTCCCTGTCTCTATAACATTGTGTCCAGCAGCGTCTCTGTTTGCAGAAACTACAGAGTCAGTAGCGTCAACAGCTTTACCACCTGTAATATACGCAAAGTTTCCACCTGCAAGGTCAACTGAATTAGTATGCGCTACCTGAGGTGTAGTTCCACCGAATTCGATGTTATTTCCTGTACTGTTTATAAGAGCATATGCATGGCATCCCCAGCAATTACCTCTAAGAAGAGTCTCATTGGGTGTATCACTACCATCCCAGTTCATTGGTGCTCCATTCTGACTGTTATGCATTGTGTGACAATTTGCGCATGCACCTTGTATAACTGCCTCAGCAAATCCAGACGTAATAGCAATAGATAAAAGAGCAATTAAGCTAATAATTAATACCTTTTTCATCCTCTTTCACCTCCTTTCACTTTAAAATTACACACACTCTTTTCACAGTTCACTCTCGTTATCCAGTTTACTCAGTTAAAACCGAGCAAACTATGTAAACCGTGTAAACTAAATATCTTTTGCTTTAAAAATTATATAGCGTTTGCTTTTATTTAAATATAATTCTTTAGGATTGTCAATATTTTTTTACTTAATGCTTAAAAAATTAGGATCATCTCCAAAAAAGTTGGTAAGATGATGAGAATTCGAGGGGTCAAGGGGTCAAGGATTCGAGGAAAATGCTTAAGAATTACAAAGACTTAAAAGTTTGGCAAAGGTCTTATCAACTATGTTTAGATATCTACAAATT
>FWPV01007336.1_pt1 | contig 20137 bp, 21 predicted proteins | sample 2228371 | NCBI WGS metagenome assembly FWPV01 (sample SAMEA103939776, study PRJEB20133) | metagenome | reverse complement strand
TAAAAAAAAAAGAAATTGTCAAATTTTTCAGTTTTTTCTTCTTCTTCAACTGCTTAAACTCTCCAGAAGCCGGAACCGCTCCCGCAATTCTTCCTGTGCCTTTTCTATTGAGACTTCCTGAAATTTTATCCGATCAGCAACCTTAAGTTGAGCCAGAAGCGGGTGATCAACGCTGATTACCACGGCAATCCGGGCATAACCGCCCGTAGTCTGACGGTCAGCCATAAGAATAATTGGCTGGCCATCTGCAGGAAGCTGGATAGTGCCAAAAGTAGTGCCGGCAGAAATAATATCATAAGGGTAATTTTTTATTCTGATTGCTTCGCCACTCAGTCGTAAGCCCATCCTGTCACTCTGCCCTGAAACCTGAAATTCGCAGGTCAGCAGAGTTTTTATTGCTTCAAAATCGAGCCTTCTGACTTCTGGCCCGGGAACAATTCTGATTCTCTGACAGGTCTGATAATTAAGCAAAAGGGCATCAGGAATTTTCCGCTCCCGTTTTTTCCAACCTGACTGATCATTCAGTCTCAGCTGGTCGCCTGCCTGCAACGCCCGTCCGCAATAACCGCCAACCTTTGCCCGCAGATAGGTTGCATAACTGCCCATAACCGGCGGCAAATCAAAACCGCCGTTGAAGGCAATATAAGCCCGGCAACCACTTTTTATACTACCAAAAGTTAAAATATCTCCGTCTGCGGCAGAAAAAGGTTGATTATTGGCAATCGGTCTGCCATTAAGAGATGGTTGCAGGTCAGCTCCGCAAATGGCAAAGACCGTCTCTCCGCTAAAAACTATTTCCGGCCCGGTTAATGTCACTTCAAGCGCTGCAGTATCAGGTCTGTTACCAACAAGCAGATTTGCCAGCTGCAAAGAAAGCAGATCCATAGCCCCGCAGACCGGCATCCCATAACGCTGATAACCGATGCGGCCGCAATCCTGAATTGTTGTCAGCAAACCGGCAGATTTAATAATTATTGTTCTCATTTCTGACTCTTTTCATCTTTTGTCTGCTCTTCTTTCAGCCTGAAAAACTCTTCCCGTTCAACCGGCACGAATTTCAGGCGATCCCCGGGCTGAAAAAGAAACTGCTGCTTACGATGCGGATCAAAAAGTTTTAAGGGAGTCTGACCGATTAGCTGCCAGCCTCCGGGACTTTCCAGAGAATAGATCCCGGTTTGTCTGTCGGCAATGCCCACCGAACCTGCCGGAACTTTCAACCGCGGAGTCTGTTTGCGCTTTACGGCAATTCTTTGATCAAGGCCTCCCAGATAACAGAAACCGGGAAGAAAACCGAGCATATAGACAAAATATTCAACAGACTGATGAATTTCAATCACTTCCTGAGAAGATAAACCGCACCGGGCGGCAACCTCTTCCAGATCCGGTCCGAATTCTTCTCCATAGACAACCGGAACCTCAATTAACTTGCCTTCCGGAAGTTCTGCTGATTCCAGATCATTTTCCAGTTCACGCAATTTTGCAATCAGCTGCCGGAAGTCGATCACTGCCGGATTATAACAGACAAGCAATTCTGTATAAGAGGGAATCAGATCAAGTACGCCAGGAAGTCTCTTGTGATCCAGCCGGAAAAGCCAGTATCTAATTTTACGGTTTATCTCTAAAGAAATTTCATTTCCCTCACGAATAATCACTGCTGAATCACCAGCCAGGATATATTCAGCCATATCAATGCTCTCCGATTGCCTTAAGTTCAATTTTTTCTTTTTGCAGAGAGCTTCTTAATTTTCGGACAAACTCGGGAGCAGCCGGATTGTCTCCATGAATACAGATCGTATCAGCATAAAGAGGAATTATCTTTCCCGAATGTGCAGAAATTTGCTTGTTCAAAATAATCTCTATTGTTCTGGCAATCATTCTTTCAACATCAACAATAACTGCTCCGGGCAGGTTTCTTGCAAGAAGAGTGCCGTCATCATTGTAAGCCCGGTCAGCAAAAGCTTCTTTAGCAAATCGCAAACCGGTTCTCCCGGCAGCATCCTGTAGCTTCGAACCGGCAAGCCCAACAAGAATCAGTTGCTGATCAATTTCAAATATTGTTTTTGCGATTATTTCTGCCAGTTCACTGTCTGCTGCCGCTGCATTATATAGTGCTCCGTGCGGTTTGACATGAGCCAGTCTTGCACCAGACTTTTCCACAATCATTTTAAGTGCGCCAAGCTGATAGAGCAATAATGCTCTCAGCTCATCCGGACGGAGTTCCTGCTTCTTCCGGCCAAAATTCTGCAGGTCGTGGTAAGAAGGGTGAGCACCAATTGCTACCTTATATTTGATTGCCATCTGCACTGTCTTTTCTATGGTCAGCGGATCGCCTCCGTGAAAGCCGCAGGCAATGTTTGCCGAACTGATATAGGGCATAATCAGTTCATCATTGCCGCAAACTTTCTGATAATAGCTCTCTCCCATATCACAGTTAAGGTCAATAAACTTCCTGCTCATTTAAATAACCCTGAAAGCGGAAAGAAGAGTGCGTATCCCGATGGCAAAAGTAATCAGAACCACCAGAAAGCTCAGTAAATTCGAAAACAGCGAGTTGCAATGACTACCCATTATTTTTCTGCTGTTCATAACAACCAGCAAATAGACAGCAATTACCGGCAGGATAATACCATTTGCCGCCTGGGCGAAAAGAATTGCCTGCAGAGGCGGGAATCCACGGACAGCAAATATAAATCCGCTTAATAAGATGAAAATCCAGACTGCCCGGAATGTCCATGACTTCAGGCTCCCCGACCAGCCAAAAATACCTGCTGTGGCATAGGCGGCAGCCAGAGGTGCGGTAATGGCAGAAGAAATTCCGGCAGCAAAAAGACCAATTCCAATAAAATATTTTGCCAGACCACCGAAAAGTGGTTCAAGCTGCAAGGCAAGATCAGAGCCGCTTCTAACTGTCAGACCATTTCTAAAAAAAGCCTCGGCTGCAGTGACAACAATCGCCATGGAAATCAATCCTCCTAAAATAACAGACAGACTGAGATCCAGCCTTGCTGCCGGCAGGTCTCCGGCATTGCGCCACTTCTCCTGAACTGCTGAAGCATGCAAAAGAGGTTGTAAGGAACAACTGTTGTGCCGATCAATCCGGTTATGGTTAAAAGAGATTTTTTTTCTAAACTGATTTTCCATATTCCCTGAACAAGCTCTTTAAGAGAAGGGACAACCATTATTGCCGTTGACAGAAATGCCAGACTCATCAAAATCACCAGCGTAATGAGAACTTTTTCGATCAGTTTATAACTGCCGGCAAACAAAATGAGAAATGCGCTTATTGCAACAACAACTACCCAGAAATTGATTTTTAATTCCAGCGCTTTGCTCACTGTTTCCAGACCAACTGCCGCTCCCAGAAGATTTCCGGTTTCAAAGGCAGCATTACCGACGGTAATGGCTGTAAAAACTAAAAGAACAGCAAATATTTTTGCCAGACGATTGGTAAAGTGTCTGCCAATAGCCTCGCCAAGTCCCCGGCGGGTTACTATTCCCAGCCTGGCAGCCATTTCCTGTAAAACAATTGTTGCCAGAACTGAGAAAACCAATGCCCAGAGCAAAGCATAGCCAAAACTTGCTCCGGCTACCGTGCAGGTGGTAATGGTTCCCGGACCAATAAATGCCGCAGTTACCAGGATACCCGGTCCAAACTTTATCTTTTTTGCCATCAGCTAACTTGTCTGTGAGAGAAAGAGCCGCAGAAAAAATTTTAAAACTTTTTTAAAAAAACAGCAATTATTGAGAATGCTCTTTTGGATGCAGCAGATAGCCAGGAAGACTCAACCTGCCGTATCGGCTTAAAAAAAATAAGAGCCAGAGGGAAGCGGAAAGAAAAGAGATAATAACAAATAGAACAAAACGGATAAAAAATTGGCATAACAGCCGGAATCAGCAGATTGCCTGCTTTACTTTTATTATTCGCAAGAGACATTTCTTCAAGCATTAGACTTCAACCAGGTCGAGATAGTAAAAGCCATTCTCACGCTCAACAATTTCACCTTTTTCAAATTTTACCGGCTGACTAAACAGAGGACCATCATACACAAAAGTATGAAACTCTCCGTTTTCGCCGCAAAAATCTATGCCTTCAGGTAAGTCAGCCAGAAACTTTCGGTCAAATTCTCTTGCCAGATAAGCGGGAGCTAATTTTTTCCCGTCAACAGCCACCACAACTGCCCTGAATCCTGCAGCAATGAATTCTTCTGCCACACTACGGGGCTTCCGTTTCCAGAGCGGAAAGATTCCCCGAAAACCTTCCTGGCGTAAAAGATTCTCCCGATAGGCGCGAATATCTTCCAGAAATATATCTCCAAAAGCGGCAGATCTTACTCCCTGCTGAAAAAGAGAGCGCAATATCTGACGCATTTTGCCGGCATATTGCTCATCACTACAACCAGTTGGCAGTTCTACCTGATAAACGGGAAGGGCTAAAGGCTGCACCTGACGGAGAAGTAATCCGCGCCGAACTCCATGCATACTGCTGCGCGCAAACTCCTGGCTGAAAGTTGTCAGCAGGGCGGCAAGTTCAATGTCCGTCTTCTGTTTCAGTTTCCAGAAAGCAAGGGTGCTGTCTTTTCCACCGCTCCAGCAGAAGAGACACTTCTTCATTTGAAATTTTTTAAGATCCGTTCAATCAGAGAGGTAGAAGAGGTTTCAAATTTAAATGGATAAGATAGAACCCTGCCGCCGCCGGATTCGACTTCCCTGCGGCCGACAATCTGATCCAGGCTGTAGTCTCCCCCTTTTACCAGAAAGTCGATTCGGGCAAGAGCCCTTATCAATTGCAATGGAGTATCCTGGCTGAAAGAGATGACAAAATCCACCGGCTCCAGAGCAGCAAGCATCTCCTGCCGATGAGCGAGCGGAAAAATCGGTCTTGCTTTACCTTTCAGCCGTTGAACAGAGGAATCGTCATTTATTCCAACGATAAGAATATCACCCAACGATTTGCAAAAATTTAAAAGATCAATGTGTCCGGGATGAAGCAGATCAAAAACACCATTTGTAAAAACAACCTTTTTTTCAGGGCTGGCTTCCAGAAAAGTATTAAGCTGTCCGATATTTTTAACGATTTTCGTCATTCTGCTTGATTTTTATTGCTGAAGAGAAACTCCAGTCATGGGCAATGCGTGTAATACCAACATCGTGAAAATTGGAAAAAACGCGAAAAGTATATAAAAAATGATGATAATCAAAAGGATAGCCATCTCTTTTATGAACCGCAAGATCAAGAAAATAGGTACCGTTAATCAGATTAAGCGCCGGAATCTTAATCGTGACTTCTCCTTCATTTTCGATACTCTCCGGCTGAAATTTTTCCAGATTGGTATTTGTTCCGTAACAGAGCTGACCTTCAGAATTAAAAATGGCAAATCCAAAGACAAAATCATTCTGCAAAGAATTTGCCCGAATCTTAAGCTTTATCGTTAAAGGTTCGTCAGCAGCAAACAGATAACGCTCCCTGCCTTCAGAATCAAAAATTTTTACTCCGGTTATTTCTACTTCCCTGCTGCCCCATCGCTTTTCCTGAGACTGGTCTTTCTCTTCTTCCTGTTTCTGGTGTTCTTTTTTCAGAGTCGCGTCATTCTTTCTCCCAACATACTCCAGATAGGCATCAATTACCCGCTTAGGATAGCCCTGCTGTTCAATGCGGCCGTTCTTCATCCAGATAACTTCATCACAAACTTTATCTACTGTTGTAAGATCGTGAGAAACAAAGATAATTGTTTTCCCCTGACGTTTAAACTCAGCAATTTTATCAAGACATTTGGGGACAAATGCTGCATCTCCGACAGCCAGAACCTCATCCACAAGCAGGATATCCGGGTTAACATTGATAGCAATGGAAAAACCGAGACGCATAAACATTCCTGACGAGTAGCTTTTAACAGGATTTTCAATAAACTCTTCCAGTTCAGCAAATTCGACAATCTGCTGGTAGCGTTCCTCGATTTCTCTCTTCTTTAAACCAAGAATCATACCGTTAATGTAAATGTTTTCTCGACCGGAGATTTCCGGATGAAAACCGGCTCCCAGTTCTATTAAAGCCGAAGTCCGGCCGTTTACCTCAACAATGCCGGATGTCGGGCGCGAAATTCCGGCTAAAATTTTCAGCAGAGTACTTTTTCCCGAACCGTTTTCGCCAATTATACCAAGGGTTTTGCCCTGTTCAAGGCTAAAAGAAATTCCTTTCAGTGCCTCAAAACGTTCGCTCTCTTTCAGATCAGCAAAAATCGTCCGGTTGACCAGCGCGCTCTTAAATGTCAGAAATTTATGCGCATTAGAAAACCGTTTGAAATATTTGGTAAGGTTTTGAACATGAACAGCCGGCATTCAGACCTCTTCAACGATAGTATCACGCAGCTTATCAAAGATCAGATAGCCGAAATACAAGAGAATCAATCCTATGCCGATTGTAACGCCGAGTTTTTTATAATGAGGTAAAGAACCGTAAAAGAAAGAGTAATGATAGGATTCAACCAGATGAGTCATCGGATTCAATGCCAGAACATACTGCAACGCACGCGGAACAGATTCATAAGTATAAATTATGGGCGTGGCAAAAAACCAGAGAGTTAAAAGATTGGAAAGGATATCTTTGATATCCCGGAAATGAACTGTCAGTGCTGAAACAAAAAGAGCAATCCCCAGAGTAAAAATCAGCTGGGCAAGTAGTGAAATCGGCAGAAACAGTACCCAGACAGTAAGTGATTTACCCAGCAGCAGAAAAAATAAGATTAAAATAGGCAAGCCAAAAATAAAATTCAGCATGTTGGTCAATACAACCATAATCGGCAGAACTTCCAGCGGAAACTTGATCTTTTTAATCAACGCTCCGTGCACCATAAGGACATTGGCACTTTCCAGCACCGAAGAGTTGAACCAGACCCAGGGAAGGATGCCGTTAAAGAGGAAAAGGGCATAGAAAAGTTTTCGATCTTCAAACCCGGAGACTCTTGCTCCGCCTACGATAAAACCAAAAACGATTGTATAAACAATCATCAAGAGCAGTGGATTAAAAAACGACCAGAGAAAACCGAAGAATGTTCCCCGGTAACGTGCTTTTAATTCACGTACAACCAGAATATAGATCAGCTGCCGATGACGGAATAACTCTTTAATCTTTTCCAGCATTTCCTATTATACCTGCAAAGAGGAAAAAATAAAAGCAGGAAAAAGCGAAAAGCAGAATTGCTCATCACTCTCTTTTAAGCTAAAATATATAATGGTTAAAATAGAAAATATCGCCGTTGTTCTTGTTGAGCCGAAAAATCCGGGAAATATCGGATCAGTTGCCCGGGCAATGAAAAACATGGGCATTAACCGCCTTATCCTCATTAATCCGGTAAACGACTACCGTATTAATAATGAACAGAAAAAGATGGGCTACCGATCGCAGGAGATTATTGAAAATTCGATCGTCTTTTCTACTCTCAAAGAAGCAGTGGCTCAGTTCTCTGCTGTTTTTCTGGCAACCGCCAGACAGGGTAAATGGAAGCGGGAGTTTTTCACTCCCCGTTCCGCAGCTGAATTAATGCTTAATCTCAGCCCTGCCGATCAGGTTGCTCTCGTATTCGGAAGGGAAGACAAAGGAGTAACCATTGATGAAGCCCAGCTGGCAAACTACTATATCAAAATACCGGCTGCTGTTTCTTATCCCTCGCTGAATCTGGCTCAGGCAGTAATGGTAACGGTATATGAAGTTTATCAGGCGTTAAGTTCAACTCACAGCGGCAGAGAAAAAACACCGCAGCGTGCCTCAAAGGAAGCTTTCATCAGAATTGCCGACAACATCTGGCAGTTGATGCAGAGTCTGGAAGTCCGTGAAACCGAAAACGGTCTTTTTCATCGCTCACTGAAAAGAGCACTGAACCGCACTAACTGGACGAAGGCGGATGTTGCCGTTTTCGACCGCTTTTGCAAGCAGGTTCGCTGGTATTTAAAGGAGCGCTGCAGAAAAAACGGGGAGCAACAGAATGGCGCTTAAATTATTTAACACTTTAACAAAGCAAATGGAAAACTTTTGTGAAATTGAACCGGGGATTGTCAAACTCTATACCTGCGGCCCCACTGTTTATGACTATGCCCATATAGGTAATTTTCGCTCCTATGTTGTTGAAGACCTTATTAAGCGGACTCTTCTGGCACTCGGCTACAGAGTAAAGCATGTGATGAATATCACGGATATCGATGATAAAACGATCCGTAAAGCAAATCAAACCGGAAAAACATTGGCCGAAATTACCGGTTTCTACACCGAGGCTTTTTTCAAAGATTTACAAACCTTAAATATTCTTCCCGCAGACATCTACCCCCGCGCAACCGAACATATTCCGGAAATGATCAGCCTGATTAAAAAGCTTCTGGAAAAAGGCTACGCTTATGAAAAAGACGGTTCAGTCTATTTCAGTATCAGCCGCTTTCCTGACTACGGCATTCTTGCCAATATCAAGCCCGAACAGCTAAAAATCGGACTGGCAGTTGATGTTGACGAATATGAAAAAGATGCCGTTCAGGATTTTGTCCTCTGGAAAAAGAAAAAAGATGACGAGCCCTTCTGGCAGACAGAAATCGGAGAGGGGCGTCCCGGCTGGCATATCGAATGTTCAGCAATGAGCATGAAGTATCTGGGTGAGACTTTTGACATTCATATGGGTGGAGTTGACAATATTTTCCCGCATCATGTAAATGAGATTGCCCAGTCCGAAGCAGCAACCGGAAAAAAATTCGTTAACTACTGGCTGCACTGCCAGCACCTGATTGTTGAAGGAAAAAAGATGTCAAAATCACTGGGCAATTTTTACACTCTGCATGATCTCTTAAAAGAAAACCACTCTCCGGCAGCAATCCGCTTCCTTCTGTTAAGCGCCCACTACCGCAAATCACTTAATTTTACCCTGCAGGGACTGAGTGCGGCAAGCAAATCGGTTCAGAAGCTACAGAACTTTCTTTTTTTCCTGAAAATTAACCGGTTTGCAGAGGGTGATAATGAAAAAATCAGTCTTTACCTTCAGAATGCTCATAAAAAATTCCTTGCCGCTCTGGAAGATGACTTTAATATCAGCGAGGCACTGGCAATCATCTTTACGACCATTAACTTTCTCAATCAGCAGATAACCGGTTTTAAGAGTAAAAATGTTCAGGCTGCAGAGCAGTTTTTAAAAAATATTGATCAGGTGCTTGGTGTGCTTGACTGGAACGCTCAGCCTCCTCAACTGAGCGAGGAGCAGCAGGAGCTAATTCGCAGGCGTCAGGAAGCACGTAACCAGAAAAACTTTTCCCTGGCTGATCAAATACGTCTGCAGCTCAATGCCGAAAACATAGAAATACTCGACACTCCGACCGGTTCTCTCTGGAAGCCGAAAGATACCTGAACAGACTTCCTGCATCTTACCGGAAAACCAGAAAAACTTTTTCTCTCCAATGAAGTATAAAAAATATGCTCCAATGAGAAAAATAACTAAAAAATTCAATAACATTAATCAGGAGGCGTAAATGTTAAAAAATATTAAAACGAAACCTTTTTTAAAATTGCTCACGGTTTTTGTGCTTACATGGTCGGTAATAATACTGATGGCCGAGGAGAAAAAAGAAACAAAAAAATCTATGCCGCCGGCATTAAGCAGTGAACTGCTTAATGGCTTAAAGTTTCGTTCAATCGGACCGGCTTTTACTTCCGGTAGAATAGCTGATTTTGCCGTTAATCCAAAGAACTTCTCTGAATTCTATGTTGCTGTTGCCAGTGGTCATATCTGGAAAACTACCAACCGCGGAATTACATTTGAACCTGTTTTTGATAACTACGGAGCCTATTCAATCGGCTGTCTGGCAATCGACCCGCAAAACCCGAATGTTGTCTGGGCGGGAACCGGAGAAAATAACCATCAGCGTGCTCTCGGATATGGCAATGGTGTCTATAAAACTCTTGACGGCGGCAAAACCTGGCAGAATATGGGGCTAAAAGAGAGCCGCCAGATCGGCATGATCTTAATCGATCCCCGTGATTCCAACATAGTATATGTCGCAGCCGAAGGTTCTGTCTGGGGACCGGGCGGAGATCGCGGCCTTTATAAAACAACCGACGGCGGCAAAACCTGGCAGAGAATTCTCTATATCAGCGAAAACACCGGTATAAACAACATCATCTGTGATCCGCGCTACCCGGATATTCTTTACGCAACTTCGGAACAGCGCCGACGCCATGTGCATACCAAAATCGGAGGCGGTCCGGAAACGGCAATATTTAAATCCGAAGATGCAGGCAAAACCTGGCGGAAATTAAGCAGAGGCTTACCCACTGAAGATATGGGCGGAATTGGCATTGCCATTTCTCCGCAAAATCCTGATGTCTTATATGCCATTATTGAAGCAGCACGAGACAGTGGCGGATTTTTCCGCTCCACTGATCGCGGAGAAAGCTGGACAAAGATGAGTGACCACACTTCCAGTGGCCAGTATTACAATGAAATTTTCTGTGACCCCTTGCAGTTTGACAAGGTCTATTCAGTAGAAACAGTAACTTATTTTACAACTGACGGAGGAAAAAGCTGGCAGCGTCTCGGACTGGAAGACCGCCATGTAGATGACCATGCCCTCTGGATCAACCCTAAGGACAACAACAATATAATGATTGGCGGTGATGGCGGAATTTATATCACCTATGATGGCGGGAAAAAATGGTATCATGTGAGTAACCTGCCGGTTACACAATTTTATCGAGTTACGACAGACAACCGTGAACCATTCTATTTTGTTTACGGTGGTACCCAGGATAACAACACGCTCGGCGGACCTTCCAGAAACATAAATGAAGCCGGTGTAACAAGTGGCGAATGGGTGGTAACTGTCGGTGGCGACGGTTTCTGGTCAAGAGTTGATCCGCAAAATCCGGACATTGTTTACAGTGAATGGCAATACGGAAATATAGTCCGCTATGACAAAAAAAGCGGTGAACGGCTCTATATCAAACCGCAGCCCCAAAAAGGCGAAAAGACATTTCGCTGGAACTGGAATACTCCTTTCATAATCAGCAACCATTTACCGACCAGGCTCTATATTGCTGCCAATAAAGTTTTTCAAAGTGATGATCGCGGCAACTCCTGGAAAGCAATATCTGATGATCTTACAGCCGGTATTGACCGGAATAGCTGGCCGGTAATGGGAAAATTCTGGAGTGCTGACGCAGTTGCTAAAGATGTATCAACTTCGCTTTTCGGAACAATCGTTGCTCTGGATGAATCTCCGGTGAAAGAAAATCTGCTCTATGTGGGAACTGATGACGGATTAATTCAGGTCACCGAAGATGGCGGCAAAAATTGGCGTAAAATTGATTCTTTTCCGGGAGTGCCAAAATACACCTATGTCAGCGATATTTTTGCCAGCCGCTTTGACGAAAATATTGTCTTTGCCTCTTTCTGCAATATTAAAAATGATGACTTCAAACCCTACCTTTTAAAAAGCACGGATAAAGGCAGAACATGGGTTTCTATTACTGCTGACCTGCCTCTTAACGGATCGGTGCATACCATTGAACAGGATTTTGTCAATCCTGATCTGCTTTTTGTTGGAACAGAATTCGGAGTCTTTTTCAGCTATAACGGCGGCCGGAACTGGGTTCAGCTTAAATCAGGACTGCCTGATGTTGCCGTTTACGATCTGGCAATTCAGAAGAGAGAATCCGACCTGGTATTAGCTACATTCGGCAGAGGAATTTATATTCTTGATGATTATTCGCCGTTAAGAAAGATTAACCCTCAGTTACTTAAACAACAGGCAGAGCTCTTTGCTCCAAGAGACGCCCTGCTCTATATCCAAAAAGAAAAACTCTATGGACAGGGTGCAACCTACTTCTGTGCTCCAAATCCTGATTACGGTGCTGTTTTTACCCTTTATCTTTATGATCTGCCACTAACCCGCCGGCAAAAAAGAATCGAAATGGAAAAGAAACTTTTTGCTGAAAGTAAACCGATTCCCCAACCAAGCTGGAAAGAACTTGAAGATGAAGCCAAACAGATTCCTCCCTACCTACTGATAACAATCCGTGACAGCGAAAACTCAGTAGTGCGCACAATGACTCACAAGCCGGTAAAGGGAATACAGCGTTTCAACTGGGACCTGAAATATGACTCAATAGAAATCCAGAAAGTTGATAAATTTGACCCTTTTAAGCGCCAGACAGGTTCAATCTATGTTCTCCCGGGTAAATTTTCAGCGGAAGTAGAACTGATTTTTGACGGGCAGAAAACTAAAATTGCCGGTCCGGTTTTCTTTAATGTCAGAGTTCTTAACAATTCTGCCCTGCCTGTTAAAAATCGTCCGGAAAATGTGCTCTTCCAGCAGAAGGTCTCCCGGCTGACAAAATCAATGCTGGGGGCACTGCAATTAACCCGTGATATGCAAAAAGAGATCATTGCCGTTAAACAGACAGCACTCACGCTGCCGGCAGCCCATGAAGGCTTGATGACTGAAATTGAGACAACCGAGAAAGAAGTAGATGATATTCTTTTTGCCTTTCTGGGAGTCCAGCCCAAAGCAAGCTCGGAAGAAATTCCTCCGGCTGATTATCCTCTTTACAGCAGACTGGATGACCTGATCAATACGCTAATCGAATCAACTGCTGACATTACAGAGACCTCCAAACAAATTTTTGCAATTCTTAATGAAGAATTTCCTCCGTTGCTGGAAAGAATAAAAAAAGTTTTTCAGCAATTGCTTCCTGAAATACGCGTTAAATTAAACAAATTAGAAGCACCTTATACCCCGCAGCGCCTTCCTGACTGGAAATAATCACCTCTTCTGTTTCAGCTCCGGGATATTTCGGCAGACAGAGCTCATTCAGCAGAAGCGTTAAATTTTATATTCTCTTTTTGAAACGATCTACTATTCTGTCAAACAATTCCAGAAAAGGATACCTGGCATACTTTTTGCGACGCTCTTCCAGCTCCAGCTGATGCTTGATCTCTTTTATTTTAAAGGAAACCTCATATCCGCTATATCCTTTGCTGGTAAGCTTTTCCCAGTATTCGATGGTTTTAAAGAATAGCTTTGCCCGCCGGAAATTCTCTCCGGCATAATAAAGAGCATCTTCATTTTCCGGATCAATTTTAAGCGCATCTTCAAAAAATCTTTCCGCGATTTGATAGTTTTCTCTGAGCATCAGCAGCAAGCCAAGATAAACAAGCAGAAGAGGATCATTTTTATTCAGATTGTATGCACGCTGCAGATTTTCATTAGCCTGCAGATAGTCGCCATTGATCAAGGCATAAACTCCCTGGTTGAAAAAAAATATGAACAGCTCTTCTGAATTCTCAAAATTTAAATCAGCATAGTCCGGATGATCTTTCAATGATTGCATTAATTTATAATAATTACTGTGTAAGCGGGAAAAATCCTGCATGAGCAATTTATTACCGGCAATCACCTTACGAAAGTTATTCTCTCTTGTTTTCATCAGGTAGACCTGTTTGACTTTTAAAAGCGGATCTGTCTCCGCAGCTCCGAAAACTGCCAGAGCATTTAACTCTTCATCAGTTAGTTTCGCTGACATTTAAATCTCCTTTTAAAAGTGCAAACACTTCCAGAGTGTTTGCTTTTGTTTGCTCTAATGAGCCGTTGCTGTCAATTACATAGTCCGCATACTTTAACTTCTGGCTGACCGGCACCTGAGCCTGAATTTTTTTTAAAGCCTCTTCTTCAGGTAAACCGTCCCGTTCTCTTAACCTTTTTAATTGCTCCTGCAAAGAACAATAAACAACAATTATTTTATCAAACTCACGATATATTTTTGCTTCAATGAGCAGAGCCGATTCATAAACAAAAAAATCATAATGGCCGGTTGCCTCTATCTCTTTAATCTTTAATTTCCGGCGCTCAGCTACCAGCGGATGAACAATAGCGTTCAGCCGCAGACGTTTCTGATGATCATTAAAAATTATTTCCGCCATTTTTTTTACGCTTAAATTTTCATCTTCCTGCAGATTGTCGGCGAGTAACTGATTGATTTTCTTAACCAGTTTTTTGTCCGGATTCTGATAAAGAACCTCTTTTGCCAGATCATCAGCACGCAGACAATAACAGCCCAGACCGGAAAATATTTTCAAAACATGACTTTTCCCGCTACAAATGCCACCGGTCAGTCCAATCAGATACATTCGCTCAGTTCTTTTTTTCCTTTAAAAAATCGGAAAGATTGATAATCGTATTCTGATCAGTTATTATTGCCTGAATATTGGGAGCAAGTTTCTGCACATATTCATACTGAATCAATTTCGGGTTTTCAGCAAGAGCCTTTCCCCTGATGCGAATCGATTCGGCGTCACCTTCTGCTTCAATGATTTTGCGTTTCTTTTCCATTTCCTGCTGTTCAAGAACATATTTCATCCGCTGGGCTTCCTGCTGGGCAATCTGTTTATTCTCAATCGCTTTCTGAAATTCCGGAGAAAACTTAACATTTCTTAAAAGTACTTCGTCAAGAATCAGATAGTTTTTTTCAAAAAGAATCTTTAACTTTTCTGAAATTCTTTCCTGAATTGCCTGGCGCTTTTCCGAATAAACCTCAATCACATTAAATTCCGATATTGTCAGCCGGGAAACAGCCCTTACCTGCGGACGAACTACTTTATTCACATAATCAAAGCCGATTTCTTTATGCAGATAAATCAGCTTTTCTGTTTTCGGATGAAAACGGATTGAAAGGTCAAGCCAGACCGTCTGACCGTCAGATGTCAATGCCTGGAGAGCGTCATCGCCTTTAACCTCACCTTCAAACATTACTCCGCTCATTGTATAGGTCTTGACTTTTACATCATAAATAATTGCCGTTTCCACAAAGGGAACAAGAAAATAGAAACCCTCTGCCGGTGTAACCCGCAGTCCGCCGGTCAATTTATTGAAGATGACTGCCCGTTCTCCGGGATCGACGACAATGTAGATTTTGAAAAAAAATAGTAACATAATTAATAAAATAACTACTGACGCTGCTATTTTGGCAACTCTGGTATAGTTCATTTTTCCTCCTGCTTGTGTATAAGTTTAACCGAAGAGAAAAAAAAGTCAATCAGTAGAAAAATAAAATCAACTCTGACGCAAAATTTCCTTTTTAACAAAAGCAATCAGCCCGCCGGCATCAATTATTTCCTGCTGTTGCCGGGCAAATGGTCTAAGGGGAAATTTTTTTCCGGATCGAATTTCTACTATCCCGTCAGCCAGAAACACTATCTCATCTCCTTCATTTAAACTGACTGTATCAGTCTGAACAATTTTTAATCCTAAATTAAGTGCATTGCGTAAAAAAATTGGAGCAAAGCTCTGCGCAAAAACAACAAAATCCCAGTATTTTAGTGCTGAAACTGCCTGCTCCCGTGAGGAACCGCAACCAAAATTTTTTCCGGCAACAATAATACTGCCGGCGCTAAACTTTCCTGAATTCAGATCTTTATTAAATTCCTGAAAATCATAGAAAAGATAGCTTCCGGTCTCCGCGGGCAGAATTGTTGCCATGAATTTTCCCGGATAAATCAGATCAGTCGAAACATCATCGCCTAATTGAAGAATGATTTTTGCCACCGTTTACTCCTCTGATAATAACTCGCGTGGATCGGTAATATAACCTTGAAGTGCACTTGCTGCCGCTGTTGCCGGAGAACTTAAATAGATTTGGGCTTCAGGATTGCCCATGCGTCCCTGATAATTGCGGTTCGTCGTAGAAAGAACGATTTCTCCGTCAGCCGCCACTCCCTGATGCACTCCAAGACAGCAGCCACAGCCGGGGTTAAGAATCACTGCTCCTGCGCTACTTAAAAGATCAAGATAACCCTGCTTTAAAGCCTGACGATAAACCTTCCAGGATGCCGGAAAAACAAGAAGCCTGACTGCGGAAGCTATCTTTTTGCCTTTAAGAATCCGGGCAGCAATCGCCAGATCTTCAAGTCGCCCGTTTGTGCACGAACCGATAACAATCTGATTAACCTTAATTTTTTCTAAATCAGTAACCCTGACCACATTGCACACATTGTGAGGCAAGGCAACAAGTGGTTCAAGCTGGGCAAGATCTGCCTTAAGAGCCTGCTCATTATTGCTTCTCCAATCGGGATCATCATTTATCAAACCGGAATGAGCTCCTGTTTCCACACTCATATTGCAGAGAGTAAACTTTTCACTGAAAGCCAAGTCTCTTATTGCCGGGCCACAATACTCAATTATTTTTCCTTCTGCTTTACCTTTTAAAAGCTGACAGAGCTGGAGAGCAAGATCTTTGGCATAAACACCCTGACGAAACCTGCCGCTCAATTCCACCCGGATTACCTGAGGAACAACAAAAGCAAAGATTTTTCCTGTTGCCCAGACTGCCGCCATTTCAGTGGCTCCAACTCCAAAAGCCAGTGCTCCGGCTGCTCCATAACTGCAGGTATGACTATCGGTTCCGGCTACAAGCTCTCCTTTCTGCACATAACCATTCTCCAGAACGACCTGATGACAGATACCACCGTCAAAGCCGTTTATGTCGTGAAACTTTTCAATTCCCAGCAAAGAAACATAATGACGCACGAGCTTCTGGTTATTTGCGGTTTTACGGCTTTCTGCCGGTACGCGATGATCAAAAACAATTGCCACCTTCTGCCGGTTCCAGAGTCGGGGTGCAACCGGCATATCTTCAAAAATCTGTAAAAACGAATTAATAACCAGCGCACCGTTCTCATGAGACATGGCAAAATCCACATTCAGATCAACCACATCTCCGGCACTTATTCGGTCAACGCCTGCGGCCCGGCTTAATATTTGATAAGATAGGCTTTCAGTTTTCATAATTAAATGCCATTCAGATTATCGATTATTGCCTTTACCATTTCTGATGTCCTGCTTGTGCCTCCAAGGTCAGGAGTCAGAATACGACCTTCGGTCAATGTTTTTCTAACTGCTGTTTCAATTTCCTGCGCTTCTCTTTCCAGCTCCAGCCATTCCAGCATCATTGCTGCCGAAAGAATTGCTCCTACCGGATCGGCTGAATCAGGAGGCAGGTCCGGAGCCGAACCGTGCACCGGCTCAAATAATGCTGTTGTTGTTCCGAAATTGGCAGATGGAGCCAGCCCGATACTGCCAGCCAGTCCGGCAGCCAGATCAGAGAGAATATCACCATAAAGATTCGGACAGATAAGCATTTCAAATCTTTGCGGCTCGGAAACCAGTTTCATTGCGGCTGTATCAACATTCATTGCCTCAAATTCAAGATCAGGGTATTTTTCTGCCATCTCTTCTGCCGTTTTCAAAAACAGCCCGTCAGTTGCCCGCATAATATTTGCCTTATGGATAAGCGTAACTTTTTTTCTTTTTTTCTTTTTTGCAATAGTGAAAGATTTCTCTAAAAATCTTTTAATGCCTGCCAGAGTATAGATTTTCAGGCTCACCGCTGTCTCTTCCCGCTTTAATCCTTTAATCCGGCCATCACTCCCCCCCTGCCATATAAAGTCATAAAGGATTTTAGGTGGTGGCTGATAATCATATCCTAAATAGAGATCCTCACAATTTTCTCGACAGATAATCAAATCAAGCTTATTATCTTCAGAAAGTAAATCTTTAACCGGCCGGACTGCGCAAAAAAGCTGAAATTTCCTGCGTAGCTCAACAATCGGTGAAGAATAGCGGCAGCCATTCTGCTTTAAGTGGGCTGAAAGCTCTGCGGCTGCCTCTTTTTCCGGCTTTGAAGTTATCGCGCCAAAGAGCACGGCATCGCTTTCAGCAACAAGTGCTTCGGTTTCTGCGGGTAGCGGATTACCCTGCTCGCACCAGTATTGCCATCCGATTCGGCCGAAATTAAACTTTAATTCCAAATCCATTGCCTCTAATACCTGCAATGCCGCTTCTACTACAACCGGACCGATTCCGTCTCCGGGTAAAACCGCAATTTTGAATTCTCTTTTCATTTTTGCTCAGGCATTATTTTGCTGAAGCCGGAATTTCCCCGAAATAGGACTGTCATTAACCAGAATCCTTCGGTTGCCGATTATTTGCGGAGCAATCAGCTCATATTTCTGCGGCCCGAATTTACAGATGGCATCAAGATGAATTCCGGCTTTATGCGCAAAGCCGTTTTGTCTGTTTGTCAAAAGGTTAATCGGAACTTCTATCCCGCAGGCTTCGGCAATATAGTTTTCAGCTTCTGTCAGCAGTTCAAGATTATAGCGTTTTTCTATTTCCGGAATCAGGCAATAGAGGTTTAACAGTAAGCTGCTGAGTGGTGTAATTCCGGTTCGTTCTCCAATCCCGCAGAATGTGGTATCTATCCAGTTAGCTCCGGCAAAAAGCGCCGTTATTCCGTTGCTTACAGCAAGCCCCAGATCATTATGAAGATGAACTTCGATATCTCTGGAAATAGTTCTGCGCAAGCTCTTAATTGCTTCACTGAGCTCCCAGAAACTGGCGCTACCTTTTGTATCGGCTACCCCAATCCGCTGAACCGATTTCTCTTCAGCAAGCTGATAAATAGCCAGAGCCTGCTGCGGATTCTGATGAAAATAATCCTCCACGCTTACCCGCACCTCCATCTTTAACTGCTGAGCAGTTGAAATTATCTGCTCCAGAATTCTGAGGTATTCGGCAAAAGAAATTTTCAGGGCGGCAATTCTCTCCTCATCCGCCGTGCAAAGAATATTTACCCCTTTCAGGCGACACTCAACTGCCAGCTCAAAATCCTTCAGATTGTTGCGGATATGGGCAAGCAGGAACGGCTTACTGAATTCAGGGCAGGCAACAAGGTCTTTCAGCTCTTGTCTGAGATCGGCTACTGCCGGATTCCAGAGTTCAGCATAATCGATATTTATGTCAGTCAGATAGCGCAGGATTTTTCGCTTCTGCTCAAAGGAAAAATTTGCCCGCCGAAACTGTAATCCTTCTCTTAAGGTTGTATCGATTATTCCTTTAAAATTTTCAGCTATTGCCAGATGCCAGTTCATCTTCTGCCTCAGGACCAGGAGAGAGGATAAACACCTTCCCGATGCCACTGATCATCGAGTTCAAGAATCTGCTCTGTTTCCAGCCCGTTGCCATTATTGGCAACAACAAACAATTTTGACTGACAGAATCCGCAACAGAGAAGCTCTCCCGAATTCACCGCTTCAGTATTGTTCAACTGATTCCAGCAGACTGGACAAAAGTTTTGCGCACTCATCATAGCCTCCAGAATTTTAAATTTACGCAACTATTATAAAAAAACCATTTTATCCGTCAAAAAAATAATAATAATTTACAAAAAAAGAAATTTATGTTAAATTTGTGACATGATTTCAATCAGTGATGCCGTTAAGAAAATTTTAAAGAACTCTTTTTTTATTGAAGAGGCTCTTGCTTTAAAAATCGTCAACTTCTCTTCCCTGGCCAGACTGCTCAAACCGGAAATCGAATCAATTGTGCTCCACAAGGTTGACCTGAATTCAATCGTTATGGCTTTGCGGCGTTACAGCTCAACAATTATTAAGAGCGACAAAAAATTAATCAGGTGGCTGCAAAACTGTCCGGATTTGCTGGTCAGGTCAAATCTTGTTGAGTGCACATTTCAGAACTCAAATACAATTCTTGCCTGCCAGAAGGAATTTATTGCCAATTTCGAAAACCGGCAAACAGTTTTTTTTACTATTACCAGAGGCATTTTTGAAACAACCATAATCGCCAGCCAGAGCGTGCAAAAAGATTTGTTAAACTGTTTTAAAAACGAAAAACTCATTGCCTGCTATGAACATTTAAGCGCTCTTTCCCTGCAGCTCACCTCAGGCTCAGTAATGGTTCCCGGTGTCTATAGCTTTATTCTGAAAGCACTCTTCTGTCAGGGAATTAATGTAATGGAAGTTGTTTCAACCCTTAATGAACTAACACTGATCATTGACGAGAATCAGGTTGACCGGGCTTTCTCCACCTTAAAGGCAATTATTAGAAAATAGGCAATCTCAGCCTGAGTAATACCTGCAAGCCCTTTCCGCTCTCCCCCCTTAAAGCAATGACCCTTCTTCACTTTAATTTAATATTAAAAAAAGTTGCCCTGCAATCGGGAAAAGTCCCTAAAACAATATCAGGAAAAGTCCCTAATTGTTAAAATTTAACTCTTAAAATCTTTATCTACAAACAATTTAATCTTTTTTTAAAAAAT
>FWPV01007335.1_pt1 | contig 20139 bp, 18 predicted proteins | sample 2228371 | NCBI WGS metagenome assembly FWPV01 (sample SAMEA103939776, study PRJEB20133) | metagenome | reverse complement strand
GAAATGGAACGGCGGCTGGGCGTGCAGCTTCTGGACCGCTCGCGCCGTCCGCTGAACGTGCTGCCGGCGGGCCAGCTGCTGTACGATTTCGCGCGCGACGTGCTGCGCCGGCGCCAGGATCTGCTGGCGCAGCTCGAAGAGCTGAAGACGGAGCGCAACAGCGTCGTGCGCGTGGCGGCGATCTACTCCGTGGGGCTGAGCGAGATGGCCCGGCTCGAGGAAGAGTTCCGGCGGCGCATGCCAGGCGTGCGCATTGAAGTCAGCTACCTGCGGCCGGAAAAGGTGTATCAGGCGGTGGCGGAGGACCGGGTAGATCTGGGGCTGGTGAGCTATCCATGCTCCACGCGCGAGGTTTCGGCGTCGCCGTGGCGCGAGGAGCCCATGGTGGTGGCCTGCAATCCGGGCCACCGTCTTGCGCGGCGCAAGAGCGTTTCCGTGGCCGAGCTGTCGGGGGAGACGCTGATCGGATTCGACGAAGATCTGCCCATCAGCCGCGAGATCGAGCGGTTCCTGCGCGAGCACGGAGTGCGCGTACAGGTGCCGTTGCGGTTCGACAACATCCAGAGCATGAAGGAGGCGCTGCGCATCGAGCAGGCCGTGGCCATCCTGCCTCTGCCGATGCTCGAGCCGGATGCGGCGGAAGGGCGCCTGGTGGCGGTGCGGCTGGAGGAGCCGCTGACGCGGCCTCTGGGCGTGCTGCAGCGCCGCCGGAAAGTGCTGACAGCGGCAGCGCGGGTCTTCCTGGAAGTGCTGCGTCAGGCCGCCTGACGCCAGAGACACTGCGGGCGGCCTGCGGGAACGCGGCCGCCCTTGTGCGCCAGAACGGGAAACCCTGAATCAGCCGAGGTGCGGCTCGATCATCTTGACCAGTTCGGCCTTGCCCACCGCGCCCACGCGCTGATCCACCACTTTGCCGCCGCGGAAAAGCAGCAGCGTGGGGATGCCGCGGATCATGTAGCGGGCGGCCACCTGGCTGTTGTAGTCGACGTTCACCTTGCCCACTTTGAGACGCCCCGAGTATTCATCGGCAATCGCGTCCACCGTGGGGGCGATCATCCGGCAGGGCGCGCACCATTCGGCCCAGAAGTCGACAAGCACGGGAAGATCGCTATTGAGAACTTCGGTGTCAAAATTTCCGTCGGTCAATTCCAGTACGTTTTGTCCAGCCATGGATTGTCTTGTTGCTCCAACTCGTTCGATGATCCGGCCGCCGCGCGGGATTCAGCCCCGTCCCAGCAGTCTGGAGTAGAGGGCCGAATACTGGCGCGCCGACGCGTCCCACGAATAATCCTTCGACATGCCGCGCCGCATCCGTTCGGTCCAGGCGTCCCGGTTGCGGTAGGCGCCCACGGCCAGGCGCAGCGTATCGTACAGCGCGCCGACCGAATATTCGTGAAACTTGAATCCGGTGTCTTCCTGAATCGTATCATCCAGCCCGCCGACAGCGCGCACCACGGGCACGGTGCCGTAGCGCAGGCTGTAGATCTGGTTCAGACCGCAGGGCTCGTACTGGCTGGGCATCAGGAAAATGTCGGCGCCCGCTTCAATGCGGTGCGCCAACGGATTGTTGTAGCCCACCCAGACGGCGATCTGGCGCGGCTTCCAGCGGTGCCACTCCTCGAACAGGTGCACGTAGCGCCATTCGCCGCTGCCCAGCACCACCAGCTGCGCGTCCGTTTCCTCGAAGAAGTGGCCGATGCCCGCAATCAGGTCGAAACCCTTCTGCGGAGCAAAGCGGCTGACGATGCCGATCAGCGGACGCTCCAGATTGTGCGCATCGAGGCCGAACTCTTCCAGAAGCGCCTTCTTGCAGACCCGTTTGCCTGACAGGTCATGCACCGAATAATGCGCGGGCAGGAAGGGATCCGTCTCCGGGTTCCACTCCTCGTAATCGACGCCGTTCAGAATCCCGGTGAGCGCATCGCTGCGGTGGCGCAGAATTCCATCCAGACCGAAGCCGCCTTCCGGCGTCTGAATCTCCCGCGCGTAGGTGGGGCTCACGGTCGTCAGCCAGTCCGCGGTGGCGATGCCGCCCTTCAGGAAGTTCACGTCGCCGTAGTACTCAAGCTTGTCCGGCGTGAACCAGCCCCAGTTGAGCCCCAGATCGGGGAACTGCGTGCGGTGGAACCGCCCCTGATAGCCGAGGTTGTGGATCGTGAGGACGGTCTTCGTGCCTGCCAGCAGCGGGTTGGAGTGCTGCTGGTCCATCTTGTAGACGGGCACGAGCGCCGCCTGCCAGTCGTGGCAGTGCAGGATGTCGCAGGGAAACACGGTCTGCGCCGCTCCCAGAGCGGCGAGCGCCAGCACGGCGAAACGCCGGTGGTTGTCGCCGAAGTCCGTGCCGTGGTAGTTGTACAGCCCTTCGCGGTCGAAGAAGTACGGCGCCTCGACGAAAAAGAACCGCACGCCGCGGTGCACCTTCGTCCGCAGGTCCACGCGGTACGGCGTGGCCCCGGCGTAGACCACCATGTTGTCAAACGCGCTTTCCGTCTCATGCCACGGAATCGAGCGGTAGCGCGGCATGATGACGGCGACTTCTTCGCCCTGCCGCTGCAGCGCCGCCGGCAGCGCGCCCACAACGTCGGCCAGGCCGCCAGACTTGGCGAACGGCACCGCCTCGGAGGCGACCATCAGGATCCGGCTCATGGCTTTTATGATGTCATGCGGCCGCAGCCCTGCGGTTTCAGCCCGCCGTGCGGATCACTCGACGTCCTTCAATGCGGTAGGCGCCGCTCAGCACCAGCGCGATCGCTTCGCTGTAAATACGGTGCTCTTCCACCAGAATGCGGGCGGCCAGCGTTTCAGCCGTGTCATCGTCCAGCACCGGCACGGCTGCCTGCGCAATGATCGGCCCGGTGTCGAGCCCCGCGTCGACGAAGTGCACCGTGCAGCCCGAGACCTTGACCCCGTAGTCGATCGCCTGCTGCTGCACGTTCAGTCCGGGAAACGCGGGCAGCAGCGACGGGTGGATGTTCAGGATGCGCATCGGGTAAGCCTCCAGCAGCGGAGCGCCCACGCGGCGCATGAAGCCGGCGAGGCAGATCAGATCGATGTTCAGAGGCTGAAGCGCATCGCGCACCATGGCGGCGTAGGTGTCGGAGCCGATGCCCTTCGACGGGAGGGAAATGGCGCGAATGCCATGCTCCCGCGCGATGTCCAGCGCCCGCGCTTCGGGATTGTTCGCCACCAGCGCGGCGATCTCCGCCGCGAGCCTTCCTTCCTTGACATTGCGGGCGATCGCTTCGAAATTCGAGCCGCGGCCCGAGGCCAGCACGGCGATGCGCTTCATGGACAGCACCTCCCTCCGGCGTCCGGGGCTCTAGGCGTAGATCACGCGCCCCTTGCCCCGCGGCTGCCGGATCACTTCGCCAATCAGATAATACGGCTCTTTCATCCTCTCCAGCAGCCGGGCCGCCCGCGCGATCTTCTTCTGCGGGACGGCGAGGATCATGCCAATGCCGAGGTTGAAGGTGCGCCGGTAGTCGTCGTCGGGGATGGCGCCGATGCGCTTGAGGAACTCGAAGACCGGCGGGACGGGCCAGGCGCCCCAATCGATGCGCGCCGCCAGCCCTTTGGGGAGCATGCGCGGCGTGTTGTCGGTGATGCCGCCGCCCGTGATGTGCGCCGCGCCGAGCACGAGCCCGTGCTTCTGCAGGCGCTGCAGAGGCCGCAGATAGCTGCGGTGGACTTTCATCAACTCCTCGCCGATGGTGGCGTCGAGTTCTGCCACGTAGCTCTTCGGCGTCAGCTTTGCAACTTCGAAGACCAGCTTGCGCGCCAGCGAGTAGCCATTGGTATGCAGCCCCGTCGACGGCAGCCCGACGAGCACGTCGCCTGGCTGGATCTTTTCGCCTGTCAGGAGGCGGCTGCGCTCCGCGCAGCCAACGATGAAGCCTGCCAGGTCATATTCGCCGGGCGCGTAGAATCCTGGCATCTCGGCGGTTTCGCCGCCGATCAGCGCGCAGCCGTTCTCCTCGCACGCCTTCGCGAGGCCAGAAACCACGGAGGCGGCCACGCGCCAGTCCAGCTTGCCCGTGGCGAAGTAATCGAGGAAGAAGAGCGGCTCGGCGCCCTGCACGGCGATGTCGTTGACGCAGTGGTTCACCAGATCCTGGCCCACCGTGTCGTGCCTTCCCGTAAGGAATGCAAGCTTCAGCTTGGTGCCCACCCCGTCGGCGGAAGAGACCAGAACCGGCCGCCTGTAACCCGACAGCCGGTACATTGCGCCAAAAGAACCGATGCCCGCCAGCACGCCGCGCGTGAAGGTCTTCTTCACCGCTTCCCGGATGAAGCCGACAGCCCGGTCCGCTTCATCGATGTTCACGCCGGCGTCAGCGTAACGGATGGATTTGCGAGTTGGCATTGGGGAACCACCAGTTTAAAATACGGGAATTCACCATGAGAAGAAAGTGTCTGGCTGCAGCTGCGGCCGCGCTGCTGATTGCGGGACTTCTGATCCCTGCGGCGCTGGCCGAGACCGTCCACTGGACGGCGATCCGCGATGCGCGGATCGTTCCCGTCAACGGCCCCGTGATCGAGAAGGGCACGGTGCTGATCCGCAATGGAGTCATCGCCGCCGTCGGCGCCAAGGTCGACGTGCCGGCTTCAGCGTGGATCATCGAGGGCAATGGCCTCACGGTGTATCCGGGACTCATTGATGCGCTGAGCTCGTGGGGCCTGCCGCAGGCGGCGCAGGCGCAGCCCGCGGCCGCCGCGCGCACGGCCCAGCCCCAGCAGGCGCAGCCGCAACAGCAGCAGCAGACGCGCTCGTGGGGGCCGCGCGACCGTCCCGGCACGTTCAGCTGGGTGCGGGCGGCTGATCAGGTGCAGCCCGGCGACACAAGGCTCGGGCAGGCGCGCAACGCCGGATTCACGACTGCCGTGACGTTCCCGCGACAGGGCATCGTCGCCGGACACGGCTCGGTCATCAACCTGGGCGGAAAGACAGCGGGCGAGATGGTGGTGACCCCGGATGCCGGACTGTATCTCGCGTTGCGGCCCTCCGGCTACACCGGCTTCCCGTCCACGCCCATGGGCGTCATGGCCTATTTCCGGCAGCTCTGGCTGGATGCCGCACACTACCGCGAGGCGCTCGCCCTGTATGCGGCAGACCCGGTGAACATCTCGCGGCCCGCCTATGACAGGGCTCTGGAAGGCGTGCTGGGCGCGAAGCGCGTCCTGCTGCCCGCGCCGGATCCGGTGCAGATGGAGCGCATGCTGCAGCTGGCCGCAGACCTGAAAACGCCCGCAGTCCTCTATGGCGCCGTCCGCGGCTACGAAATGGCCGCGAGGCTGAAGGAGACCGGCACGCCGGTCATCCTGAACGTGCGCTGGCCCGTGCGCGACCGCGATGCGGATCCGGAAGAAGAAGAGAGTTTCCGCGAGCTGAAGATCCGCGATCTCGCTCCCACATCGCCGACGGCGCTCTCGCAGGCGGGCGTGAAGTGGGCCGTCAGTTCCGAGGGGCTGGACACGCCCCGGGCCGTGCTCCGGGCGCTCAAACAGTCCATCGACCGCGGCCTCAAGCGCGAAGATGCGCTGCGCGCCCTCACGCTGACGGCTGCGGAGATCTACGGCGTGGCCGACCGGCTGGGCTCGATCGAGCGCGGCAAAATCGCCAACCTGGTTCTGGCCGACGGCGACCTGTTCAATGACAGCACGCGCATCCGCATGGTCTTCATCGACGGCGTCCGCTATCTGCCGGAGCCGGAGGCGCCGCAGGCGCCGGGCGCGGCAGGCCGCGCGCCCAGCGTTTCCGAAGAGGAGGAGCAGTAACCCATGCGCCACGCGATTCTGACAGCCATGCTCCTGGCGGCGCTGCCCGTGTCCGCCGAGGTCACTGTGATCCAGAACGCCACCATCTACACGGTGACGAAAGGCACGTTCCGCGGCTCGATCGTCATCCGCGACGGCAAGATCGCCGATGTCGGCGAAAAGGTGATGACGCCCGCCGGCGCCCGCGTGATCGACGCCACGGGCAAGCATGTGATCCCCGGCATCATCGACGCCCACACGCACATCGCCCTCGACTCCATCAATGAATCGAGCGTCAGCGTCAGCTCCATGGTGAACGTGGCGGAGATGCTCAATCCCGAATCCATTTCGATCTATCAGGCGCTGGCTGGAGGCGTCACCGTGTGCAATTCGATGCACGGCAGCGCCAACTCGATCGGCGGACAGAATGTCGTGTTCAAGATGCGCTGGGGCGCCGACGCCCGCGGCCTGATCTACGACAAGGCGAAGCCCAGCATCAAAATGGCGCTGGGCGAGAATCCCAAGCGCCAGGGCTCGCCGCAGGGCCTGCAGATCCCGGGCCTTTCGTCGCCGCAGAACCTCCGCTATCCGGGCACGCGGCTCGGCGTGGAAGATGTCATCCGCGACGCATTCACCCGCGCCCGCGCCTACCAGCGGGAATGGAAGGATTACGAAGCGCGGAAAGCGCGCGGGGAGAAGCTCCTGCCGCCGCAGCGCGACCTGGAGCTCCTCCCCCTCGTCGAAGTGCTCGAAGGCAAGCGCCTCGTCCACGCCCACTGCTACCGCGCCGACGAAATCCTGATGCTGATCCGGGTCTTCGATGACTTCAACATCCGCGGCGTGACGCTGCAGCACGTGCTGGAGGGCTACAAGGTGGCCCGCGAGATCGCGGAGCGCGGCCACTACGCTTCGACCTTCTCCGACTGGTGGAGCTACAAGGTGGAAGCCTACGACGCCATCCCGTACAACGCCGCCATCATGCACCGCAAGGGAGTGCTCGTCAGCCTGAACTCGGACGACGCCGGCGGGGCGGAGCTGATGCGCCGCCTGAACACGGAAGCCGCCAAGGTGGTCAAGTACGGCGGACTCAGCGAGAACGAGGCGCTGGCGATGATCACCATCAATCCGGCCAAGCAGCTGGCCATCGACCAGTGGGTGGGCTCCATCGAGGCGGGCAAGGACGCCGATCTCGTCATCTACGACAGGCACCCGTTGTCGAGCTACGCGAAAGTGGAGAAGGTGTTCATCGACGGGAAGCAGTATTTCGACCGGGACGAAGACGTGAACCGCCGCCCGAGATTCGAAGCCGAAAAGGAAGGGTTGCGCAAGAAGATGCTCGACCAGCAGAAACAGGCCGCGCCGCAGAACAGGAGGCCGTCATGAGAATCGCGCGAATCACCTGTCTCGCCGCCGCGGCGGTTGCGCTTTCCGCGGCGGACAACAACACGTTCCTGCTCCGCAACGCCACCGTCCATCCTGTGAGCGGCCCCTCCATGCAGAACGCCTCCGTCCTCGTGGTGGACGGCAGGATCGCGGAGATCGGCCAGAAGGTCGCGCCGAAGGGCAAGGTGCGGATCGTCGAGGCGCGAGGGCTGCATGTCTATCCGGGCATGATCGACTCCGGCTCGCCCATCGGCCTGGCCGAAATCGCCAGCGTTCGGGAGACGGTGGACACGGGAGAGCTCGGCGACTTCAATCCGCAGCTGCGCGCGCTGATCGCCGTGAACCCTTCCAGCGAGCATATTCCCGTCGTGCGCGCCAACGGCATCACATCGGTGCTGGTGACGCCCGGCACGACCGGCGGCGGGCGCGGCGCTTCGGCGGGCAGCCTGATTTCGGGGCAGGCCTCGCTGATGCACCTCGACGGCTGGACCTGGGAAGAGATGGAGATCCGCCGCAGCGCGGCGATGCAAATGGCCTGGCCGGTCATCCAGATGCCCCGCGGGCGCGGCATCGACGTCGAGGCGCTGCTGCCTGGCCTCGCTGCGCGCCGGACGACGTTCGCCGAAGCGCGGCGCAACCAGCAGCAGCAGGTGCAGAAGATCCAGGACTTCTTCGACGCCGCGCGCCGCTACCAGAAAGCGAAGGCGGCGGGCGAATCGATCCAGCCCGACCTGCGCTACGAGGCGATGATCCCCGTGCTCGAAGGCAGGCAGCCGCTGATGATCTTCGCCGCGCGCGAGCGCGAGATCCGCGAGGCGCTCGACTTCGCGGCGCGCGAGCGCCTGAAGATCGTGCTGGCGGGCGTCCGCCGGCCTGGCAAGACTCTGGAAGACATCGCCAAACGCAACATTCCGGTGGTGCTGGGCACGACGTTCGTTTCGCCGCTCGAGGAAGACGACCCCTACGACGAGCCCTTCACGCTGCCGGCGCGCCTGCATCAGGCGGGCGTCAAGTTCGCATTCGCCAGCTTTGGCGTGCAGTTCGCGCGCAACCTGCCGTATCAGGCGGCGCAGGCGGTGCCGTTCGGACTCCCCTATGACGAAGCGCTGAAGTCCGTCACGCTGAACGCCGCGCAGATCTGGGGGATCGACAGCGAGTATGGCTCGATCGAAAAAGGCAAATACGCCGACCTGATCGTCACCGACGGCGACCCGCTCGAGGTCCGCACGCAGGTCAGGATGATGTTCATCAAAGGCGTGCCGGTGGATCTCGAATCGAAGCACACGCGCCTGTACAAAATGTACTCGGCGCGTCCCTGAGCGACGCCCTTCAGACAGCCGACGCCGCCGCTCCCATGGCGCGGGCGGCGGCGTCCTTCAGAAAGACCAGCCCTTCCCGCGCGAGCGTCTCGGCATCCGGCGCAAGGTCGCGCCAGATGCAGGCTGCGGCGGCGATCTCGGGCACGCAGGAGCCGAAGCTCTCGATCACGCACCAGCCGTCGTAACCCGTTTCCCGCAGCGCTCCGAACACTTCGTCCCACGCGACATGACCGGTTCCCGGAATGCCGCGGTCGTTCTCGCAGACATGGACATGCGCCAGATGCGGTCCCAGGGCGCGGATCGCATCGCCGAGCCGCTTCTCCTCGATATTGGCGTGGAACGTGTCGAAGAGCACGCCGACGTAAGGATCGCGGATTTCATCGCAGAAGCGGCGCGCGTCGGCGGCAGTCGTCATGACGTACGTCTCGAACCGGTTCAGCGGTTCCAGCGCCAGCGTCACGTCATGCTCGCGCAGCCAGCCCGTCAGGGCGCGGATTCCGTCGACGCCCCGCTTCCATTCGTCTTCCGTTGCGCGGCGTCCCGCCAGACCGCCCACCGGCGCCAGATAGGGACCGACGAGCAGAGAGCTGCCGAGTTCAGCCGCAGTCTCGACGGCGCGCTTCACGAAATCCGAGGCCGCGCGGCGCACCGCCGGGTCTTCGCTCACCAGACTCAGCTCGCCGGTCAAGGCTGAGCAGAAGACCGGCTCGAGCCCGGCATTGCGGACCTCTTCCCGCAACAGCCGCGCGGGAAAGCCGTCGAAAGAGAACCGCGCGATCTCGATCCCGTCAAAGCCCCACTGCTTGACCTTCTCGAGCAGCGGCAGGTCTTCCTGTCCGAACGAGGCAGTCCACAAAAGAGTGTTGACGCCGAATTTCATCGTGCACGAACCCTGCCTGCGGGGTCTGAGGCCGGCAGAGGCCGGAAAAGCCCTCTCTTCCCTGCAGGCGCAGTTCTCTCCTTTTCACTGATTGGCGCTGCGCTGCTTCGCCCGGATGGGCCGGCTGCCAGCCTGAATCAGGGCGCGGACAGCCGGCGCCTGCCTGGTGCAACCGAAGGTTCGGGCGCTGGAGCGGGAGTCCCGGAATGCCCTCCTTCTATTCGAGGAGCCGGACACCCATGTACAGCCCGCCGAACAGCAACACGGAAACGACGCCGACGAGCACCCACTTCAGCCACCGTTCACGGGGCGTGGTGGTTTCCATCTCGTCATGCTTCATCTGATCATCGAGAGACTCGAACATTCTGGACCTCCCGTCGCTTGGAAATCAGCCGAACAACGACATAGGATTCCGAGCAGCCTTATTCTAGCGCCGCAGATTCCCGGCGGGAAGCCCTTTTCTTCGCTCCGAAACAGAATTTCATGCACAGCCGGGCAGGCATCCGGCGCCGCCGGGCCATGGCAAGATGACAGCATGGCGTGGAAACCCATCCTGGGAGAGGATGAACCGGCTGAAGGGACCATGGCCGTCGTCGAAACAGCGGATTTGAGGATCGTCGTCTGCCGCCACCGGGGCGCCGTTCACGCCTTCGAGGACCGCTGTCCTCATGCCGGGGGGCCGCTGTCGGGAGGCAACTTTACGGAAGGCCGCCTCATCTGCCCCTGGCATGCCTGGGAGTTCCTCTGCGAAACCGGCGCCTGGGACGCCAACCCGGCTGTCACCCTGCGGCGGCTGCCGGTGAAGGTCGAGCAGGGACGGATCTGGGTGGATGCCTGAACTGCCGGAAGTCGAGTGCATCGTCCGATCCCTGCGTCCGCACCTCGAGGGCAGACGGATCGCAGCGGTGGCCTTCCGGTCTCCCCTGGCCGCCGGCGGCCGCCCGGCCGAAATCCCGCAGTTTCTTGCAGACAGATCGATCCTGGCCGTACGGAGGCGCGGCAAGTTCATCCTGCTCGAACTCGAAGGCGGCATCTGCGCGATCCATCTCCGCATGACCGGGCGGCTCGTATGGAACGGCCCGGAAGGCCCGCACACACGGGCCGTGTTCACACTGGATAGCGGCCGCCTGGTGTTGGACGACATCCGCCAGTTCGCGCGCGTCCTCGCCGGTCCTGCGCTGCCGGAGCCGGTGGCGCGGCTGGGGCCAGAGCCGTTCGATCTCACCGCCGCCGAGTTTGCCCGGAGGCTGCGGACGCGCCGCGGCCGGCTGAAGCCGCTGCTGCTCGATCAGGGCTTTCTCGCGGGACTCGGCAACATCTATGCGGACGAGGCCCTGCACCGCGCCCGCATCCATCCTCTGCAGCCCGCATCGCGGCTCTCTGTCAGACGCATGGAGGCCCTGCACGCGGCCATCGTGGAAGTGCTCGAAGAAGCCATCGCCGCCGGCGGCTCCTCGATCTCGGATTACGTCGACGGCGCGGGCCGCGAGGGCGCATTCCAGCTCTTCCACCGCGTCTATGGCAGGGAAGGCGAGCCCTGCGGCCAGTGCGGCGCGGAGGTGCGCAGGATCGTTGCGGCCCAGCGCGGCACGCATTATTGCCCGCGCTGCCAGCGGCTTCAGTAGCTGCCCGAGATGTAGCTGGTCAGGTGCGCGATGGTCGCCTCCTGTTCGGAGATGATCGCTTTGACCAGATCCCCGATCGAGACGACGCCCGCCACTCTGTCTCCGTCCATCAGCGGGAGGTGGCGGATGCGGTGATCCGTCATCAGCCGCATGCCCTCGGCCACGGTGATGTCCGGGGAAGCGGTGACGACGCCAGGCGTCATGATCTCTTCGACCAGCGCCTCGCGCGAGGACCGGCCCTTCAGGATGACTTTGCGCGTGTAATCGCGCTCGCTGACGATGCCCACGAGGCGGTCGCCCTCCATCACCAGCAGGGCGCCCACGCCTTTGTCCGCCATCATGGCGATGGCGTCGTAGACAGTGGCTTTCGGATGGATCGAGTAGACCGCGCCTCCCTTGGCTTCGAGAATCGCGCGGATTTTGGTGGTCGGGGTCATGGTTCAGCGGAACTCCTCGTTGATCAGTTCAAGCGTTTCGCGGGAAGGCCGCACGCGCTCCTCGGGCAGCAGCGCCAGCGGCTCTTCGCACAGGTTCAGAATCTCGGTGAACGACGGGCGGCTCGTGTCGAGATAAATGATGCCCGTCAGCACTTCGCCGCGGCGGGCGGCTTCATGCAGCACTTCGAGCGCGTGGATGCGGTTGGACGGATCGTAGTCGCGCTCCAGCTTGTGCAGCAGAAGCTTCGAGCCGTCGTGCAGCTCCACCAGGCGCGACTCGCCTTCGTCGTACTCCACTTCGATGTCGGCGAAGAACGGCACGAAGTCCACCTCGTGCAGCGGCTCGTCGTGGTCTTTCATGTAGGCGTAGGACTTGGTGGAGCCCTCGTGGTCGTTGAAGGTCACGCAGGGGCTGATGACGTCGATCACCGCCAGCCCTTTGTGCGCGATGGCCGCTTTCAGGATTGCGGAAAGCTGCCGCTTGTCGCCGGAGAAAGACCGCGCCACGAACGTGGCTCCCAGCTCGATCCCGAGCAGGCACAGATCCACCGCGTGCAGCAGATTGACCGCTCCGGTTTTCAGCTTTGCGCCGAGATCCGCCGTAGCGGAGAACTGCCCCTTGGTCAGCCCGTAGACGCCGTTGTTCTCGACGATGTAGACAAGCGGCACGTTGCGCCGCAGCATATGCACGAAATGCCCGATGCCGATGGAAGCCGTGTCGCCGTCGCCGCTGACCACCACAGCCCGCAGCGAGTGGTTGGCCAGCAGCGCGCCCGTCGCCGTGGTCGGCGCGCGCCCGTGCACGCCGTTGAAGCCGTGCGACTGCTGCAGGAAGTAGGCAGGGGTCTTCGAAGAACAGCCGATGCCGCTCAGCTTGGCCACCGTCCAGGGCTCGATGCCCAGCTCCCAGTAAGCTTCGATCAGGCGTTCCGTGATCGCGTTATGCCCGCAGCCGGCGCAGAGCGTGGTTTTGCTGCCCCTGTAAGGCAGAACGTCCAGCCCGATGCGGTTCACTTTGGGCGGAGTAGCGGGGGTCGAACTCATGCCAGGCGCGCCTCCTGCGAGAGAATCGAATCCGTGACCGTGCGGGCGTCCAGCGGCAGCCCGCCGTAATAACGCACGCTCCGCAGCTTTTCCAGAAGCCGCGGGGGGAGATCCAGCCGCATCAGTCCCAGGAGTTGCGCGTCGCGGTTCTGGTCGATCACGTACACGCGCTCGTGCTGCTCGATGAATGCTTCCAGCTCCGGCGGAAAAGGATACGCCGTCAGCCGCATCCAGCTCGCCTCGATGCCTGCTTCGCGGCTCAGCTGATCCCGGCTCTCTTCCATCGCATAGCGCGAGGTGCCGGCGCTGACCATGGCGATCTTCGCGCCAGGCGCCAGGAACTGCGCGGGCGGCGGCAGGTGCTTCCGCAGCGTCTCGAACTTGCGCGCAATGCGGTCGATGTTGCGCACCCAGTCCTCGGGCTTCTCGCTGTAGGTGGCGGTCTCGGTATGTCCGGTACCGCGCGTGAAGTAGGCGGCCTTCGGATGCGGCGTGCCGGGCAGCGTGCGGTATGGAACACCGTCGCCGTCGACGTCCTTGTACCGGGCAAAGCCGCCCAGCCGTTCGAGATCCTCCGCTGACAGCACTTTGCCGCGGTTCATCGGTTTTTCGGGATAGGGGAGCGGATCCGACATCCAGAGGTTCATCCCCAGGTCGAGATCCATGTTGATGAACACGGGCGTCTGGAACTGTTCGGCCAGATCGAAGGCATCCACGGCCATCGAGAAGCATTCTTCGGGCGAAGACGGAAAGAGGACCGGATGCCGGGTGTCGCCATGCGAAAGCACGGCGTTCTTCAGCGTGTCGCCCTGCATGGTGCGCGTTGGCAGCCCCGTCGACGGACCGACGCGCTGCACGTCGATGACAACGACGGGAATCTCGGCGAAATAGGCCAGTCCGATGAACTCGGACATTAGCGAGATGCCAGGCCCCGAAGTGCACGTCATCGCGCGCGCACCGGCCCAGCCCGCGCCGATGGCCATTCCGATGCTGGCCAGTTCGTCTTCCGCCTGCACGATGGCATAGGTCGCCCTGCCCGTCTCCGGATCGCGCCGGAGCCGCTCCATGAACGTGATCAGAGCCTCCGCCAGGCTCGACGACGGAGTGATGGGGTACCAGGTGCAGACGGTTACGCCGCCGAACATGCAGCCCAGCGCGGCGGCCGTGTTGCCTTCGATCACCAGCTTGCCCGCAGTGCGGTCCATGCGTTCGACGAAGCACGGATCGCTTTTCACGAGATTCGACCGGGCATATTCGATGCCCGCCTGCACCGCGCCCCAGTTCATGTCGGCAGCCTTCTTCTTGCGTTCGCCGAACTGCTTGTACAGCGCCTTGCGGATCTCTTGCGGGTCGATGCCGAGCAGCTCGGCCAAAATGCCGACGTAGATCATGTTCCGCACGAGCTTGCGCAGCTTCGCTTCCGGGCACACTGGCGCCACCAGCCTGTCAAAGGGCGCGGAGTAAAAATGCAGATCGGACCTGAGCTGCCCGAGCTGCAGCGGCTCGTCGTACAGAACCGCCGCGCCGGGCGGCAGGCTCATGACGTCTTCCTGCGCTGACTCCGGGTTCATCGCGACGAGGAAATCAATTTCTTTCTTGCGCGCGATGTAGCCGTGGCGGTTGGCGCGGATGGTGAACCACGTCGGCAGCCCCTGGATGTTCGACGGAAACAGGTTCTTGCCCGACACGGGAACGCCCATCTGGAAGATGGAGCGCATCAGCACGAGATTCGCCGTCTGGCTGCCGCTGCCGTTGACCGTGGCAACCTGAATGCTGAAATCGTTGACGATTCTCTCCCCGGAAGAGAGACGGCTCGGCTGCTCCGCCGGCATGGGCGGAGGCTGGTGGCTGGCTTGCATCCCGGCCTGCCTCCTGACAGGTTTGTGGTCATTATATGGCGCGATCGCGCCGGGCGCTACGGGGTGTTGTCAGCGCGGCGCGCTGCGCCGGTACACCTCGATCGTGAACGGCCCCGCCGCGCTCGCCCCGCCGTCCACGCGCAGGATCTGGCCCGTGATGTACGCCGCATCGTCCGACAGCAGCCATTCCACCGCCGCAGCCACTTCTTCGGCGCGGGCCATGCGCTGCAGGGGAATCGTCCGTTCGCGTTCCCGCAGCCGCTCCGCTCCGTACAGTCCCTCCAGCATGTCGTTCCAGACCGGACCCGGGGCGACCGTGTTCACCGTGATCCCGTGCGAGGCCAGCTCCACGGCCATCACGCGCGCCAGCGCCTCCACGCCGGCCTTCACCGGCGCATAGGCCGCGAAGCCGAACTGCCCGAACGCCGCCGCGATCGTCGAGACATGGACGATGCGGCCCCAGCCGCGCTTCACCATCTCCCGCGCCGCCGCCTGCCCGCCATAGAAGGCGCCGCTCAGGTGAATGTCCACCAGCCGCCGCCAGGTTTCCGGAGAGAACTCCAGAAACGGCTCCATCTTCACGAGGCCCGCGTTGCTGATCCACGCATCCAGCCGCCCTGTTCTTTCCACGGCGAATCGCGCCAGGGCGTCGTTCGTTTCCTTCAGAGCAATATCGCCGAGAAATGTTTCCGCATCGCCGCCGCATTCGGCGCGCACCGCCTCCGCCCGCTCCGCATCCGTGCCGTGGATCACCACCCTCCACCCCGCCCGCGCCAGCCGCAGCGCCATCGCCCGCCCGAGCCCCTTCGTGGATCCCGTGACCACCGCCGTGCGCCGCGCTTCCTGCTGATTCTGCATCTCCGCCCCAGAATAACGCCTCCGCGGGCCGGCCGCCCTCGGCCGGCCCGTGAAGGCGATCGCGCAGCCAGCGCTCCCGGTGCTAGATGGCGCGTTTCAGGAAGTGCACGACTTTGCCGCCCGCTTCATCGGTGTAGTACACGGTGGCTTTCACGGCCTTGCCGGCGCCTTCTCCGACGTCCTGCGCCGCGATCCGGGCTGCGTGCTCCGTCAGCCGGACCGTTTCTTTCGCGCCGCGCTCCGTCTCCACCACTGCCGTGCTTCCCTTGCGGCCGACCTCGCGGATGGTCACGTCCATGGCCTTCAGGCCATCCTTGCCGATGTGATCCACGGCCTCGGCGGTCTTGACCGCGCCCTCTTCGACATGATGCACGGCGACCGTCATCCCGGTCTGCAGTCCGTGGAAGACATCCCGGCCGGCCGTTTCCGCCATGCGGACGCCGTGCACTGCCGTGCGTTCCGTGAACCGGAAGACATGCTCAGCTCCGCCGGCCGCTTTCACGGTGATCGTTTTTGCGTCCCGGTCGAGACGGATGATCTCGCCGACGATCACCCCGTGCTTCTTTCCCACTCCGAAGGCGAGCAGGCCCGCCAACGCCAGAATGGCTGCGAAAAATGTGAATCGTGTCATGTCCTTTCTCCTGTGATTTGCCCAGTGATTTGACCAGCCGGAATGGATCCGCCAATTGACGGTTGGGCTGCGGCGCGCGGCAATCCGTGCGGGCGAAACCGCACGGAACCTGCCGCACGCCTGCCACTCCGCCAGGAGCGGTTACTTCCTTTGCGCCTTGACAACGTGGTGCGTGTGCTTCGTCTTTTCCGAATACGTCAACGCACCGTCGGAATCGGGTAGCCAGACTTCGGACAGAATCAGGTCATTTCCCGTCTTGTCGAAGACGACCATGGCCTGCTGCCCGTCATGCATCGCCAGCGAGCAGAGGATAGGCACGGTTGCCGTCTGCGCTTTCGCATTTCCGGCGTTGCTCACGGTGACCCTCTCGCCCGCCCAATTGATCTGGAAGTCGTACGTTCCCGCAGGGAACGAGCGCCCCGCCGCCCTGAAGGCGAACGGGACGTTCGCAGTGACCGAATCCTGCGCCATCGCCGCCGGTGCGGCGGCCACGGCGAAAATCAGCGCCGCCACCAATGCGAGGATGGCGGAATTCCATCTGGCGAAGTGTCGCATCTTCTTCTTTCCTTTCCGTCCTGCGTCCGGCAGGACCGCGTACACAGGGGTAGACGGCCGCCCGGAAAATCGGCTGCTCGCTTCGATCAGGGAGATTTCCGGCCGAACTCGGGCTAGCCGCGCGGCAAGAGTGCCATGATGGAATGCAGCCGTGACGCATTGCCGCCGCGAAGTGTCAGCCGCAGCGTCTGAGCCGGGGCCGCAGCGGGTTCTGCGCGCTCTGGCTGTGTTCGAGCTGTCGAAAGGAGCTCTCGCTCTCGCCGCCGCCGCGGCGGCCGGCGAACTCGTGCACTGGGAGCGCAGCCATGCGCTCGACACGCTTCTGGGCCGTCTTCCCGTCAGCATCGAAGGTCATGCCGCGAGGATTCTTCTGCGCGCCGCCGGGATGCTGGATGGCCACCGCCTCGGCGATCTCGAGATGCTCGCGTCCGGCTATGCGGCGCTGCGCGCCGTTGAGGGCATCGGGCTGTGGCTGGGCAGAGCGTGGGGGCAGTGGATCGCTCTCATTTCGGCCCTGTCCTACCTGCCCTGGGAAATCTGGGGGCTCTGGCGGCATGCCGGGCCGCTGCATCTGATCCTGCTGGCTGGCAACCTTGCGCTCGTCGCGTACCTCGCTCAAAGACTGATCCGATCGAGGCGCTGCTGAGTTCCGGCATCGTCCGTGCGCGGCGCAACGGCCGGCGCCGGGCGCTCTGCTTTCACCAATCTGGAGCCCGGCTGTCACCCACTTGAAAGAGGGTGCTGCCTTATACTGGTATTTACCCCACTTCAGGAGTCTCCACTTGCTGAAAAAGACACTCTACTGGATCTGTGCAGTGGTCTGCCTCTGGACGGCGGCGCCTGCCTTCGCGCAGTCGCTGGCCGGCCTCGGGGCGATCAACGGAACGGTACGCGACGCGAGTGGCGCTGTGATTCCGGGAGCAACGGTTGTCGTGAGCAACCCGTCCCTCGGCATCCGGCGCAATCTGGAAACCAATGAAGCCGGCCTGTTCGCGGCGCCCTCGCTGCCGCCGGCGACAGGCTATCAGGTCACTGTCACGCGCCAGGGCTTCGCCCCGTGGGAGGCGAAGGAGATCCAGGTGCTTGTCGGTCAGAACGTGGCGCTGAACATCATCCTCGATGTTCAGGCGCAGGTGCAGGAGATCACGGTCACGGATTCCACGCCCGTGGTCGACCAGCTGAAGACGGGCGTGTCGCAGGTGGTCGAGGACCGCGACATCATGAACCTGCCGATCAACGGCCGCCGCGTGGACAGTTTCGTGCTGCTGACGCCGGGCGTGACGGAAGACGGCACGTTCGGCCTGGTCACGTTCCGCGGCGTGCCGGGCGGCAACGCGTTCCTCACTGACGGCAACGACACGACGCAGGGCTACTACAACGAGAACGCCGGCCGCACGCGCATCAGCTCCAACATGAGCCAGGACGCCGTGCAGGAGTTCCAGGTGCAGAGCTCGGGCTTCGCCGCCGAGTTCGGCCGCGCCGTGGGCGGCGTCATCAACACGGTCACCAAGAGCGGCACCAACGACATTCACGGCACGGGCTTCTGGTTCTTCCGCAACCAGGACTTCAACGCCCGCGACCGCTACGCCACCTTCAATCCGCCCGAGCGCCGCAATCAGGCGGGCGGCTCCATCGGCGGTCCGATCCAGAAGGACAAGCTGTTCTACTTCTTCAACGGCGAAATCACGCGCCGCTACTTCCCGCTGGCCAGCTCTGTGACCAACCCGCAGCTGTTCACCGCCACGGGCCAGTTCATCGGCACCTGCGGCGCTCCGGCCACCCCGCAGCAGTGCCAGAACGCCATCGACTACTTCAAGCGTTTCTTCGGCCAGGTGGAGCGCAACGCCGACCAGAACGCCGTGTTCGGCAAGCTGGACTGGCGCCCCAACGAGCGGCACTCGCTCGCCCTCAGCGGCAACGTCATGAACTGGTTCTCGCCGAACGGCATCCAGACGCAGGCCACGCTGAACACCGGCGCGGGCGTGGGCAACAACGGCGACTCGAGCGTCCGCACCCGCTTCGCCCGCCTGTCCCACACGTGGCTGCTGACGCCCACGCTGGTGAACGAGGCGCGCTTCGGCTACATGAAGGACCGGCTCTATGACGCCGTCAACCCGCAGCTGGCGCCGCCCAACGGCCTGCTGGGGCAGCTCAGCGTGCAGGGGCAGGGCAACCTCGGCGTGGCCACGTTCCTGCCGCGCGTGCAGCCCACCGAGGACCGCTATCAGTTCACCAACAACCTCACGTGGCTGAAGGGCCGCCACAACGCCAAGTTCGGCATCGACTTCTCCCATACGCGCGACGTCGTCGACCTGCTGAACAACGGCCGCGGCACCTACACCTACGCCACGTTCACCGATTTCGCCCGCGACCTCACCAACCTCGACGGCGGCAAGCGCTGGCAGCGGTACCAGCAGACCTTCGGCCGGCCGAAGATCGACTTCTTCATCCGCGACTGGAACTTCTTCGCGCAGGACCAGTTCAAGGTGAACGGCCGGCTGACGCTGAACTACGGCGTGCGCTACGAGTACGCGCAGTTCTACCAGCCCGACGTGATCAACCAGGACTACCCGCAGACGGGCCGCATCCGGCAGCCGAAGAAGAACTTCGCGCCGCGCGTGGGCTTCGCCTATTCGCTGGACAAGCAGGCCAAGACCGTGATGCGCGGCAGCTACGGCATCTTCTACGCCCGCATGCCTGGCGCGCTGCTCGGCAACCTGCTGCAGGGCAACGGCATCGAGCAGCGGGCCATCACGCTGCAGAACAACAACGCCGCGCAGCTCGCCGCCGGCCCGGTGTTCCCGAACTTCCTGCCGGGCGACGGCACCGGCCTGCCGGCGGGTACTTCGAGCATGGGTTTCGCCGCGCCAGACCTGGCCACTCCCTACACGCAGATGTGGGATTTCGGCATTGAACGCGAGATCACCCGCACCATGGGCATCACGGTCTCCTACATCGCCAGCCGCGGCGTCAAGTTCTTCATGACCCGCGACCTGAACATCGGCCCCACGGCGCAGACGGTCACCTACACGATCCAGGACGTCAACGGCCAGAACGTCGGAACGTATTCGACGCCCGTCTACCTGGCCGCCAACCGCATCGATCCCCGCTACCAGCGGATCAACCAGCTCGAAAACGGCGGCCGCCTGTGGTACGACGGCCTGGTGGTGCAGCTCCGGCGCCGCGCGGGCAAGTGGATGCAGGGCAACCTGTCTTACACGTGGTCCCACGCGCGCGACCTGAACCAGGGCGCCGCCAACAACAACCTGTTCATCGCCACCGACTCGCTCCGCACGCTGTCCAATGGCAACTACGCCGAGCAGAAGGGCACCAGCCAGCTCGACCAGCGGCACCGCCTCGTGCTGAGCGGCGTCATCGCTCCCCCGAAGATCCAGATGTCGAACCGCGCCGCCGACGCTTTGGTGAACGGCTGGAACCTCTCCATGATCGCGACCATCGCCAGCGCGCGCTACGCGACGCCGACCCTGCGCGTGGTCAGCCTGCCCTTCAGCGGCGCAGCGTTCAACAACACGCTGAACGGGTTCGGCGGCGACTTCCGCGTGCCGTTCTGGGCGCGCACGTCGCTGCCCATCGACTCCATCTCGAGACTCGACGCCCGCCTGTCGAAGAACTTCCGCGTCGGCGAAGGCAAGTCGGCGATGGTGTTCTTCGAGGCGTTCAACGTGTTCAACAACGTGTACAACACGAGCGTGTTCACCGAAGCGTTCCAGTCCACCGGAACCATCATCCGGCCGGTTCCCTACGGCGGCGTCTCCGCCAGCCAGCGCTTCCCG
>FWPV01007333.1_pt1 | contig 20142 bp, 16 predicted proteins | sample 2228371 | NCBI WGS metagenome assembly FWPV01 (sample SAMEA103939776, study PRJEB20133) | metagenome | reverse complement strand
AGTTCTTTACTAATCAAAATCCTATCTTGCTGATTGATTTAGGACCTGACATCTTTGAAAGCTCAACCGTTGATACCAATATCCTGTTGATTCAAAAGAAAGCCAATGAAAACAGACCACTCGCAGTAACATTACAAAAGGAAAACGGTTTCATTGACATCTCAAAACAATTAAGAGAAAGGGGCTTAATATTAAAAAACCTCACAAAAGACGCATGGTTCATAGGAAGTGATGTTGAACAAAGGTTAAAAGAGAAGATTGAAAGGATTGGCAAACCACTAAAAGAATGGGATGTGAAGATTTATCGTGGTGTATTAACCGGCTTAAACGAGGCATTTATTATTGATAGCCAGAAGCGTGAAGAGATTTTGAAAAATTGCAAAGATAAGGATGAACAAAAACGAACCGAAGCCATCATTAAGCCAATTCTACGAGGCAGAGACATCAAACGCTACTATTACGAATGGGCAGGGCTGTGGGTGGTGGTGATTCCTGCTGGTTGGACTGATGAGAATAGAGGCAGGACAGCACCAGAAAAATTTATTTCAGAGTATTTTCCTTCGTTAATGAGACATTTAAAACCATTTGAAGAAAAAGCAAAAAAGCGAGATGACCAAGGCGATTATTGGTGGGAACTCCGCCATTGTAGCTACTACTCCGAGTTTGAGAAGGAGAAGGTGGTGTGGACTCCTGTTAATTCGGAATATAGTTTTGCTGTTATTAATGAACCTATTTATTTTAACAATGCTGTTTTTATGATTACAAATTGTCCTGTTAGATATTTCTGTGCATTGTTCAATTCCAAACTAATTAGATATTATCTTACTTTTCTGTTTTCATCAGAAGAAAATTACACATATGCTTCAAAAGAAAACATGGAAAAACTTCCCCTTCCCCCCATCACTGCAAGCAATCGGCATATTGTAAAGCAAATAGAGGCATTGGTGGATAAGATTTTGCGAACCAAAAATCAAAACTCTCAGGCAGATACAAGTGAGTGGGAGCGGGAGATAGACAGGCTGGTGTATGGGTTGTATGGGCTGGGGGAAGAGGAGATAAGGATTGTGGAGGGGGAAATAAATTGTAGGGGTTCAAAATTTTGAACCCCTACAAAAACGAAATTTTCACACAATAAACAATGAAAAGATGAAATTTTACTTCACCAAACATCATCGTCATTCCATCCGATTGGGGGATATGATTATTCCCAACCCGGTGCGTATTTCATCACCCTTTGCACGCATAACCGCCAATGTTTATTTGGGTATGTGGTGAATGGGGAAATGGTATTGAATGGATATGGAAAAATTGTGGAACATTGTTGGTTGGAAATACCGCAACATTTTGAACATGTTGAATTGGATGAATATGTGGTAATGCCAAATCATATTCATGGGATAATCATTGTCAAAAATGTAGGGGCAATTCATGAATTGCCCCTACCAAATGAATTGCCCCTACCAAATGAATTTTCCACACAAATGACCAAAAACTAATACATGCAACAACGACGGAAAATGTTATTACCGAAAATAATGGGGCGTTATAAAATGAATGTTTCCAAACAAATCAACCAAATGCGACAAATCTTCGGTGTTCCTGTCTGGCAACGAAATTATTACGAACACATTGTTCGCGATGAAATTGATTTGTATCTACGGATGCGTTATAAGTTCAGAATCCTTAGGAAGTTGTTTCTTCTCTGAAATAATTTACTGCATTATAAATATTTTTCTTATCACCGGTGAAAAGTATGAAATCCCCACTTTTTAAAACAAAATCAGGTGAAGGATTTACATGAACTTCTTTGCCTCTTTTAATAGCTATGATTGTAACCCCTGTTTTTTTTCTTATTTGTAATTCCTTGATTGATTTTTCATTAAGTTTTGAGACTTCAGGAATTCTGTACCCATCTATCTCTATTTCCGGGAGCCATTCATATTTATCAAACAAATGTCTTTTAGGTACATCTACATTTCTTAAAGCTGTATAGCTGTTACTTCTTACTTTCTCTACCATTTCAAGTATTACATTTCTTGGAAAATTATATTTGTATAATACACGGGAAAATATCTCGATTGAGGTTTCGAATTCCTCGGGAATTACTTCATCAGCACCAAGAGATTTTAAGTCATCCACTTCTATCAGATAACGGGTTCTGACAATAATATAGAGTTGCGGGTTCATTTTTCTTGCTATTGAAACGATTCTTCTTGTAGAGACAGGATCTGAAATTGCAATTACAAGAAGTCTTGCTCTTTCAATCCCTAATTTGTGAAGTATCTCCTGACTTGTTCCATCTCCATAAAATATTTGTTCACCTTTCTTTTTCATTTCCCTTACAGTGTCGCTGTTCATTTCAAGAACAACATATGGTATTTCTGCTTCTCTCAAGACCTTTGCAAGATTTCTTCCATTCAGGCCAAACCCAATAATGATAACGTGGTCATGTCTTTTTCTGTGTGTTACATCTGACTCGGATGCTCTTTTTCCCGGGAACATTCTTTTTAAAAAAGTTTTCGTGCTAATCCATTCTGAGATTGAAGGAGCAGTATTTATCATGATTGGAGTTAATAACATCGTGACTACTGAAGCAGAGAGAAATATTTGATAGAACTCCTCTGAGATAAGTCCTGAAGTTTTTCCTGCAACAGCAAGTACAAAGGAAAATTCACCTATCTGCGCAAGTCCCAGTCCTGTGAAAATTGAAGGTCTCAACGGGCTACCAATCATAATACTTGAGACCGTTCCTGTAATGGTTTTTACAATCAGAATTATTACGACTATTTCAATTATTATGATGCTATTTTCAGTCATAAACCTTATATCCATCAGCATTCCTATGGATACAAAAAATAGTCCCATAAAACTGTCTTTAAAAGGTAATATGTCTGATATTGCCTGATGGGCATATTCAGATTCTGAGATTATCAATCCGGCAAGAAAAGCTCCGAGAGCTAAAGATAAACCAAACCTTGCTGTTAGAAGAGCTATTCCGAGACATAGAAGTATTATTGTTGTGAGGAAAAGTTCTCTGCTCTTTGTTCGAACAACTTCATGAAGAAGTGAAGGGACTATCCATCTTGCGCTCAACAAAACAACAAGTATAATCAAAGCTGCTTTTCCCATTTTTGATGCCAGGTCAAGATAATCGATTCCATCCCCGGAAAGTACCGGAACAAGCAGCATAAGTGGAACGATGCACAGGTCCTGAAAAATCAGTATGCCGACCATCGTATGCCCATGTGGTGAGTCAATTTCACCTCTTTCATTGAGCAACTTAAGAACTATAGCTGTGCTGCTGAGTGCATATAAGAATCCGAAAAAGAGGGATTTATTGATGTTGCCGATGGAAATATAAGTGATTATACCTGATACTAATATTGTAAGGATAACCTGAGTTCCTCCACCGCCCAGAACAGCTTTCTTTATTTTAAAAAGCTTTGCCATTGAGAATTCTATGCCGATTGTGAACAGGAGAAGAATGACTCCAATTTCTGCAAGTATCTGAATGAAATGCACATCTTTAATGAGTCCGATACCATAAGGACCAATTATGACACCCGCAATAATAAAGCCAATCAGGGAGGGTATCTTAAGTTTATATAAAAGCAGAATTACCGCAGCAGATGCGATAAAAATAACTTCCAGTGATTTTAAGAATTCGAATTCCATAATTATAGGTTCTTCTCCAGTTTAGTTGCTAAAAAGGGTTCAGGGATTCAAGTGCTTATTTCCCTTTTGTTAATTTGTTTGTAGATATCTAAACGTAGTTGATAAGTCCTTTGTCAAACTTTTAAGTCTTTGTAATTCTTAAGCATTTCCCTCGAATCCCTGACTCCCTGACCCCTCGAATCCTCATGATCTTACCAACTTTTTTGGAGATGATCCATACTTTTTAATATGCTCAATCATATGAATTTTCCTGCTTCCGTCTCTTTATCCATTTGTCAAACTCTACAACAATAATAACAGAAACAGAAACTAATAAAATTTTTATCCACTCAAACATTGTAATAGGTTCAGTTCTAAATACCCACTGGAGTGCAGGGACATAAATCACTGATAGTTGTGCGAGAAATGCAGCTATCATGCTGTAAAAGAGAAAAGCATTGCTCAAAGGGTTTATTTTGAAAATAGACTGTAATTCTGAACGGCTGTTCCAGGCCTGAAAGAACTGGAAAAAGACCATGGTTGTCATTGCAATTGTTCTTGCTTTTTGAAGAGATTCACCGGAATTAAGAGCAGTGATAAAATTATATATTACTCCAATAGATATAAGAAGACCAACCAGTACTGTTCTTTCAATTAGCAGTCTGTTCATTATGCCTTCTTTAGGATCACGTGGTGGTCTTTTCAATATATTTTTTTCACCTGGTTCAAATGCAAGAGCAACATCCTGCAGTCCGTTTGTGACAAGATTAATCCAGAGAAGCTGCGCAGGGACATAAGGAATGGGCACCCCTGAAATAACAGCCCCAAGTATTGAAAGTATAGCAGCAATTCCGGTTGGTATTAAAAAGAATGTTACTTTTCTAATATTATCAAATACTATTCTTCCTTCTTTGACCGCATGAAAGATGCTTGCAAAATTGTCGTCTGTAAGAACCATATCAGATGCTTCTCTTGCGACATCTGTTCCTGTTTTACCCATAGCAACCCCTATATGCGCTGCTTTAAGAGCAGGAGCATCATTAACTCCATCTCCTGTAACTGCAACTATTTCTCCATGCTCTTTCAGTTTCTGGGTTATTCTTAATTTATGCTGTGGAGATACCCTTGCATAAACTGAGACAGTCTTGACTTTTTCGAAAAGCTGAAGATCGTCCATCTCTTCTATTTCTTTGCCTGTTAGAACTTCAGCGTTATCATCTGTAATCCCGAGCTTTTTAGCGATTGCCTTTGCTGTTATTGCATGATCACCCGTTATCATAACTACCCGGATACCAGCCTTTTTGCATTCTTCAATTGCTTCTATGGCTTCAGGTCTTGGAGGATCTATCATTCCCTGAAGTCCTGCAAATATTAATCCTGAATTAATATCATGACATTCAGCTTCCTTACAGGTCAGGTCTTCAAGTTCCTGTGGGGCTTCTCTATAAGCAAAAGCAAGGACCCTTAGACCTTCTTTTGCAAAGTCAGAGGCAACTTTAAGAATTTCTTTTCTATTAAAAGAATCTGTTGCTGAAGCACCTGTGCACATGTTGAGAATTTTTTCAGGAGCACCTTTTACAAAAATGAATTTTTTCCCTCTGTGTTTGTTAAGACTCGCCATATAACCGCGCTCGGATTCAAAAGGAATAAGTGCTATCTGCTCATATTTTTCTTTTTCTTCCTCTAAATTAAGCCCGGCTTTAATTGCAGAGACGATCAAGGCTCCTTCTGTTGGGTCGCCATCTATTTTGTACTGCCCGTCTTCTTCATAAAGACTTGATTCATTGCAAAGCAGACCTATACGCAGAACAGAAGAAAGGTGTTTTCTTTCTTTTGTACTTACGGGAATACCTTCATGAAGAATTGTTCCTTTTGGTTCATAGCCACTTCCCTCTACTTCATAAATATGCTCTCCATCATATATGAACTTTACGGTCATTTCATTTTTTGTGAGGGTTCCTGTTTTATCAGAGCCAATAACTGTAGTGCTGCCAAGTGTTTCAACAGCATGAAGTCTTCTGATAATCGCATTCTGTCTTGCCATTCTTGCAACTCCGACAGCCATGGCAATAGTTACAACAATTGGAAGACCTTCAGGTATAGTGGCTACTGCAGCAGCTACTGCTGTCATAAACATATCTTTTGGGCTTTCTCCGATTAGAAGTCCTGTAATGAAAAGGAGGGAAGATGCTCCAAGAACAATAAAACCAATAGACTTTGCAAATTTGTGTATTTTTTCCTGAAGAGGTGCTCTGACAATTCCTGTTTCTTTAACTTCCCTTGCAATGCTTCCGAGTAAAGTTGAATTTCCGGTAGCTACCACAATACCTTTTGCTCTGCCGCTTACTACAATTGTTCCCATAAAAGCCATATTTTTCTGATCACCCGGAGTTAGATTAGCTTCACTTAGAACGTGAGTCGTTTTCTCAGAAGGCACTGACTCGCCGGTAAGCATAGCTTCTTCTATCTTGAGTTCAACAGTTTTAAACAGTCGCAGATCAGCAGGAACCCTTACGCCTGAGGAGAGTAATACAATGTCACCCGGAACAAGCTCTTCACTGTTGATCTCTTTTTCTTTACCTTCCCTTAAAACTTTTGCTTTAGGAACAACCATCTTTTTAAGGGCACGAACACTCTCTTCTGCTTTGTATTCCTGAAAATAACCTATAATAGCGTTCAGAATTACAACAGCAAAAATAACTCCTGAATCTATGTATTCTTTCAGAAAGAACGTTATTATCCCTGCTATTAAAAGTATGTAAATCAAAGGACTTGTAAATTGATGAAAGAATATTTTTAGTTTGCTTATCCCTTCTTCTTCAGCAAGTCTATTAGGACCATACTGTGAAAAGCGTTCTTTGACATCTTTTTCTGAGAGGCCGTTTTCAGATGTTTTAAGTTTATCAAGGACTTCTTTTATGGTAAGCTGATACCAGTTCATGCTCTTACCCTTTTAAGTCTATATTTTAAATACATAATACCTCAACCAGACATATATTGTCGAAATGGCAACTGTTATTATCATGACCGGCATTCCGTATGCCATAAATTTTATGAATGAGATTTTATTTCCTGCTTTTTCAGATAACCCTATAACTATTACGTTAGCAGATGCGCCAATGGCAGAGCCATTTCCTCCAAGACATGCTCCAAGTGCCAGTGACCACCAGACAGGCATGAGATCAGGATGATGTAAGAGCTTGAAACCTGAAAGTTCAGGCCAGAGTTGTTTTGCCATATCTATAACCAGAGGATTCATTGTTGCTACATAAGGTATATTATCCACAATAGCAGAAGCAAATGCAGAAAACCACATAACTACCATCGATGTTGCAAACATGTTACCCTGTGTAAGGTTAAGAATCTGCAAAGACATCCATTTAATCAGTCCGACTTTAACAACGCCTCCTACAATTATGAAAAGACCTATGAAAAAGAATATTGTTGGCCATTCAACTTCTGCAAATATATGATGAGGTTCATGAGTTTTCGAAAGTAACAGAAGAAGTCCAGCGCCAAAAAGTGCCACAGTCGCAGGTTGTAAATGTAAAAAGCCATGTAGTACAAAACCTGTCAGAACCAGTGCAAGAACAAAAAGAGACTTCTTCAGCATTGAAGGATCTTTGATCGCCTGATTTTCATCCATTTCCATGATTCTTTGTTTTAATGAATCTTTTGTTATGAGTTTTCTTCCCCATATAAGTTTAATGATAAAAATATAAACAATCATCATAACAATAACGATTGGTGTCAAATGATAAATGAAATCCATAAAAGTAAGATATGCTTTAGAGGCAATCATTATGTTTGGTGGATCGCCGATTAATGTTGCTGTTCCTCCAATATTGGACGCAAGAGCGCACGAGATAAGATATGGAATCGGGTCTATTTCCAGAGCATCAGCTATCAGAACTGTTACCGGAGTTATTAAAAGGACAGTAGTAACATTATCAAGTAAAGCGCTCAGAACAGCTGTAACAATAGCAAAAATAGCCATTATTCTGAAAGGTTCACCTTTACCCCACTTGGCACTTTTTATTGCAATATATTCAAAAATGCCGCTGGGCTTCATAAGGTTTATAATAACCATCATTGATATGAGAAGAAAAATTACATTCCAGTCAACCCCGAGTTCTTCAATATGAAATGCTTCATGTTGTTCGAGTATTTTTAATACAATCATCAGACCTGCTGCAAAAATAGCCACGATTGTTTTATGCACTTTTTCGGAAACTATTACAGCATAAGCAATAACAAAAATAGCTGTGGCAGTCCAGAATGCATTATCCATAACAAAATGCTGTGTGGCTGTCATTGTCTCATTTGTCATATTAAACCCCCATTCTGCATGGCATCTGTTATGAAATAGAATATATCCCTCTCATAAAGTATGCCTGTAACTTTATTTTCCCTGTTAATTACAGGAACTCTCTTAACATTGTGTTTTAACATATGATCTATACACTCCATGATAGGAGAATCTTCTCTAACTGTAATAACCATTTGAGTCATGAAATCTTTTACTTTTCTATTTGCCATTTTTTTGGCAATATTTTCCACCATCCCATCCCATGTGAAACTGCCCAATTCCATCAAGTACATATATTTAGGATAAACAGCTTTCAGAATGTCGCCAATTGAGAGTATGCCGATCAATTTAAAATTCCTGTCAAGAACCGGTAAGGCTTTAACTCCAATTTTTTCTTCTCCTCTCCTTGCTATTCTAAGAAGATTAGCAGCCTCTTTAAGAGTATGTTCAGGTGTCAAATATTCCTGAAGGGGAATCATCAAATCCTTTGCTTTCATTAATGCCTCCTTTCACGCCAACCATACAACAAATAAAAAAGGCCGCATCTGGTTAATATTTACCAGATAGCGACCCAACTATCATTATTTATCTTCAGAAATAAATTCTATTTCTGAACCCTGATATATTTTCTTATTAAATGATCAAATCTGTCAAGTTTATAGAATACTTTGACAATTTGGTTCTTCTCCAGTTTAGTTACTAAATTTTTCATTTTGAATTATGTTGCTGGTATAACAGATTCTTGATTGTATCTGCATTTAAACTTTTAAGAGCTGCTTTTTTAAGAGTTTCATTTTTAATATTATTAAGGTAGGGGAAAGTCCCTATTACTGGAATGGGGCTGAGCTGTTTTAAAATATCAGTGTTGGTTTTTTCAGCGATTGTGTTTTCAGGAGGTTGGTTATAGTTTATAATAATCCCTGCAACTCGAAGTCCTTCTTTAATTGCATAATTAACTGTGAGCATTGTATGATTCAATGTGCCGAGTGATGGTCTTGCAACTACAATTAAAGGCAATCCAATATCTTTTACAAGATCAATAACATAATAATTTTTCTTAACTGGTACGAGCAAACCTCCAATTCCTTCAATAATTAGCAATTCATATTTTTTTGAAAGTCTGGAGTATGCATCTTTAATTTTTTTAATATTAACTATGTTCCCCTCAATTTTAGAGGCTGTAAAAGGGGCCAGAGGTTCTTTAAACCTTACTGGCGTGATAAGGTCAATTGAATCTTCCATATTCGCAATTTTTTTAAGAAACATCCCGTCGCTGGGTATAAGGATATTTCCATTAATTTTTCTCAGTCCTTTGAATCTTTGAATTTTGCATCCTGATTCAATGGGCTTCATGGCTCCTGTTTTATATCCAAGATTATTCAGAAAGCATATCAGGCTTGCTGAAATTATTGTTTTGCCAACACCTGTATCTGTGCCTGTTATGAAAAATCCTTTTAACATGAGACCTCCTGATAAATTTATAACAATTGATATAATACTTGTCAGAATATTTTTCAATTTGCTTATTTTAAATTATGGCTTAATTTCTAAAACAAAATAAACTAATTAAATAGCAAAGAGCATAGAGCAAAGAGCTGAGAATAACAACCCTTGACTCCTTTAACAAAGTGGGAAAAAGTGTTATGCTGTTTTTAACGCATTTATCAGCATTCCAATATCTTCCTCTGTATGAGATGCTGTTACTGTAATTCGTAATCGGGATTCTTTTACTGTTGGTGGTCTGATCGCAGGCACATAGATACCTTTTTTAATAAGCTTATCAGATAAGTAAATTGCTTCATCAATATTATTCATTTTCAGAGGTATTATAGGTGTTTCACTTCTCATCAAATCAAAGCCGAGATTAGAAAGTCCTGAAGCAACTTTCTGTCTGTTTTCCCATAATCTTTTAATCAGGTATATATCTTTTTCTATTAATTCAATTGCTGCAAGAGAAGAAGCAATTATGCACGCAGGCAATGCTGTTGAGAACATAAAGGTTCTCGCGGTATTCAGAGTGAGTTTTACAACATCTTTACTTCCAGCAAGAAATGCTCCATATGAGCCTAATGCTTTAGAAAATGTGCCCATCTGAATAATCCATGGTGCAGGTTTAATATTAAAATGTGATAAAATGCCTTTACCATTTCCAAGAACACCTGTGCCGTGTGCATCATCAATATATAACAGGGCGCTGTATTTTTTGCATAGTCTATAAATTTCAGACAGAGGAGCAATGTCTCCATCCATGCTGAATACTGAATCAGTAATTACTACTTTTTTCTTTTTATTTTTTGTTTTAAGTAAGTTCTCGAGATGTTCAATATCTTTATGCTTATAAATTTTAATCTCTGATTTACTTAATCTGCATCCATCAATGATGCTCGCATGGTTTAATTCATCACTCAGGATTAAAAAGTCTTCATCGAATAACGCAGGAATTATGCCTGTATTTGCAGAATATCCTGAATTGAAAATTAAAGCAGTAGGAGTATCTTTAAATTCAGCGATTTTTCTTTCAAGTTCATTGTGTAATTTAACTCCACCTGCAAGTAATCTTGAAGCCCCTGAACCTGTGCCGAATTTTTCGAGTGCTTTTATGGCATTTGAGACTATTAATGGATGGTTTGAGATACCGAGATAATCATTGGATGCAAAATTTATAAATTCCCTGTTATTTAGAATTATTGCACGACCCTGCGAGGAGTTTTTATCCTTTATTTTTCTAAGAAGCTTTTGACTTTTTAAAAATTTAATTCTTTCTGAAAACATAGGAATATTTTAGCAAATTTTGCAATCTGTAGCCCTTTCATTTAAAGGGTTTATTTTTTTTAAAAACTACTTGACAATCTTTTTTCTCATGTGGTAATCTTTCCCTGTTTTTAATCTTCTCAGATGGAAGGTGAAATATGCTTGATATTCAACCAATTTGGCTTCTTGTTTTAGCAGCTAATTTTATTGTCCTTATCTTTATTCTCAATGCCATACTTTTTAAGCCTGTTATGGACATCTTTAAAAAACGTGAAGATACTGTAAAAGGTGACCTTGAAGCAGCAAAAGTTATGGCAGAAAAAAGAGAAGAAGGAATCGCCAGATTAAACAGGGAACTGGCTGAATCAAGGACAAAGGCTAAAGAAACCTTCGAAGCTCTCAGGCACGAAGGAGTAATGAAACAAAAAGAAGTAATCTCAGCAGCAGAGGCTGAAGCTGTCTCGATCATTGAAAAGGCAAGAGCAGAAATAAAAGCTGAAGCTGAAAAAGCAAGAAAGGGATTACGAGCAGATATTGATAAGTTCTCTGATGAGATTGTAAGAAAGTTGGTGAGTGCATGAGAAAGGAAATTAAAAATTTAAGAGTCAGAATCAAAAATACTTTTCCCCTTTTCTTATCCTGTCTTTTTATATTAACAATAACCTCAATTTCATTTGCCAGCGGAGGAGAAGAACATACCCCATTATGGAAAGAATATATGTGGAAGATAATTAACTTCCTCATTCTTATTGTCATTCTTTTCAAATTTGGTAAAAAACCTTTACAGAATTTCCTTAAACAGAGAACAGAAATGATAGCTAAAACCTTGCAGGATGCTAAGGAGGCAAAAGAAGCAGCACAAAAAGCTCTTGCAGAGGTTGAAACAAGGTTGAAAGAAAAAGATGCTGAAATTGCAGCAATCCTCGAAGCTGCAAAAAAATCAGGTGAGCAGGAACGGGATTCAATCATTGCAGAGACTGATAAGCTAAAAGCAAAAATTATGGAACAGGCAAAAACCAACATTGAATTTGAACTGAAACAGGCAAAAGAAGCTATTAAAGCAGAAGCAGTGGAACTTGCTATGGAACTGGCTGAGAAGAAACTTAAAGAGAAGTTAACCAAGGAAGAACAGGAAAGACTTCTCGAAGAATCTCTGGTCAAGATAGGAGGCAAAGGTTGAAACAGTTCAAAGAATCAAACAGATACGCAAAAGCACTCTTAAGAAATGTTGGCGATGAAAATGCGCCACAGGCCCTTGCTGAAATTGCGTTGTTAAATGAGATGATGGTTAAAAGCAAGGAATTTAAGAACTTGCTTGTTAGCCCCATGTTTACAACTGAAGAAAGGGCAAAGGTTTTCAGAGCAATCGCAGAAAAGTACAAAATTTCTGAACCAACGGTAAAGTTTATACTTCACCTTTCTGAACTGGGAATAGTGATTTATCTCGCTCAGATACTCAGAGTTGCTATAAATCTTTACCTTGAGAAGCAGAAAAGAGCAAAAGCAGTAGTAATGACTCCGATTGAAATCGGGAAAAATCAAGAAGAAAAACTCAAGTCATCCCTGAAAAAACTGACCGACAGGGATGTTGATATAGAGTATGTGGTAGATCCTTCCCTTCTTGGCGGAATGCTTGTCAAGATTGGAAGCACTATGTATGATACAAGCATAAAAGGCCAGTTAAGGCTTTTAAAAGATGAGCTTATAAAGGGGTGACATTATGCCAGAAATTAAGACAGAAGAAATTAGTGAGCTGTTAAGGAAGCAAATCACAGATTTTGAGAAAAAGGTTGATGTTAGTGAAATTGGCACAGTTACTTATATCGGTGACGGTGTCGCAAAGGTTTATGGTCTTGAAAATTGCATGGCATCAGAACTTCTTGAGTTCCCGAATGGTGTTTTCGGTATGGCTTTGAACCTCGAAGAAGAGTCAGTTGGTGCTGTTCTCTTTGGTGAGGACAAACTTGTTAAAGAAGGCGATATTGTAAAACGTACAGGTAAAGTCATGGAAGTTCCTGTTGGCCCGGAACTCAGAGGAAGAGTTGTAAATGCTATCGGTCAGCCAATTGATGGAAAAGGTCCAATCAATGCAAAACAGACAAGAAGAGTCGAAGTTGTAGCACCCGGTATCATTAGAAGAAAACCAGTTCATGAGCCATTGCAGACAGGAATCAAAGCAATAGATGCAATGATTCCAATTGGTAGAGGACAGCGTGAGCTCTGTATTGGTGACCGTCAGATTGGAAAAACAGCAATCCTTATTGACACAATCATAAATCAAAAAGGCGGAGACGTTACCTGTATCTATGTCGCAGTCGGTCAGCGTCGTCCTGCTGTTGTTAATACCGTTAAAAAACTCGAAGAAATGGGAGCACTCGAACATACAATAGTAGTTGTCGCAACAGCAAGTGAGCCTGCACCAATGCAGTATATTGCTCCATACACAGGCTGTGCAATGGGTGAATATTTCAGAGATAATGGACAACACGCATTCATCGGTTACGATGACCTTACAAAACAGGCCCATGCTTATAGACAGCTTTCACTTATTTTAAGACGTCCACCAGCACGTGAAGCTTATCCTGGTGACGTTTTCTATCTCCATTCAAGACTTCTTGAAAGAGCAGCAAAAATGAGTGATGAAATGGGTGCTGGTTCATTAACAGCTATCCCGGTTATTGAAACACAGGCAGGTGACGTTTCAGGATATATTCCTACAAACGTTATTTCAATTACAGACGGTCAGATTTATCTTGAACCTGAACTTTTCTATGCCGGTGTAAGACCTGCTGTTAACGCCGGACTTTCAGTCAGCCGTGTTGGTGGTGCTGCACAGATTAAAGCCATGAAACAGGTTGCCGGTATGTTAAGACTTGACCTCGCACAGTTTAGAGAACTCGCAGCATTTGCACAGTTTGCCTCTGATCTTGATAAAGCTACACTTGCACAGATTGAAAGAGGTAAGAGGATGGTCGAGTTACTGAAACAAGACCAGTATGTTCCTATGCCGGTTGATGAGCAGGTTATAGTTATATTTGCAGGAACACAGGGATTCCTCGATGACTTACCACTTGAAGCAATCAAGCCTTTTGAAGAAGGGCTATTGAGATATATGAGATCAGAGAAACCTGATATAAAGAAAGAGATCATGGAAAAGAAAGCGTTGGACGATGATCTTAAAGCAAAGATGACAGAAGCTATTACAGCTTTCAAAAAGACTTTTGCTGTATAAATTTGCTCTAATAGGAGAAAATAAATGCCAACGTTAAGGGATATAAGGAAAAGACTAAAGGCAATTCAAAGCACTAAAAAGATTACTGCTGCTATGAAAATGGTTGCAGCAGCCAAAATGAGAAAAGTTCAGGACAGGATGATGAACTTCAGGCCATATTCTTCGCGGATGCAGACTGTATTGTCTGATCTTGCAAAAGTGGCTGAAAGAGAATTACATCCCCTTCTTGCACTTAGAATGAGAAAAACTGTTGAAGTTGTTGTAATAACCTCTGATAAAGGATTATGCGGTGCCTTTAATGCTAATATATTGAGAACAGCCTATAAATATCTGGAGGGTTTGAAACATGAAGGTGTTCAGATTACATTAAGCACTGTCGGAAGAAAAGCCCGTGACTTTTTCCGCAGAAGAGGCTATACAATGAGAAATTCATGGGTTGGTCTTTCCGGTAAAGTCTCATATACTAATGCTCAGGAAATTGCAGCCAATATTGTTGAGAATTATACAAACGAAACTTTTGATGAGGTAATTGTAATCTATAATGAATTTAAATCATTAATCGCACAAAAGGTTACAATGATGAAACTTCTTCCACTTGGTGTTATAGAGGGTGAGGAAGCACCTAAGGAACCAGCTATGACTGCTGACTATCTTTATGAACCATCAAGAGCTGTAATTTTCGAGAGATTATTGCCAAAGTATATCGAAATTCAAATATATCGTGCATTACTTGAATCATCTGCAGCTGAAGAGGCAGCAAGAATGGCAGCTATGGAAAATGCTACAAAGAACTGCAGTGAATTAATTAACAAAGTAACGCTACTTGCCAATAAGGTCAGACAGGCTGGAATTACTAAAGACCTTATGGACATTGTCGGCGGTGTTGAGGCTTTAAAGCAATAATGCATAAAGTTTTCAGGAATATTAAAAATATAGTTGAGGGGGTATCAACATGAATGAAGGAAGAGTATGTCAGGTAATAGGTGCAGTTGTAGACGTAGAATTTGATAAGCAATTGCCGAAAATCCGCGATGCTATAAAAATAGATATTGCGGAAGATAAAGCAAAAGGTATTCCGGAGATCCATCTTGTGCTTGAAACAGCTGCTCATCTTGGAGAGAACAAAGTCAGAACCATTGCGATGAGCTCAACAGATGGTCTTGTAAGAGGAATGAAAGCTGTTGATACAGGACAGCCTATAACAGTTCCAGTTGGTAAAGCTTCACTCGGAAGAATTATCAATGTTGTCGGCGAGCCTGTTGATGAAATGGGACCAATTCAGGCAGATGAGAGATGGCCAATACACAGACCGGCTCCTGAGTTCGTAGAGCAGGAAGCAACAACAACTGCCTTTGAAACCGGTGTTAAAGTTTTTGACCTCTTAATCCCGTTTGTTAGAGGCGGTAAGATGGGAATGTTCGGTGGTGCCGGTGTTGGTAAAACAGTTATTATCATGGAAATGATTCATAACATTGCTATGGTTCACGGTGGTGTCTCGGTTTTTGCAGGTGTTGGTGAAAGAACAAGAGAAGGTAATGACCTTTATCTTGAAATGAAACATTCGGGTGTTTTACCAAAAGCAGCTCTTATTTATGGTCAGATGAATGAACCACCTGGAGCAAGAGCCAATGTTGGTCTTAGCGCTCTAACATGCGCTGAGTACTTTAGAGATCAGGGACAGGACGTTCTTATATTTATTGACAATATATTCAGATATACACTTGCATGGGCAGAAGTTTCAGCCCTTCTCGGAAGAATGCCATCTGCTGTTGGTTATCAGCCAACTCTGGGTACTGACATGGGTGCATTACAGGAAAGAATTACAACAACAAAGAAAGGTGCTATTACTGCCATGCAGGCTATTTACGTTCCTGCAGACGACCTTACAGACCCTGCTGTTGCTACAGCATTCACACACCTTGATGGTACGGTCGTTCTTTCAAGACAGATTGCAGAGCTTGGTATATACCCTGCTGTTGACCCGCTTGATTCAACATCAAGAATTCTTGATCCAAAAGTTATCGGTGATGAACATTACCAGGTAGCAAGAGGTGTTCAGAAAACACTTCAGCGTTATAAAGAGCTTCAGGATATTATAGCAATTCTTGGTATCGAAGAACTTTCTGAAGACGACAAGATGATAGTTGCACGTGCAAGAAAACTTCAGAGATTCTTGAGCCAGCCATTCCATGTTGCAGAAGCTTTTACAGGACAGAAAGGTAAATACGTTAAGACTGCTGATACAATTAAAGGCTTCAAGGCTATTGTAGCTGGTCAATATGATGACATGCCTGAGCAGGCGTTCTATATGGTTGGTCCTATTGAAGAAGCTGAAGAAAAAGCTAAGAAACTCGGTTGGAGCAGACAGGTATAAATAAAGCTTAAGGCAGGAGAATACCTATGGAAAATAAAATAAAGCTTGAAATAGTAACACCTTACGGGCTTATTCTGAGTGAAGAAGTTGATGAGGTGTCTACATCTGGAAGCGAGGGTGATTTTGGCGTACTTCCAGGGCATGTGCCTTTTTTTACAACTTTAAAAATAGGGATGCTTTCATATAAAAAAGGCAATGCAACAAAATATGTTTTTGTAAACTGGGGCTATGCTGAAGTAGGTCCTGATAGAGTAATGATCCTTGCAGATAGTGCTGAGAAATCTGAAGACATTGATGTTGAAAGAGCTAAGGCTGCTATGAAGAGGGCTGAAGAAAGATTGAAGAAAGCTGAAGAATTTGATTTTGCAAGAGCATCAGCTTCTCTTGAAAGGGCTCTGGCAAGGATACAAATTGCTGAAAAAAGGACAGGGTAATATTAATTAATTAAAAATATAAAATTATTAAAAAGCCATGCTCAAAAAGCGTGGCTTTTTTTTACTCAAACTAAAGAATTTAAGCAATAGAAAAAATAAAATTGATAATTAAGTTTCCTGTGTGTTATAAAAATTTAAACTGTAAAGCAAGTGCATATAACTAAGTATGAATAAAGAACATATTCTCATAATTGATGATGAAGATTATATCCTCAGGCTTGCCAAAGATATCCTTGTAAAAAGTCAGTATTCTGTCAGGACTGCATCAAATGGTAATGACGGGTTAAAACTATTTCAAAAGGAAAAATTCGATCTTATACTTACAGACATCAAAATGCCAAGGATGGATGGACTTGATGTTATAAGAAGTGTAAGAGAAAAAGATAAGGAAATACCGATAATTATAATTACAGGACACGGAACCCTTGACATTGCAATTAATTCATTAAGACTCGGTGCGCAGGGTTTTATCCTGAAGCCTTTTACTCCTGCGGAACTCAGGGCATCTGTTGCGGATGCACTCGAGAAAACAAGGCTACTCGCTGAAAATATAAGAATGAAGGCTTTAATGCCATTATTTGAAGTCAGTAAAGTAATAATTGGTGAAGTTGACCCTGTTCGTTTGTTAAGAATTATTATTGACTTTGCTGTTCAGGAGGCAAAGGCGAGCAAAGTATGCCTGGCTTTAATAGATGAATATTCTGAAAAACTTGTTTTAAGAGAGCATTATAATATGTCAGGTGATTTTGTAAGCGATTTTGATGAGATTTATTCAAAAGCAATCTGGAAATTTATTATTGAACATAGAAGACCTTGCATAATTACTCCTGAAACAGAAATACCATCTGAATTTGTTGCTTTGAGGAAAAAAGAAGATCTAACATATGGAATATGTGTGCCGCTTATAGTACGTAGTAATATAATTGGTCTATTTTGTGTTGGAAGAACAGGCGATGAGTTTGCTTTCACTCCTTCTGAAATCGAACTTGTATCAGTTTTAAGTGATCAAGCAGCGGCTGCTATTGAGAATGCAAATCTTTATGAGAAGCTCGAGCGTTCCTATTTTTCAACTATTATTACGCTGTCAGGAGTTGTTGAAGCAAGAGATTTTTATACAGATAAACATATGAAAGATATAGCAGAGTATTCTGTAGAGATTGCGAAAAAATTGAATCTTTCAGAAAAAGAAATTGAAAATATCAGAAAAGCAGGACTATTGCACGATCTTGGAAAAGTCTCTGTGCCTGATAATATTCTTTTAAAAGCTGGAAAACTTACAGATGATGAAATGGAAATAATAAAGAAACATCCAGTAGCAGGTGCAAAAATGATAGAGCAGGTTGAGCCTTTGAAGGATGCAAGGGAGATTATAAGACACCATCAGGAATGTTATGATGGTTCAGGTTATCCTGACGGGCTCAAGGGAAAGGAAATTCCATTAGGTGCAAGAATTATTGCTGTTGCAGATGCTTTCGGTGCAATGACTACAGACAGACCTTATCGAAAAGCTCTGTCTATTGAACAAGCGGTTATGGAGTTGAAAAAATATTCAGGTATCCAGTTTGACCCTGAAATCGTAGCTCTATTTATTTCTTTATTGCAAGAACGGGGTGATATTGAAGTAAAATAATTTTTAATGGATTTAACCCTTGATAGTATCTGTGATATAAAACTATATCAATCGAAAAAAGGTTACCGTTTTTCTGTTGATTCACTTCTTTTATATAATTTTGTAAATCTTAAAATAGCCCATAATATTGCTGATCTTGGTGCTGGCTCAGGCATAATAGGAATATTACTTGCAAAAAAATACAATCATTCAAATGTTATTCTTTTTGAGATTCAGGAACAACTTGTAAGACTTGCTGAAAAAAATATTCTTATGAATGAACTTCAAAACAGGATAGAAGTATTGCAATGCGACCTCAGTATTTTACCGGAAACATACGGGAAAAATTCGTTTTGTGATCTTGTGGTCTCTAACCCGCCTTTCAGAAAACCCTTGAGCGGACGTCTGAATACAGAAGAAGAAAAAGCAATAGCAAGACATGAAATGAAATTGACTCTTAATGAACTTGTAAATGCAGCATATTATCTTTTAAGAGAAAAAGGAAGATTTTGTTTGATCTATCATCCTTCGAGACTTGCCGAATTAATAATCATCTTAAGAAAGAAAATGCTGGAGCCGAAGAGAATATGTTTTGTTCATTCGACGATTAATACAGAGGCAAAAATGGTGCTTGTCGAGGCTACAAAAGGAGGCAATCCTGGCTTAAAAGTGGAAAAGCCATTTTTAATTTATAATATAGATGGAAGTTATACAGACGAGATGGAAAAAATATACGGGTGAAACAGGCGATAAATAACAGCCTGTAAAAAGACTGTAAAACCGATGAATGACAATTTAATAAATGATTTTTTAACTTATCTTACAGTGGAGAAAGGTTTGTCGGAAAATACTGTTCTGTCGTATGAACTTGATCTGAAAAAATTCGAAAGATTTTTGAATTCGAAGAATATATTAATGCCATCTTTTAAAAGAAGTGATATTGTAGATTTTATGGAGATGCTTCTGGATAAAGGTTTCTCGATATCAAGTGTTTGCAGATTTATATCTTCAATAAAAAGTTTATGCAAATATCTTGTAGCTGAAAAAATTATTGATGAAGACCCTTCTGAAGATCTCAAATCCCCGGGAAAATGGGAAAGAATACCTAAAGCCTTGAGTATTTCTGAAACCAGGGAATTATTAAATGGAAATATTCCTGAAAGTATAAAAATTAAACCTGCTTCAGTAAGAGATGCATTGATGCTTGAGTTGATTTATTCTTCAGGATTAAGAGTGAGTGAACTGGTTTCTTTAAGACTTGAGGATATTCATTTTGACGCTGGGTTTTTAAGAGTTATAGGTAAAGGTTCAAAAGAAAGAATAGTTCCTGTAAGTGAAAGTACTCTTGAAAAAATAAAAGCTTATATTAAAAATGAAAGGGTAAAAATACTTAAAAAGAAAGAATCTCCTTATCTATTTATAACTTCAAGAGGTATGCCCATGACCCGGCAGAGATTCTGGCAAACAGTAAGGGCAGCAGGAAAAAAGATAGGTCTCAAAATTTCACCTCATACCATGAGGCATTCTTTTGCAACGCATCTTCTCGAAGGAGGTGCAGATTTAAGATCTCTGCAGAAAATGCTCGGGCATGCTGATATATCAACTACTCAGATTTATACAAAGGTTACAACTGAGAGATTAAAACAGGTCTATTCAAAACATCACCCGAGAGCATAAAAATATTCATTTAATTCAGGTCACTAATGTCCGCTAAAAATTTATCATAAGGCTTGAAACCTCTGTCAAAGGTGATAGACAATATCACCAAAACCCAATAAA
>FWPV01007332.1_pt1 | contig 20143 bp, 17 predicted proteins | sample 2228371 | NCBI WGS metagenome assembly FWPV01 (sample SAMEA103939776, study PRJEB20133) | metagenome | reverse complement strand
GGGATTGAAGATCCTCGACTTTCACCTGTTACCCGTCCCCGACCCGGTCACGCTGATTTACCGGGTGCAATAAAATACGGTCACACAGACATGAGAAATATTCTCGAAAGATCGAGTGCGAGAGAGACAGCTATGCGTGTGGCATTAGGTGCTATAGCTAAAAAATTTCTTTCAACATTCAATATAAAGATAGGTAGTTATGTCATTCGGATAGGTTCAGTAATCAGTCATCGGTCATCGGCTATTGGTAAAAAGTCAGACGAAGAAGAACTCCTGAAGGCTTTTGAAAAGGCTGAGAAATCTCCTGTCAGGTGCCCGGACAAAGAAGTATCGAAAGAGATGATCAAGCTAATAGATAAGGCCATCAAAGAAGGTAATTCTCTTGGGGGGATATTCGAGGTCTTTGCAATTAACGTCCCTATAGGCTTAGGTAGTCATATCCAATGGGACAGACGCCTTGATGGAAGGCTTGCACAGGCATTAATGAGTATACAAGCGATTAAGGGTATCGAGATAGGTCTTGGATTTGAAATGGCTACGAGATTCGGTTCAGAGGTAATGGATGAAATATTTTATACGGCGACGAGTAAAGAGCAAAGAGCAAAAAAACTTAAGGTTGGTTTCTATAGAAAGTCAAACTACGCAGGTGGAATTGAAGGTGGAATAACAAATGGAATGCCTGTGCTCCTGAGAGCTGCGATGAAACCAATTCCCACTTTAAGAAAGCCTCTGAGTTCAATAGATATTTCTACAAAAAAGAAGGTTAAAGCCACATATGAGCGGTCAGATATATGTGCAGTTCCATCTGCTGCGGTAATTGGGGAAGCGATGTTAGCTTTAATTCTTGTAGATGCTTTTTTAGAAAAATTCGGGGGAGATAATATAGAAGAAGTAAAACGCAATTATGATTCTTATCTAAACTATATAAAGAATTTCTAATTCTCATTTGACAATAATATTGGTTGCATTTAGAGCAATTGAGTCGAATAATTTAAACTTCTGGCAGATTTAATTTTATATAAAGTTCTTTTAGTTGTTTAGGATCGACTAAAGACGGGCTGCCTGTTAAAGGACAGTATGCTTTCTGGGTTTTTGGAAAAGCTATTACGTCCCTTATAGATGAAGCACCTACCATTATCATTACCAGTCTATCAAAACCTAATGCAATTCCACCGTGAGGCGGTGCACCGTATTCGAGCGCCTCTAATAGAAAACCGAATTTCGTCTTTGCTTCATCTTCTTTAATACCAAGGATTTCGAACATTTTCTTTTGAACATCCCTCCTATGGATACGTATACTTCCTCCCCCTATTTCGTAGCCATTCAGCACGATATCATATGCTTTAGCCTTGAGAGACTGAAGTAATTGTTTGTCATTTACATTACCTGAGAGCATTTTTTCTATGTCGTCATCCATTGGCGCAGTAAAAGGATGATGCATTGCTTCAAACCTGTTTTCCTCTTCATTCCATTCAAGAAGTGGAAAGTCTGTTATCCATACAAACTTATAGTCACCTTTTATTAGATTTAATCTTTTAGCAAGCTCGAGCCTCAACCTGCTTAATACATCGTGAACTATTTTCTCTTTATCAGCGACAAATAACATCAAATCTCCTTCTTCTGCTTCGAGCCTCTCGGCCATCTGTCTTAAAATATCTTCGGGGAAAAATTTAACTATAGGGGATTCAAAACCATTTTTAACCTTTATCCATGCAAGCCCTTTGGCTCCGAAAGATTTAACCTCTTCAGTAAGCATGTCGATTTCTTTTCTTGACAATGCAGCCATCCCTTTGCCATTTATGGCTTTAATTCTATAACCAGGTTTTATTGCATCAAGGAAAACTTTGAAATTACCTTTTCCTGCAAGATCAGCCATTTCTTTGAGTTCAAGGCTAAAACGTAAATCGGGCTTATCATTCCCGAAACGTTCTACAGATTCATAAAAAGTCAATCGACTGAAGGGAACTTCGAGGTCTATTTCAAATATTTTCTTAAAAAGTTGCTGCATCATTCCTTCTATGATATCCATAACATCTTTTGTATCAACAAACGACATCTCGAGATCTACCTGCGTGAATTCAGGCTGTCTGTCTGCCCTTAAATCTTCATCTCTGAAACACTTTACAATCTGAAAATATTTTTCAAACCCTGCGATCATTAATATCTGTTTAAATAACTGAGGTGATTGAGGAAGGGCATAAAAATGTCCAGGATTCAAACGACTTGGAACCAGATAATCCCTTGCTCCTTCAGGTGTAGATTTGGTAAGCACAGGGGTTTCTATCTCGATGAAGCCTCGTTTATCAAGATAGTCTCTGATAATTTTAGTAGCGCGGTGTCTTATCATAAAATTTCGTTGCATTTCAGGGCGCCTTAGATCGAGGTATCTATATTTTAATCTCAAAGTCTCAGACGCTTCTGTAGTTTCGTCTATAGTGAACGGCAAAGCGATTGATTCATTTAATATCTCTATTTTATTTACATACATTTCTACATTTCCCGTAGGCAAGTTAGGATTTTCGGTTCCGATTGGTCTTTTCCTGATTTTACCGGTAACTGAAATTACAAATTCGCTTCTAAGACTATGTGCAATCTCATGAGCGTCGCCTGCGAATTCAGGACTAAATACAATCTGTAAAACTCCGCTTCTGTCTCGCAAGTCAACGAAAATCAAACCCCCATGATCTCTTCTTCTAAAAACCCATCCACATATAGTAAGGTTTTTGCCTATATCGGATTCTGTTACCTCACCACATCCTTTATCCCGAACCATTTGACCTCCAAAATTTAGTTGAATAATATGTGCCAAATATACATTTTTGAGCTGATGTTATCCTTCTATAATCCAATTTCGCGTCTTATCTTCTCAACTTCTTTAGGCGTTAGGTACCTGAAAGAACCTGTTTTTAAATTCCCTAAATTAATGCCGTTTACTCTTATTCTCTTTAGTTTAAGAACCCTATGCCCTACCTTTTCGAGCATCCTGCGAATTTGTCTCTTTTTACCTTCATAAATCGTTATTTCTATCCACGAATTATTATCTGTTACTCGCACCATTTTGACTTTTGCAGGTGCTGTTATTCCCTCTTCAAGCTTTATCCCAGACTCCAATTTTTTTACAGTCTGTTCTTCAATGATTCCCTTCACTTTTACGAGATATGTTTTTGGAATATTCTTTGACGGATGAAGTATCGCTTGGGCTAAGTCACCGTCATTAGTCAGAAAAATAAGCCCTTCAGAATCAAAATCAAGTCTGCCTACAGGGAAAACTCTATATTTTATACCTTTCAGGAAATCTTTTACAGTTGGCCTCCCTTTAGGGTCATAAAGAGAAGTCAATACATTTTTAGGTTTATTAAAGATCAGATATATTTTTGGCTCAATTGATGTTAGAAGCCTACCATCGACCTTTATATGATCCTTTAGCGGGTTGACTTTCATACCGAGAGTTGCAATTTGTCCATTAACGGTTACCCTGCCTTCCAAAATAAGGTTTTCAGCCTTTCTTCTGGAGGCAACTCCCATTTCAGATAGTATCTTTTGAAGTCTTTTCTGCATTGCAGTAACAAATATAAGGTATAATAGCTCAAGCTATCTAAGAACTTTTAAGGTTGGATACAAATTCCCTGTTTTCAAGATACCATTGGACTGTCTTTTTAATTCCTTCTTCTATTGTCGTTTTTGGATACCACTTTAACTTTATTTTTGATTTTTCTATATCTGCCCATGTAGCCGTTACATCTGCAGGGTGCCGGGGCAGAAATTTTATGATAGCTTTCTTTTTCAGGGCTTCTTCTATTAAGTTTATCACATAAATAAGCTCAACAGGATTATCACTACCAAGGTTAAATATTTCATATCCAAAAGGAGCAAGACATCTTAAAGTGCCTTCAGCAATATCATCAATGTAAGAAAAGTCTCTTTTTTGTTTACCATCACCAAAAACATTAATCGGGACTCCATGATCTATGTTTTTTATAAAAATAAATATACTCATATCAGGTCTTCCTGCAGGACCATAAACCGTAAAATATCTTGGGATACTAATATCGAGTTCGAAAAGATAATGATAGCTATAGCATAAAACTTCGGCTCCCTTTTTAGTTGCTGAATATGGCGCTAAGGGATTATCTGTTTTATCTGTTTCACTAAAAGGTATTTTATTAAGTCCGTATATACTTGAGGTTGAAGCTAAAACGAATTTTTTGACACCAAATTCTTTACAACACTCAAGAAGATTTAGAGTTCCCTTGGTATTAGTTTCCAGATAAACCCACGGATCTTCCACAGAAGCTCTAACACCTGCTCTTGCAGCCAGATTGATGACAGCATCGAGCCGATGATTTTTAAAAATTGATTTTAGGTGGTCATAATTGCTTATATCACATTGATAATAATTAAATTCTAATTCACTTCCGCCCTTTAACTTTTGATTCTTATGTCTCAACTGATTAAGTCGCCATTGTTTCAATCTCACATCGTAATAATCATTTAAATTATCGATTCCTACAACGTTAATATTCTCTTCAAACAATCTCTCCGAAACTTTCCACCCGATGAATCCAGCACATCCCGTAACTAATACTGTTTTCAAAATTTTCCTCCTTCACTAGTAATATTTGAGTTATACCCTCTTTTTTAACCAGCTTTTTGGATTAACAACCCTGAACCTTCCCTTACCATCCGCATATACAACTTTATCTATCCTTGCATTTAATATCAATCTTTTACACATCATACAGGGTTCTGATAAACATTCTTCGCCCTCCTCGTCATGTCCTGCTATATAAATAGTTGCACCACTTAGTTCATCAACAGAGGCCCTTATAATGGCATTAGCCTCTGCATGTACGCTATGGCATAGTTCGTACCTTTCACCGGGAGGTATCTGAAGCTCTTTTCTTGTGCATTTGCCAACCTCAAGACAATCTTTCATTCCAGCTGGGGCACCGTTGTATCCTGTACTAACAATAATGTTATCTTTTGTAATAACTGCTCCATATTTTCTTCTCAAACATGTAGCCCTTGTTGATACTACTCTCGCTATGTTCATAAAGTATTCATCCCAACCAGGCCTGAGTTTTCTATTTTTTTTCATGATAAGTATAATTATTCAAAAAAGCATTAGAATTTAAAATAATGTAAAAGATTTTAACATGAAAAGAATTATTTAGTGTAAGGGCAACATACCCAAATAATGAAGATATTTCTTTTTGAGCAAAGTCTGCATTATTCGGGTTAAAAAATAGAGAACTAATATACTGTACACTAAACCTATATTATTCATAAACTTATAGAGACTTGACAGAGGCAGTATTGTCGCTCAACTGTTACTCCAAAAAGTCTTCAAAGAATTTAAAACCGTTTAAATACTGCATATGCCAAATTTTTTATGAATAATGTGGACTAATGAAAAATAAATTTATTCATAGTATCTGCATTAATCTAATCGCATTTTTCGGATATAAACCTTTTGATTTAGACCTAAATAATTTGTTCCCCATTAATATCATTTAAATCTTTTTATCTATTTTATCTCTACTATTTCTGCTGTAAAATCGAGTATCTTACCACAAAGAGGATGATTAAAATTTAATATGATAGTATTTTCTTTAACGTCGCTTATTTTAGCTGGTATACTCTGGCCATTAGGATCTCTCGCATAAAGGATCATACCAATTTCAGGTTCAGGGCCAGGGGGTAACATTTCCTTTGATACTTCATAAATCATTGCAGGATTTTCTTCTCCATATCCTTCATCAGGTAAAACCTTAAATGACTTCTTTTCACCCTGTTTCATTCCGATAAGTGCTTTTTCAAAACCGGGAATTACCTGTCCGCTTCCAACTCGGAATTCAAATGGTTCACCTTCCTTTGAGCTATCGACAAGCACGCCATCTACCATAAGCGTATAATATACCTTTACTATTTTTCCTTTGCTTACCATGACTAATTCCTCCTTTTTTAAATAGTTCTCTTGATATAAAACAAGAGGTGCTCAAAATTTTTTTTCTTTAAAGTTGTTTATAAGCCAAAAAATGCAATTAAAAAAGCTAAAAAGTTATCAAGTTTGTAAGCTGGAAAGCTTTTTAGCCTTTAGAATGAAGATGTTGCGAAAAAATTTATCTCTCAATTCCTTAATGTGCCGCATGTTCGTTATCTGTTATCCGTATAAAGACATAATTTTACAGACAAGGACAATGGACACGTAAAACGAATTTCTTTTTGAGCAATGTCTGCATTATTCGGCTCAAGGGTTAGACAGATTTAGATTTAGAAAGGTTAATCAGGTAGGAGAATAGCATCTAAAATTCTATCAACCCTCTTAAAGTTTTCTGAAAATACCCTCCCTTTTTTATTTTTTGAAGATTAAGCAGGCTAAACTATAGAAAATCTCGAGGAGAAATTTTTATGGTTTAAACCCTCTTAAACTCCTAAAAAAGGATAACATATTGAAACGGTTAGAATCAAACGAGATTTTATTGCCGTAATAATGCAAACAGGAAGATTTTAATGGCGTCCCCAACGGGATTTGAACCCGTGTTACCGCCTTGAAAGGGCGATGTCCTAGGCCGAGCTAGACGATGGGGACGCTTACTGGTGAGCCGCGTTGGATTCGAACCAACGACCCACGCCTTAAAAGGGCGTTGCTCTACCTGCTGAGCTAGCGGCCCGAAGGATGTCTTTTACTTTACCTTTTTAGACATTTTCTTGTCAAATTGTTTACTCTTGCAGGTATACATCGCCTTTTCCGTAATGGAATTTTTTAGGCTGGAGGGATGTCTTTGAGCAATTTAACCCGGATAATGCATACATTGCTCAAAAAGAAATTCCTAAATTTACACCTTTTTAGGCACTATGATATTTTCAGTTTTTCAATAATCTCCTTTAGCTTGTAAGTAGTAATCGAAAAGATAACAAAGATAACAATAGTGGCTCCATAAAGAGCACTCCTGTATTTGCTTCCTAATAATTAGTTCAAAGCAATAGCCAATCAACAAAAAATGAAGTATTTTTTCATGACTACTGTAAGCATTTTATTGGAGGTAGTCAGTGGTAAAGAGGTGTTTATTTTGTGGTAGGTATTTTACTCCTGACAGAAGGGTTGAAAAAAGGCAGAAGGCATGCCAGAGGCCTGAGTGTAAGAAGGCGAGGAAGCAACTTACACAGACAAACTTGTATAACAGGAATCCTGGATATTTTCAAGGTTATTACTGGTATGTGAAAGATTGGCGTAAGAGGGGTAACAATCAACCTGGATGTATAGGAAGGCAGCATTATTACTTTTGGCCCCTTTTGATTATTTCTAAATATATATGATATTTTCACGCAGGATTCAGGATAAAATAAATTTTTGAGCAATGTCTGCATTATTTGAGTTAAGTTGTATCTTGTGGTAATGGAAGTTATGTGAGGGGTTCTACATTTGTAGAGTTTAACCATTCGATGATTTCACGTTTTACTACCTTTGCATTAAAACCGTGCCATCTTTTTCTTTCCTTCGGGTAGTCTTTCAGTGTATCCTTAAACTTTCTGAAAGCGCCTTTCCCACTGAGAGAAGTTCGAAGTTTTTCTTTTAATTCTTGATTATCAATGATTTCTATAAATTCTTCCATCGTTTTAAAAGCTTTGGAAGAATTTCTTTCAGGGATACGGATATATCTTCCACTTTCATCAAGTAAAACCTCTAATGCAAGTTCTGCTTCATCGAGCATCCAGTCAGGTAAATCAGGTTCTTCGTCAAATTCTATATACTCAATGTTCGCATTTAATTCTTCATATTCATCTTCATATAGTCTCGACTGCAGATCATTCAAGATTTCATTTGAAAAAGATATTACTTCCCCTGTTTCTGTATCAAGATAATAGTCAAAAGTATCTCTTACTACATCTTCCATTGCCTTCTGAATTTCATCAAAGTTAATTTTTAACTTTTTCAAAATGTACTCCGAACAAGACATGTAGAAATTACTGGTGAGGTTTACGCATCATTTCAAAAGGGGATCTTCAATACCAGCCTCACTGAAAGCGATTCTCCTGAAAATGCAACTATCACATTTTTTGCATGGGACAATTTCTGATTCACTAAATTGTGGCTCATAGCAACTCCATGTTAATGAATAGTCAATTCCAAGAGCAATCCCTGTTTTTATAATCTCTGATTTCTTCATATAAAGGAAAGGAGCATTAATTTTAAATTTTAGTTTGCCCTCTACCGATATTTTAGTGGCAAGATTGGCCATTTTTTCAAACGCACTTAAATATTCCGGTCTACAGTCTGGATAACCACTATAATCTACGGTATTTGCGCCAATAAATATATTTTCTGCCTCAAGAACTTCTGCCCATGCAAGCGCGAAGGATAAAAATATAGTATTTCGAGCAGGAACATATGTTATAGGAATAGAGGTCTGAGTGTAGGGACTCCTGAACAAAGGTTTACCCTCCTTAACTTTTATCCTTTCCTTTGGGACCTCAATGTCTGAAGTAAGTGCAGAGCCACCAAATTCCCTAAGATTGAAATCTATGATTAGATGTTTTTCAACTCCGATAAAAGATGCTATTTTTTCGGCTGAATCAATCTCCCGTTTATGTTTTTGATTATAATCAAAGGTCAGGGCATATATTTCGAAATCCTTCGACTTAGCAAATGCAAGTACGGTCGAAGAATCAATTCCGCCACTTAGAAGTACAACAGCTTTTTCCCTCTTTTCACTCACGCAATTATTTACCTCTATTATTAATGTAATCCAACATCAATAATCCCAAATTATTACTCCAAGCCCATTTTTTTTAATGCTTCAGTTGCAGGATCCTTCGTATTTGGCGCCTCTTCGGGTAGATAGAGCATAACACCCCCCTTGACAGGTCTTAATACGATCTTTCCTTCTTTTGCGAGTTTGTTTGTAACCTCAACAGGATTTTCACCCTCAAAGTATTTTTTGAATGCATTGTTAAAACCAGAATATACAGAGTGTATTCCTCTGAATCCCTCTTTTCTTAAACTTACTATGGCTTTCTTCACGAATTCTTCATGAGTTAATTTTTCGGACATCTTTTCCCCCTTTCTTATTAAACCCTTGATCTAAATAAACAACTTCGATTTAATCCAAAAATTTAAGTTAATAATACATAAAACTCTCCTCATTCAATTATACTTAATTTTTTGGGTGTTTGGTCCACATGTTTCAAATTTGGTATGGCTTCGGAAGTCGGGATACCGAGTTCTTTAAATTTTCTTATTGTAGGTAGTACCCTTAATTCCAGTGAACCAACAGCTTTATTATGCGCATCAATAGCCTTCCCGAGAGCTATAGAAATTTCATTACAATGTTTTGCCCAGACATTAATTCTTTCGTAAAGTTCTTTACCAAGTTTAGCAATAGTCTCAGCATTTTTTGTAATTTGCTCCTGTCTCCATCCATAAGCAATAGCGGTTAGGAGGGCAAAAAGTGTAGTCGGTGTTGCGACTAAGACCTTTTTAGACATACTTTCTTCCAAGATAGTCGGCTCAACCTCGAGGGCGGACACGAGAGCAGATTCACTTATAAAAAGAACTGCAAGTTCAGGAGACTTTAAAAATTGATTCCAGTAGGCCTTAGAGCTTAATCTGTTTATTTGTTCTTTTACATGAGAAGCATGTTTTTTTAGAAGCTCCTTTTTTGCTTCTTCAGTTGAAGCCGAAGAAACCTCGAGTAGAGCTTCTAAAGAGACCTTGGAGTCCACAACTATATCGTGCCCACCTGGCAGATGTATTATCATATCCGGACGTAAACGACCACTATCACCTTCTATTGTGATCTGTTCTGTAAAGTCACAATGTGCAGACATACCTGCCATTTCGACAACATTTCTTAAGGTTATTTCTCCCCAACGCCCTCTTATATGCGGTTTCCGGAGTGCGGTTATAAGGTTTACTGTTTCCTTCTGGAGTTCACGATGTGTTGTGGCAAGTAATTTTATTTGTTCATCCAGGCTTGTATAATCCTGTTTTCTTTTAATTTCTATTTCATGTAATTGTTCTTCATATTTCCTAAGGGCTTCACTTAGCGGTTTAATTAAACCATCCATTGCGGCTTGATGCTCTCCGAGTTTACCTTTTGTATCTGCTATAACCTTGCCAAGATGTTCAGAAGCAAGTCTGAGAAAATCTTCACTGCTACTTTTAAGAGCAGCAGACGAGAGTGCAGTAAATGTATCAGTCATTTCCTGCTTCATAGCTTCAATAAGTGCCTTCTGCTCTTCATAGTTCTTCCTAGCTTCTTCAAGCCTTGTAAGAGCCTCGATTTTGGAATTTCTTTCTATATCAAGTTCGTTTCTCACACGGTCTAAATCGTATTCTCTCTGATTAACCTGCTGTCTGAGTTCATTAACTTGAGCTTCAGCATACTTGGCCTTCCCTTCAATTTCTGCTAATTGACCTGCATGATTTATCTGAAGATCGGAAATCTGTTTTGCATAAATTCCCTGAAATCGGGCTTTAGCCAGAAACCAGACAATTGGTACAGAAATTATAATGCCCAGTATTGCCCCTAAAATTATATATTTTAACTCCATAATTTAAATTTCCCCTTTCATACTTGAAGTTTATTACGTTTAATGGTGTTTGCCCACCCATCGAGTACCACATATATAACTATAATTGCAGGAAGGACATGTAGCTTTAATATCTTTGGGAAATGTAAAATGAATCGATGGATCAACTATTTCTTTAAGCAAAATTAAAGTTATTTTTCTTAATATATTTATAGCTTTTTCCATTTCTTCCTCCCCAAAAGGGGAAAATTCTATATCGCCGTCTATTTTCGCCCGTCCAATTAGAAGATAAATACCCCTTAAGTTTTTAATAGAAGTTTTTGCTTTTTTTGAAAAGAGCATTATGTAAATTGGTAACTGTAAACTGCCAATTGCACTATCCCATGTCTCTCTCTTAGCAGGATCAAGTTTATCCATTTTGATTTTTAACCTATTAGCATTAGAGGAGGTTTTATAATCCACTATAAAAATTTTATTGTCTCTCTTCTCTACACAATCTATCCTGCCTTTCAAATTAAATCCATTGATTTTCATAACTAATTCTTTTTCTATATCTATAATGCTAATCTTTTTTTCCTTTATCAAATAAGCATAGTAAGATGTAAGTAGTTCTTTTAAGCGTCTTTTGATTTGATTTCTTAGAAGATATGTAGAACCTGTTACAATATTACCATATTCTTTTTCGAAGATATTATTTACAAGATTTTCCATTTCGGCTATATCAATATCTTCTTCCTTCAGAGTGCGATTCCGTCTCTTTGAAAAATAGGAATTAAGTATATTATGCACGATCTTTCCTATATCAACTTTTTCAATATCTTCTGTCATTTCTCCTTTTTTATCAAGACCCAAAACGTAGCTATAGTAAAATTTTAGCTGACATCTAAGATAATCATCGAGGGTTGTAGAGCTATATGTAAAATTTTTTAGGAAATCTAATATTCTTTTTGTCTTTTCTATCGGTTCTGGTTTTTTAGTTGTGAGGCTGATTTTATACTGTAACGCCCTGATATATTTTTCTGTTTCTATAATATTATCTCTTTTTTGTTTTTCCCAAAGGAGTCTTTCTACAAATCGAGACCTTTCTTTTTTATCATTTTCTATAAAAAATATATGAACCTCTTTTGCTCCCTTAAGTAATACATCAAAATAATAAGCCGTGATTTTGTCTCTGTCCAGATACGTTGGGATTCCAAGCATCTTTTTTACCCTAAATGGGAGTAAAGAGTCCTCCTTCTTTGTATCGGGAATTATGCCTTCATTTGCGTCAAGGAAAAACACCTGGTCAAATTTTATATTTCTTGTTTCTAAAAAACCAAGAATCTGTAAGCCTCTTAAGGGTGTGCCTTCAAACGGTGCTCTGCAGTTCATTATATATTTTCTGAAAAAGGTAAAGTAGGTCGATGTTTTTTCAAAGGAAATATTATTCATCAAAGAATTGCCAAGTTTATCTAACTGAATTATAAATGCTTCTGTAAAAGGATGAAATAAAGGATGAAGTTTTGCTGTACTGCTGTTGTATATGAACTCTATGACCTCTCTACATTTCTTTGCAAAATCTTTAATATCATGGAATGAAATAAACTTTTCTATTGTATTTTGATGGATGTTTCTTATGTGAGCTTCAATTTCTTCAATATTTATCTCTTTATCATCTCCAGAAATTTTATCTACAATATGAGAAGCTTCTCTTTCTATATCATAGAGGGATAAGAATGTTCTTGTTCTTTGCTCTGTAAATATTTCTTCAAGGCTGTGGAAAATAATTCTTGTTATTTCAGCTATACCTTTAAAGTAGATATTCTTTGTATATGGGTGTAGTACAAATCTCATATAATGGGGGATGTATATTAAATTGTTATTCATCGAATTTATAAGTTCCATAAGATTATTTAAGAAGCCATAAAGAGGTGTTCTGTAAAGAGGATATCCAAGAGATATGTTGTATTCATTTTCGTTTAAATCATTTAGCCCCTGTCTTAGAAGGGGGAATAAAGTTTCGGAAGAAGGAAGAACTATAACCGTTTTTATGTTTGTTATATCTTTTACTGGTTTATTTTCTAAAATACTATTTAAAGCATATACTTCACCATGAGTATCAGGAACACTATAAAAGTGGATATCAGGATTAATATTTTTAGGTTCTTCAATAATTACACTCGGATCTAAATCTTTAATTTTTTCTTTTAGCCCTTTCCCTTCCTGAAATATAAAAAAACTATTTTTTAAAGAGAGTAATTTTTTAAAAATTCTCCTTTCAGAATGGGTAAGTGCAAAAAAACCTGCAAATATTATTTTTTTAAAGTTATTTAAAAATGTTTCACTTATATTTTCTGAAACACTTTTGTATCTCGATGATCTGGTTGAATATCCAAGATAATCAACCTCTTTATAAAATTTTTCATAGAAGTAAGAAATTGACTGCAAATTTTTTTTGCTTAACGGTATATTATCGCTTATAAAAGAATCAAAATCTTTTAGCTGGTGGATATTTATTTGTTCAATGTATAGTTCTTCTAAATCGTTAAAAATTTGAAGTCCGAGGAGGAAAAAACCATCAGGACTCATAAAGTTATCTTTTCCAATAGGTGCGGGAGATGTGCTCTGGATTTTATAAAGGATAGAAATGGCGTCAATAAGTTCTATTTTTCTTTTTGAATACATCTTCTCAAATATAAAATCGATAAACTCGTCCATTGAGAGTGTTAAAGGTGGCACAAAACTTTTTTTAACCTTTTTTGAGATTTCAACTCTTAAGAAATGTGATGGTCTCTTCCCTGGAAATACAACGAGATTGGATGAGTAATCTACTCCATTGCTTTCTAATAAAGCAATAATTTCGTCAAAAATACTTTTTTCTGGTGTGATTGTAATGATATTCAATTTATTTTTGTTACCTCTCCTGAATCAATATAAGCAATTAAGCCATTCACTTGCTTATCTGAGAAAATATCACGGAGAATCTTTATATAGGTTTTTAATTGTATGATATATTTCTCTTCGTCTTTCTCTTTGAAGCCTGTTTTATAATCAAGTACGGTGACGGTATCACTATCAATAACTATTCTATCCATTCGGTAAAGCTGCCCAATTGCGTCGGCAAATTCTTGTTCGGTTAGGACTATTCTTTCTAATTTTCGTTTGAAATATTCTGATATTTCGCTATTAACAATAGTATCGTATATCAGTTTTTTTATTCCTGGATAATGAAGTCCTGTATCATTCTCTATTTTTTGTATAATTTGATGTAATAACGTATCTAAATCGCCATCAGCATATTCAATGAGCGAAAAGACCTTGTGAATGAACTCTCCTCGTTTTTGTTCTTCTATCTTGAGTGTTTTTTCAGATGTATCCTTAAACCCAATGTATTTATATCGATGCTTGATAGGAATCAGGTTGATTTCTGGATTGATAGCAGGCTGTATTAAAGGTTTTTCTGAAGTGCAAAATTCTTCAACTGGAAGTATATCAAACGGATACTTATTTTTATTTTCATCTTTTACTCCTATTACATATAATTCGCTTTCAGCCCTCGTAAATCCTACATAAAGGCTGTTAAGTTTATTGACAGTTTCCCTTATATCCTCTTTGTCATATAATAATTTAAGCATATCATTATGCTTTGAAATATCTTTATTAATCTTCAAAAGAGACAGAACTTTCCCATCTTTTTCTATGATATAGTCAAATCTTCTACTTTTATCTTCATAAAGGAGAACAATAACAACAGGAAACCCGAGTCCCTTTGCTTTATGTATGGTCATGACAGTAACAGCATTTTCTTTTGGGATACTAACATTCCATTCCGATTCACTGCCTTTTTCATCTGTAACAGCATCGATGAAATCTTTAAGATTGTTATAACCTTCCCCTTCAAATTCCTTTATTACTTCGAGTATCTTTACGAGTGTCGCCTCTTCATCATGAGCAATATCAAAAATTTGGAAAGTATTGAATATTTCTGTTATTATGTCGTAAAGTGGAAGATATCCGACCGATTTGAACAATCTCGCAAAGTATTTATTCCAGAGAACCGGGAAATTTTCCTGAAAGGACTTATAAATGAATTCTTTATCTCTATTTGTAAAAAGAAATTCCCTCAGCATGTTTCTATCAACGTTGTATGAACTATTTTCAAGAACCCTTTTAAAGACATCTCCTAATATAAAAGTTGCGAATGATAAATTGTCTGGTGGTGAATCAAGAAACTTTAAAAGCGAGACAATTTCACCTGTGATCTTCCTTTTTCTTATATCAAGACTGCTGTAGGAAAGAAAAGGTATCTCTTTTTCATTTAACCATGAACTTACTTTTACAACATCTTCATTTCTGTAGGTAAGTATTGTAATATCCTTGTAATTGTATCCTCTCTTGCACAGTTCCTCTATCAACTTATATATATTCTCTTTTTCAACCGGATTTTCATCATCCTTCTTACATATGATTACCTCAACATATCCTTTGTTTTCCTTGCCCTCCTTAACCTTTTGGACATAGTCGATAAGACCACTCTCCTTCGCCGCCTTTATATAATGATCTGAGCTTTTAATATTTTCTTTGAAGACCTTTTCGTTGAAATCCAGTATTTTTGATAGACTTCGGTAGTTAATATTTAAATCTTTTGCCTCATACCTTGCTGACGGGAAAGGATTTTTGGTTTCATCTTCCAGTTGCTTCATGATTTTATAGTCAGCATCGCGAAATCCATAAATAGCCTGTTTTGTATCGCCAACTACCAGAAGGCTTCCGCCCTGCGAAAGTGAATTTTCTATCAGCGGTAATAGATTTCTCCATTGTATAGGGGAGGTATCTTGAAATTCGTCAATGAGAAAATGATAGATTGTTTCACCCAATTTGAAATAAATATCAGGGACTATGTCATTGAGGTTATATTTCGAAAGATATTTATTTATATCGTCAATAAATACTTTATCTTGCTGCCTTTTTATATTCTCGATAGTGTCTGTGAATATTTTATGTACCTTAAGATAGGATGTATAAAAAGATCGGCTATATAGTGATGCATATTCTCCTATTGAATCCTTCAAGTAGTTCCATAATTGTTCTATCTTTTCATATTTCTCTTGAAATTGGCTGTTTGACCTTCCGGGTTTTTTTACTGGAAGAGTTGCAAGACCTTTTTTCATTATGTCATTGAACATTCCTTTTCTAACCAAATCAAGGATAGCTTTAAACGAAGATTTGTTATTCCTTTCAAGCCCTGATTTAACTATGTCGTTCTCGATCAATTCAACTAAATTCTTAATTTTCTCTTTAATCAAAATAATCTCTTTTGAAATGTCTTTAATTGATATTTCTTCCTCATGAGAAGAAAGCTTGGAGTAAATTTTACATATTTCTTTAAAGAGAATATCTGAGGGATCCCAGATATATGAAGAATTTTCCCCTTTATATTCCTGAATAGAAGATATAATCTCTTCAAATAGCATAGCCTCATCGGTTCCTTCCCACACATCTTTTAGAAAAATATCAAATGAATATTTGAGCAAAGACTCTTTATCCACCAGTATATCGAAGTCAAAATTGTAACCAAAATCAATTGCTGATGCTTTGAAAATTGAGGTCATAAAACTGTCAATAGTCTTTACTTGAAAGTCAGAATAGTTATTCAGTATTTCTTCTATCAAATCGCCTGCTTTTTGGATTATTTCTTTTTTATTCATAGAAATAATGTGAAATATATCTTTTACCTCATCAGCCTTATCGAAATAAATACATTTAAGCCATTTGAGAATTCTTCCTTTCATCTCTTGCACAGCAATGTTAGAAAATGTAATTGCAAGTATGTTTTGCAATTTATTTTTCGGAATCTTGCTCGAAAGGATAAACTGAACATATCTTTGTGTAAGAGTACGTGTTTTTCCCGAACCTGCAGATGCCTTCAATATCATAAAATGGGGGAAGGTAATATTTACATCTTTTTCTAAAACTTGATGAGACATTGTTTAAAGCCTCTCGTATATCCAGATCCTTCCACTGTTTCTTATCTCTTCCGTCCTTTTAACAAGTCTTTTCTTATAAAGATTCAAGAGTCGGGTGCCGCTTGTATTCGCAGGAAGTTTTAAGGACTCAGAAAGATCACTGGCTGTGATTTTCCCCTTCTCGAGAATAAAATTAAGAGTCTCTTTAAGATAGTTATTCAGATTCCCAAGAAGGATCTTTTCGCCATTACTCATTCGGGCTATTACAGCGAGGTCTTTCCTCTCAAGGGCAACCTCGATGTTTTCTTTATGTGTCTCATTAAGACCGATAAGAATAATGTATTTGTCCCCATATTCACCACTTAAAAGTCTCGAAATAAGCTTGGCAATTACTTCATCTGCACACGAATAATCAATTATTCCTATATTTGTGAAATCGAGGGCAATGACCTCTCCATCCTTTTCTTTTTCTATAGCATTTTCAAGATGACCTCGTATTATCTGCCCAGAGGGACGGGTAACTAGGTCATTCGAACTGTTCTTTAGTTCCTTTTTGAGGACATTATTAAGATTGTAAGTAACCATATATTATTCTATTAATGAAATCTGCCTTTTAACGGTTTCTCTTTTCTCAATCCATGGACTACAAAATTCCCACGGCAAATCTGGGTTTTTACAACCGCATATCTTACACTCTATTCCATGATTTTTTGCTATCTTTTTAATTTGTCTATACCGGGATAGTCTTATATTTTGGGGTAGAAGCCTCGTCTTCGCAGAGGTTATAACACTCTGCCAGGGCTGACCAAGATAATGTCTCAAAATGTTTCGATAGATGTTCGAAGGAAGTTTACAGAAAAAGTTCATTATAGAAGGTCGCATGACAAGATAGCTAATAGCGATATTCCTTATACCTACTGATTTAAGTCTCTTAAATAAATACTCCATTGAATTTTCTGAGTCTGTAATAGTGGGTATTATGGGGTCAACCCTCACAGCGACATCAATTCCAGCATTTATGAGATTACGTATATTTAAAAGTCTCTGAAAGATACTCGCTGTATGTGGTTCAAAGAGGTTTCTATAGTCTTCAGAAAGCGATACAATCCCAATCCTCGCCTGAATGGTCTTTTTATAGACTGTCTTTTGATTGTCGTCCTGAATTTGTTTCAGGATATTGTAGTTGTTAGCCATATTTAGAACAGGAGCTTCTGAAATAAATTCAGAATGACATACGCTCAAAGACTTGTAATATTCAAAATACGGACTCTCGGGCTGGGATACAAAGATATATTTTCTGAATAGCTCAATAAAATCCGAGGGTATGAAACCTTTTGTAAGAAAAGATATACTAATGCCTCGCTCAAGGAGAAGCTTCATTGTTTTGTATGTTATATCTAAAATTTCATCCACATTCTGAAAGGCATCAGATGCCGTGCTGAAAGATACCCAGCGGGGCAACTTCCTTTTCTTGTCAAGATCCTTTTCAAGCATTTCAGGAAGATTTTGATAAAGATGAACCTCACCCCTTGGAGGCGCATCAGTAAACCCTCTTGCATAACAATAGACACATGAATGAATACACCCCTTCGTGATGTTTATCGATGGTGTATCCTTCAGACAGCCAAAAACTGTGGGTTTAAGAATCTGGCTTTTACGATTAACTTTTATGAGTTTTACTGATTGTTGTTTCATCGCCATTCTTCTTCAACAAGTTGCCATTCAGCGTAACCTTTTTTTCTACCAGAAAGTTTTTTACCTCTAAGCACAACTTTTATTATTTGTGGATGTGTTTTTACAGTAATATAGGCCCGCAAAAGATTGGCAATAGTAGCTTCCTGAAATATTAATTCTGTGCCATCCTGAAGGACGATCTTGGTCCTCAGATGCTTATGTCCCTCGGGAATCTCAGCTATCAATTCTTTTATGTCTTCATTGTGGAAGTTTTTAAGCATTTTCTTTATTAAGGCAACACTTCTTGTATTTCTTCCCACTTCCACATGGACATGGGTCATTTCTTCCAATCTTTTTAGATTTTATTACCTCTTTTGGCTTAGGTGGTTCAGATAATATACGATACTCCTCTTCATATTTATCTGCCTTATCGTCTATTCCCTGCCATCTATAAAAACTAATTAACCTTTCAAGAGCACCTAATTTGTCATACTCTTTTTCTGCCATTTCATATGCCTTAAGAAAATAATCCTCTGACCTTTTATCTCCAAGGGCATACAATGCATCTCCAGCTTTTATGATTACCCATATATCATTTGGAAACCTCCTCAGGTTTTCTTCTATTTGTTGTATTGCTTCCTCTCTTTTTCCTGCCTCGGCAAGGATGCACCCTATGTCACTTAGGAAATTTTCTGGGTAATCTGAAAAGTCTGAAAACCACTTGCCAATATTTACAGCTTCATCTACAAGTCCATAGCGTGCAAATCTAAATGGCATATCAAGTAAAAAGTTTTCAATATCATAGAGTCCATCTTCTATAACTGAATTATAGAACTCAATATCAGGACTTCTATCTTCTTTTAAACAATATTGGTAGAATTTTTCTATCCCTTTATAAATCTTGAGCATAGAATCTATGTTATGTATTATAATTTTCTCCTCATATCTAATAATGTCATTTACAAAGTCCCGCACAACCTCCGAACATTTCACATCACTGAGATGTCTTTTCCAGAATTCAAAAGCTACTTCGTAAAGGAAATCCTCTGCAGGTCCTCTTATCTTGTACATATAAGCCCAATTATCAGCTAACGCACTTGGTTCTCCTGCCTTTAAAGCAGATTCCTTGAAGTCCTCGATACTTGTTTCAATGCCGATTTCTTTTAATGCATCCAATATTTCTTGATCTGTCATATCTTTAATCTCATTCATAAAAGTTTGTTCCCCATAGACGAGTGCCTAAAATCCCTCCTTCGAGAGTATAAACTTTATTCTTTTTATTCTTATGTGATTTCATGTTTTCCATCCCAAATCTTGAAATCTTTATTTTTACTTTTTACCTACGTATGCCTGTCACAAAATAAGAAAACAAAGTTGGTTTTTCTAAGAGAAAATCAAAAGACATATTCTATTCGATGTTCACTGAGACAATTTTCTATAATGTCTAAGATTTTATTAAAAGTATCCTCAGCAATATTAGCCCAATCTTCTTCAGAAACTGGTTGAATTTTCCAGCCGAAACCATAATTACTATTCAGCGCAGACCGATAATATGTTTCCTTTTTATATTCAACCTTGCCCCTACAAGCCAATCATCAAATTGGTCGTGGTGATATTTTGAGTCTATGGTTATCAATATTTTTTCGTCCATATTTCCTCCTTTATAATAAAAGTTGAAGATTTGATCTCAACTCGTCCAAAGAATATTTTTTTGTTTTGTCAATATTACCAAGCGAATTGGAAACCTATCTTCTCCCTCTTGCCGAACTCTTCTGGAAAAATCTTTTTTGCTATCAAAAACCCTTTACTATTTGGGAAACTTGCTGTTGCACATTTGATACATAAATCTAAATTTATGGTTCTTCTCCAATTTAGTTGCAAAAAAGGATTCAAGGATTCTAGGATTCAAGGGTTCAAGTGCTTATTTCCCTTTTGTTATTTTGTAAATATCTAAACATAGTTGATAAGACCTTTGCCAAACTTTTAAG
>FWPV01004837.1_pt1 | contig 20143 bp, 17 predicted proteins | sample 2228371 | NCBI WGS metagenome assembly FWPV01 (sample SAMEA103939776, study PRJEB20133) | metagenome | reverse complement strand
GCTGTCGTGGAACGGTCAAACAAGGCCAGTGCTTGCTCTGGGCGCAAACACGCCTGCCGGGCACAGAGCTTCAGCTGTACCACAGGCGCCTTGAGTTTCAGCTGTTCCAGCTGCAGCTGACATAAGGTTAGCCAGCGTTGGTACTGGTATTCTCCCTGGGCTGACTGGATTGACAGTTGCAGAGTTTCCCCCTGTTGCAGCTGTAACTGCAGCTCCAACAGATAACAATGTTGTGCCCGCTGCAGCAAATAAGCCTGTAGTTTTTTTAACAATAACGTCAGCGGGCCTTGCAGCTGTGCAACAAACTCACATTGATACAGCAGCTCCAGCTGCGCCGAAAATTGCTCAGGCGGTTGATAAAACTGCAGGTCGGATGGACGCTCACCACTAAGCTCCTCTAAATAAAGGCACAGAGTTTTTGTAAAACGCCGGCTCAGTTCAGCTTTAGGTAATGCCTGTAACTGCGAAAGCCGAACTATCCCCAAAGCTCTGAGCTGCTGCAGCACATCGTCGGGCAGTGCGCTGGCCACCAGATTGCATTGCGCCGTGCTGGCCCGTTGTAAGTCAGTGGCCAGCTGTTGCAGCTGTGCTGGTGGGAGCCTGTTGCCGGCCTTGCTTGCCAATGCCGCTGTGGTGTTTTTTCGCTGGGTTGTTGTCACATTTGGGTCTGTTACACCTGCTTCAGATGTAAAAAACGGCAGTGTAAAAGGCTGATCACAGGCCAGTAAACGGGCCGCAGCTGCTGTGTGACCTGCGCCCAGCAAAATATGCACCCTGGGAAATTGTTGACGCAGCAAGAACAACAAAGGCGCCAGCCCACCATAAAGCTGCAGCATAGGATCAACTCTCAGCCATAAAGCCGCCGGTGCATCCAGCGCCAGATCGGCACAATAGAGATACAACTGACTGGCCAGCTGTTGCAGCTGGTTATGTTCCAGCTCAGGCTGATAAGGGATGAGCTGCACATCAGGCGAAAATGCACAGGCCATGCTGATGTTATGCCCAAGGCAAATACCGGCCTGCTGCGCCGCCTTATTGAGCTGGCAGACCTGTAGTTTTTGATTGTCTATCAGGCAAATAGCAGGTTCAGCTCCGGTGGTTGTGGCACTGTCACTGGCGGGTGGAGTCTTGAGTTCCTGATACAACAAATCAAGTTGTAATGAAGGAAAACGCAGATATAACCAAAGTGCATTCATTGCCGCTATCTCAGGCGCTTTGGCTGAAAGCTGGAGCTGTGTTCAGACAGCTTAGTGCAGCCTGAGTTTTGCTGGCTGCTGCGGTACGTTCAGCCGGCATACACAGCTGCGGATAATGCTGTTGCCAGTCAAGCACAATACGACTGCGGTGATGGCCTCCTCTGCGTTTTAAAATATCAATGGCAATGCCCAGTGGGTGAGGGCTCAGTTGCAGGCTGAGTGCTACCGGCAGCGCAAGTTGTGATTGCAGTGGTCTGAGCAACAGATGACAGGATTGGCCTTGTTCAGCACAAAGTTGCAGTCTTTTCAGCTGTGCCACTGAAAGACTGGCCTGCCATTGTAATACGGCACTGCAACAGCCACTTTTTAAACAGACTTCGGCGGCCCAGAAGGCATCTTTGGCATTGTGTGGCGTTAAAATCAGCAGCTGAGACAGCTGCAGACCAGCCTGCTGCAGCATTTGGCCGCAAAGCTTTAGTGGTGGGGCAATAAAAACCAACAGCTTGCCCTGTTGCTGTTGTTGCAGCAGAGGCAGTAACAACCGCAGCTCGCCAATCCCAAGCTGACTTTGAAGATCAATCACAGTATGCAGCGGCCAGCCACCGGCCAGCGCTTGATCTAATTCGTGAAAACCGGTACTGGCCACAGCAGTGGTTGCCTGTACTTCACTGAGTCGCCAGACTTTTCCTGTGGCTGTTAGTTTTGACAAAGCAGACATAAAAATACACCAGATACTGTATATAAATACAGTATATCTGTTTTTTTGCTCAGTGCAATTTGCATCTGAAAATGTTGCAGCCCTTGCCTTGTAACAAATTGTTGGAACCGTCTTTGGGACTGAGTGTGGAGCACATTTAAAATCAGCCAGTTAAGTCAAAGCCTACCGTTCATCCCGGCTCTGTTGTTACACAGCAGATCGGCAAAATAACAACCTTTGATTGCCGCCCTGCAAGTATTAAACAGAGCTCTGGCATTCTTCTGCCGGGGAGTTTTGTGCAGTGAAGGCCATCGCCAGGCTCCGGGAGCCGCAGTTATGCGGTAAAAAATGGAATGAAGAAGGAGTATGATGATGAGAACATTCAGTTCGGTTCTGCTTGGGGTTTGTTTGCTGGGGGCCAGTGCTGCACAAGCAGCAGTTTATGTCGCTGGTGATAAAAGTCCGGAAACCCGGTTATGCGTCAGTGCGGCGATGGACAATGCTTTTGGTTTTGTGATGAAGATGCGCCAAAGTCATCTGACAACCCGTTATATTGCCCATCGTATTAGCTGTAATGGCAAAAACATCACTGCTTTTGCTTATGACGCCGGTAATATCCAAAACTACCGGAAATTAAGTCGTTACAACCGAAGTTATGTTGAAATCAAAGATCTGGCACAAGTTCCGGCGCTAAAAGCTACCGGGACTGTTGTAGTGATCCAGGGAGGTAGTGAGGCATTATTCATCAGTAACTAAGCACTGTGGTTATGCAGACTAAAAAGCTTCCCGGCACTGTGCCGGGAAGCTTTTTGCCTGAACCAGCTTTTTCCTTCGTGCCAGCATTTTTGTATTTGCCTGCCGTTTCACCCTGTTTGTTTATAATGTTGTGCCGCGCTGTGAGCCGACTCAGCTTATTTCATTTAACTGCGGCCAGGCCTGTTTCTTTTATAAAAGCCAGTCTGTTTTGTAAAAACCAGTCTGAGTTGTGGTGTAACTCAGTTCCGATCTGAGAATCTGTCCTGTGTTTTGTAAAGCGTCATCTGCATTTTGCTTTTGTGCGGCGCTGGCTTGTAACAAATTGTTGGGATGCCTTGTGCTATAAGGTTATAAAAATTCGAAAAAACAGACGGTTAGGCCTTGGCTTACCGTTCATCCCTGTTCTGTTGTTACATCGCAGATCGGCAAAATAACAACCTTTTTGCCATCTCCTGCAACTATTAAACGGAGTTCTGGTGTGCCGGTATGGCAGTGCATCATCAGTACCCGGGAGCCGCATTCGTGCGGTAAAAAATGGAATAAGGCAGGAGTAACATTATGCGAGTTTTCACATCTGTTTTGCTTGGGGTTTGTTTGCTGGGCGCCAGTGCTGCACAGGCAGCAATTTATGTGGCTGCTGATAAAAGTCCGGCAACCCGTTTATGTGTAAGTGCGGCCATGGACAGTGCTGTTGGCTTTGTGATCAAAATGCGTGAAAGCAATATGACACGTCCTTTTATTGCCAATCGTATTACCTGTAATGGCAAAAACATTACCACTTTTGCTTATGAAGCCGGTAACACCAAAAATTATCAGCGATTAAGCCGTTATCACCGTGGTTTTGTTGAGATCAGCGACCTGGCAAAAGTACCTGCAGTGAAAGCTACAGATGCTGTTGTCGCTATTCAGGGCGGTAGCACTGTGGTATTTGCCAGTAACTAAAGTTTTTGTTGTAGTGTGATTCTGCACAGCCCCGGTATCCTACCGGGGTTCTTTTTTCTGGTTATTATGAGCACTTGATCTGTATGCAAAGGCATTGCGTATTGTTTTCTGAATGGTAAAACACTGTTTGGTTTCGTTAGCTAACGTTCTGTGAAGATGGTAGTTTTGCACGGATCTTGTTACGTAACTTTTTGCTGCTCATAAATAAGTTATTGGGATATATCATCTTTTCGAGGTTGTTATCAGTCAGTTCAGCTCCCATACAAGGTTAGGCCAGCATCGCGGTATTATTTTTGATTTAGATGGCACTCTGGTTGATTCACAACTGGATTTTGCTTTGTTATGCCGGTTATTGGGTTGGCCGGAGGGCACCGCCATTCTGGAGCATTTAGCCACTTTAGCTGAGTCTGAACAGCAAAAAGCCCGACACATCATTGAAGATTTTGAGTTGTCAGCCGCAGCTAAGGCCAGCTGGATGCCGGGCGCTGCTGCGCTGCTTCAGTTACTGAAACAGCGGTCGGTTCCAAGCGCCATCTTAACCCGCAATACCCGCAAGGCTACTTTGCTTTGTGCGGAAAATCTCGGGCTTGAAGTGGATCTGATCCTGACCCGCGATGATTGTGCGGCTAAACCTGACCCGGCCGGCTTACAACACATTGCCGCACAATGGCAAATGCCCTGCACTGAACTGCTGTTTGTCGGGGATTATTTGTTTGATTTACAAACTGCAGCCAATGCCGGTATGCCAAGTTGTTTATACCGCAATCAGTACAATGGTCATTTTGCCGCCAGCGCCGACTTTGTCATCGACCATTTTATTGAACTACATCAGCTTTATCACAGATAAAAGCAGCGGCCTGCAGCATCGGCACAGACATTCCTAAATGATATTGCTAAACTACAGAACAATTCGCTAAGTCAATGCCGCAAGGCACATTTTTGGTCTAAAGGTGCAGGGTGTCAGTCGCAAAAATCAGTCCAGCTCAACTTAAAATTGGCTTTTTTATTCAGCTACCCGTGAACTGGATGAAACATCCTTTTATCACCAATAAATTTAAAATCGAAAATCATCAGCAAATTGCCATTATCCAGGGGCTGGATCTGGAGTTTGTGTATTTTTTCCCCGATAAAAGCAGTGTCGATTTATCTGCCGAGCCCGAGCCTGAAACCACAGATTTGAGCCTGCAGGCTGCCACTTTAAAATCTGAGCTGGAGCGGGAAAAAAACGCCCGGATAGAGCAGGCAAAAGAGCAGCGCCGGCAACTGCAAAAAACCGAAAAAGCTTTTGAGCAGTCCATGGTGCAGGTGCGCAATGTGATGGCCAAAATTGGCTCTCGTCCGTTGCAGGCTATTGATGAAGCTTCAGAGTTGGTTGGCAATATTGCCGATACTATTATTAACGCCGATGCGCTGGTGTTACATCTGATTTCTCAGGCCGGCAAAGAGCAGGAGAGTGTGTATTATCACGTGCTGAACGTGTCGGTGCTGTCGATGATGCTGGCGAAAAACCTGGGGTTAACCGAAGAAAAAATAAAAATAGTTGGGCTTGGGGCTTTGTTTCACGACATTGGCAAACTGAAAATTCCAAGTCAAATCTTACGTAAAACCGAACCTCTGACCACACCTGAAGCCAATCTGCTTAAACTGCATACCCGTTATGGGGTGGAGCTGTTAAAACTCACCCAGACCTTCCCGGAAGACGCCCTGACTATCGTGATGCAACACCATGAGTATTTGGATGGTTCTGGTTATCCGGCTGGGCTTAAAGATCATGATATTGATTTACTTGCAAAAATTGTTGCTGTGGTCAACGAATTTGATAATTTGTGCCATCCGGTGGACCCAGCCAAAGCCCGTTCGCCGCATCATGCTATGTCTTATTTATTTAAAGCAATGAAAGGCAAGTTGGATACTGCCCAGATGGCTACGATGATCAAAATGATGGGGGTTTATCCGCCAGGCACTGTAGTGCTGCTCAGTGATCAACGTGTTGCCATGGTGATGTCGGTTAACAGCGACAAGTTGTTATATCCGAATGTGATGGTGTATGAACCACAAATTCCACGGCTGGAAGCGCCGGTCATTGCACTGGAAGAAGGCAAACTCAGTATTGAAAAGGTATTAAAACCAACGGCTTTACCACCACAGGTATATGAATATCTGAATCCAAGGGCTCAGGTGAGTTATTACGTGCAGGGCGAGCAGCATAAAAAATAATGCTGCTGTGCAGATTTTTATTGTGGTGATGTTTTTTGTATTGGCTTAGCGCCTTGTTGTTGAAACGCTAATACTGCAGGCTAAACAGCAGCTCACTCAGATCGGGTTGCCAGCGGTAGTGTGCACACACCCGTTGGCCCTGAAATATCACGCCTTCTTCCAGCAATAAGCTGCGTTGTAACAGCGCATCGGCAGTGCCGGCAGCAAAAGCCAGGGTTAAATTGCTGCGCAGTACTCTGTGCCAGGGCAGTGGCTCTGGGCTTAAGCCCAGTGCTTTGCCCACCAGTCGGGCCCGGCCGGGTAAGCCGGCTAAATCAGCAATCTGACCATAACTTGCCACTTTGCCCGGCGGAATTGCCAACACTGTTTGCCAGATTTGCCGGTAATAAGCAGACGACATCCATCACCTCTTGCCTTACAATAACGGCCTTTAGCATGCCAGAAGCGGAAATAAAGATGAAGTTGATTGAAAAACCAGAACCGCCGGGAAGTAACGAATGTTGTGGTAGTGGCAGTTGTTGTCCTTGTGTCTGGGACTATTACCGCGAACAGCTGGCGCTTTGGCAACAACAACAAGCCAGTTTGCAAAGTGCGGAGCAGGCGGCAGAAAAAACTGCAGAGCAAGCTGTACCACACAATACAGCGCAACAAGAGAGCCAGGCAGCACAAAGCCCGGGAAAATAACAGTCAAAGCCCTTTGCGGTAAAAAGTCGGGTCTGTTATCGCCATCAACTGCCTTCAATTGCCTGCTTGCTGCAATTCCTCATGGTCCGACCCCATAGCTGCTGTGGCAGGCAAGCCCAGCCAGATGGCGGTTTTCGCCAAGTTTCCATTTGTTGATTCCGTGTTATAGTACGGCGCCTGTGTTCCGGCTGAGCCTTGTGCGCGGCTGCCGGACAAATTTTGGCAACCCATAACTAAAAATATCGACACCCCAGGATTTATATGACGACTTCAACTCCAGCACTGGCCAGTCAGCGTCAGTGGTTTGGCCATCCGGTAGGCCTTTATGTGTGTTTTTTTACCGAAATGTGGGAACGTTTTGCTTTCTACGGTTTAAAAGCCCTGCTGTTTTTATATCTGACCAAACACCACTTATTCTCTGACAGCGACGGTTATTTATTGCTTGGCACCTATGCCGGTTTAGCTTATGCATTGCCGGTGGTGGGCGGTTTATTAGCTGATAAATATCTGGGCATGCGTAAAGCCGTGACCTTCGGCGGTGCTTTGATGGCGGTGGGCATGCTGGGCATGGCTTATCGCGGTCATGCCGCTACGGTGGAAGCCGGGCAAGACGCAGTGGCAGTGCAAATTATGTATTTGTCGCTGGCGTTGGTGGCTGTTGGTGTTGGTTTTTTAAAACCCAATATCTCGACTATTGTCGGCCGTTTATACAGTGACACAGATCCACGCCGTGATTCGGCTTTTACGCTGTTTTACATGGGCATTAACTTAGGTGCTTTTGCCTCCAGTTTATTTGTCGGCTGGATAGGTGAAGCCTACGGTTGGGAATATGGTTTTGGCTCTGCCGGCATAGGTTTATTGCTGGGTTTAGTGGTGTTCAGCACCCAGAAAAAACATTTGCATGGCCAGGCCGAACCGCTGCAACCTGAACTGTTAAGCCAGAAAGTCTGGGGCCTGGGGCGGGAAAAACTGATTTATCTGCTGGCTATTGCCGGTGTATTGGTGGTGCAGCAAATTCTGCAAATCCGTTTTGATTTTGGTGCGCTTGCTGCAGTGCTTGGGCTTGCCGAAGGTTCACATATTACTGCCACTGAAGTGGTGGCCATTGCACTGACCATCGCACTTTTAGTCTGGTGGTTTAAGTTTATTTTTGTTGAATGTAGTGCGCTGGAACGCGCCAACATGATAGTGCTGATGGTGCTGATTGCCATTTCAGCGGTGTTCTGGGGTTTATACGAGCAAACTTACGGCACCTGGCTGGCCTATTCAGATCGGGTGATGAATAGCCACACCTTTAATTTTGGCTTATTTGACTTTACGCCTAATGCAGCGCAGCTCACTTCTGTGGGGGCTTTGTTTATTTTCCTGCTGGCGATTCCATTTGCCTGGCTCTGGCCTGTGCTGGACCGTAAAGGCTGGAATCCATCAGCCCCTGCCAAGTTTGCCTTAGGTTTATTGTTTGCAGGCCTGGCCCATTTTGTCTTGCAATATGCGGCGCTGAATCCACAGGACAATGGTCTGGCCGGTTTCTGGTGGTTTATTCTGGCGTATCTGGTGCTGGAAATTGGTGAAATGGCATTGTCACCTATTGGTTTATCGGCAGTCACTGCTTTGTCGGTGGCGCGGGTGGTCAGTCTGATGATGGGCGTCTGGTTCCTGGCTTCAGCTTTTGGTGAAATGATCGCCGGTCGTTTTGGTACCCTGGCTGCAATGCCACAGGGCACTTCAGTGCCTGATGCTCTGGCCATTTATGCCGATGTATTTGCCACCTTAGGCTGGATTGGTGTGGGCTCAGCTGTGCTGATGTTTGCATTAACGCCACTGCTGAACCGTCAAATCAGCAAAGCCACGGCGCAACATCAGTTAGAGCAGGCAGCAAATAACTCCGGCTCAGCAGCTTCGGAAAAACTGGCCTGACGCAAAGGGGCAAAACAAAGCAGGTGCAGTATGCGCCGGCTTTGTTGTCTCAGCCCTGGCGTTAAATGGTTGTTTAACGGTCGTTTTAAAGCGCAGTTTGACCGCAACTTGCTGCCGGTCGGCACGCAAAATCGTTACTCTGCGCCATCACATCATTAGCACAATAATACGAAGGGATGTATGAAATATTCTCTGTTAGGCAGCGCACTGCTTGTTGCCCTCACCACAACGAGTGCCATGGCCGATGAAGGCCAGTGGCAGGTTCATCAGTTAACTGATTTACAACCACAACTGAGTGCCAAAGGGATCCGGTTGCCGGCCAGCCAACTGGCTGATTTGTCCCAATATCCGATGAATGCCATTGTCAGCCTGGGCTATTGTTCTGCGTCATTTGTGTCGGATAAAGGCCTGGTGATCACCAACCATCATTGTGCTTATGGCGCTATTCAGCATAACTCCACAGCACAAAACAATCTGATCGCCAATGGTTTCCTTGCCAAAGAGCTTGCGGCAGAGCTGCCGGCCGGCCCACAGGAAAGGTTGTATATCACTGAGCAGGTGCTGGACGTGACAGCCAAGGTTTCAGGTGGACTGGCCAAAGAGCTTGGCGCACTGGAACGTTATGAAGCCATTGAAAATAATCGAAAAACACTGATTAAAGAATGTGAAAGTGATGCCAACTACCGCTGTAATGTGGTGAGTTTTCACCATGGTATGGAATATTTCCTGATCAAGCAGCTGATGTTGCAGGACGTGCGCCTGGTGTATGCACCGCCTGAGTCTGTCGGCAATTTTGGCGGGGATATCGACAACTACGAGTACCCGCGCCATACCGGTGATTTTGCCTTTCTACGCGGTTATGTGGGCAAAGATGGTAAACCTGCGCCTTATGCCGTGGATAACGTGCCTTATCAGCCAAAAAGTCATTTAACCATTAATGCCAGCGGCGTGCGCGCCGGTGATGGCATTTTACTGGCCGGTTATCCGGGGCAGACCAGCCGTTACCGTCTGGCCGAAGAAATTGCCTTTGCTGCCAGCTGGCAGTACCCACAAAGTATTGCCACATACCAGCAAATGATTGGCACCATTGAAAAAATGGGCGCTGCCAATGCCGATTTTCAGGTGAAATACGCTTCAGTGGTAAAAAGCCATCACAACAGAATGAAAAAGCTCAAAGGTTTGCTGGACGGTTTTAAAGCCACTGATATTTATGGCATTAAACAGCAGCAACAACAGGCGCTGCTGGCCTGGATTGCCGCTGATCACAGCCGTGCGCCTTATCAGCAAGCGCTGACTGAGCTGGCCGCTGTGGTGAAGGCAGAGCAGGACTTTATCAAACAAACCTATTATTTTGATAACGCCAAACGCAGTGATTTGTTAAAAGCCGCCAGTGATTTATATCGCCTGGCGGTTGAGCAGCAAAAACCGGACGCACAGCGGGACATTGGTTATCAGGACCGCGATTTAAAAATGTTTGAAGGCCGGTTAAAACGGCTGGAAAAAAGTTTTGCCAAAGAAGTGGACCTGGCGCTTTGGACAGAGCAACTGGCGGTATATCTGGCACAACCAGCCGAACTTAGGGTAGAAGCGCTGGATAAAGCGCTGGGACTGGACGCTGCTACCGATATGGCGGCTTTAACGGCCAAACTGCAAAGCTGGTATCAGCAAAGCAGCCTCAGCAGCAACGAAGGGCGTTTAAGCTGGCTTGGCAAAACACCGGCAGATTTTGCCAACAGTGACGATCCTTTTATCAAAGCAGCAGTGGCTTTGTTTGAGGTCAGCATGGCCTTTGAAAAACAGCAAAAACAGCTGGCAGGGCAGATGTCTTTAGTGCGTCCGGCTTATATGCAGGCCATTATTGCCTATAACAAAGCGCAGGGACGGCCGGTGTATCCCGATGCCAACAGCACATTGCGGGTCACTTATGGCACTGTAGACGGTTATCCGGCGGCAGATGGCGTATACAAAACACCTTTTACCACTGTGGCCGGTATGCTGGCAAAACAGCAAAACCAGGCGCCGTTTTTAGTGCCGCAAAAGCTGGTCGATGCTTATAAAGCTGAAGCATATCAGGGATATTATTACGCTGACCTCGCGGCACAACCGGCCAAACACTGGTGGTGTGCCATGGTCACTTGTGAGGCACCGCCGGCATTGCCCATTAATTCAGTGCCGCTGAACTTCCTGTCAAGCGCCGATACCACGGGCGGTAACTCAGGCTCGGCCGTGATGAACGCCGACGGTGAACTGGTGGGGCTTAACTTTGACTCTACTTACGAGTCTATCAGCAAAGACTGGTATTTTAACCCGGCCATTACCCGCGCTATTCATGTCGATATCCGTTATGTGCTGTGGCTGATGCAATATGTAGATAAAGCCGATAATTTATTAGCCGAAATGGATATTAAAACCACCAAGCCCGAATAAAGCCTTCAGCACCTGCTAAAGCTTTACAGACCATAAAGCCCGGTGGTACCGGGCTTTATTTTTTGGGCAGCTGCGACAGAACCAGCAGTATTATCTATCAGGCCATTACAAAATCATTGAGGCTTTGGGATTTAACAAAGATAAAATCGACAGCCCTTCGAGGCTGGCAAAAGCACGGGCTTCATCCAAATCCTTGCGGCTTAAGCCCAGGCTCTGCGCCAGAGGTAAATCAACTAAATCAGCAAATTCAAACTGGCCGGCGGCGGCATTTAATAACGCCAATCTGGACGCCAGATGTAAGATCTGCACCGGTAGATTGCCGGTTTTCAGCTGAGGTGTATTCAGATAATTTAACGGTTCAATCAGATTTTCCGGCAGTTGCCACAGTTTTAGCAAGGCCACACTGCAGTCACTGTAACTAAAACCCAACAGTTCCTGCTGTCGGATCCAGGGCAGAGTGCCACGCTGATAATGGGCACAAATCCGGGCCACTTCAGGTTTCACCGCCACCACCACCAGCTCGCCGATATTATGCAATAAGCCCGATAAATACAGCGGTTCACTTTGCCGCACATTCAGTCTGAGCCCCAGCTGTTTGGCAATCAGCGCACAGTGAATGCTCATCTCCCAGAATCTTTCTAAATCAATCACCTGAGTTGGTGTTTTGCTAAAAGCTTCAGTGGCGCCATAAGCGACCACCAGGTTGTAGACCTGGGTATCACCCAGCAATAACAGCGCCTTATTCAGCGAATCCACCTGATTGGGAAAGTTATATAAAGCACTGTTGGCAAGCTTCAGGATGCGGGAGGCCAGCGCGGGATCAAGGGCGATCAGTTCAGCAATTTCATCCAGACTACTGACATTGCTATCGATTAAGTCTTTGATTTTAAGGCAGGTTTCCGGTAATGCAAATACATCACCGACCTGGCGGGCATAGTCAAATGCGCTCACGCTGTCCTCTCCTTTGGGTTTTCATTTTCTATAGTGTCGCTTTAAACCACACTTTTACAAGGCAGGCCCGGCTTTTTTTTGCCCGCCTCTGCAGATATTGGGCGTGATGTTAAACCCTTGTAAATTAATCCTTTATCAGCGGCTTGATGGGTTGCTGAGCCAGCTTTGTACTCTGTGTTCAACAGGCCTGAGCCCAATATCCGGCTGTTGCGGCTCTGTGTTCCGGCAACTGCTTTATTGTGCTGACGACATAAAAATGACATGGCTATGTCATGCGGCTGTCATCGCAGACTTTTATGGTAACTGCCTTATTTTTATCAAGTTACTGAGGCATTGTGATGAAACATAACGGAAAAACACGTGGTGTTGTACTGGCTGTTTTGCTTGGCAGTCTGTTGTCGGGATGTAGTCTGGACGGCAAAGATGGCGACACCGGACCTGCGGGAGCCACAGGACCGGCTGGCGCGACCGGACCTGCCGGCAGTGCCGGCCAAAATGCACAAAATGGTATTGCGCTCACTGCCATTGCCCGTTTTAGTACCGGCACTTATGGCGCCGGCGCCGCCGAAATAGTGCAGTTTCACCATGCATCTTCCCGTATTTTTGTGGTAAACGGTGCAGCCAATAAAGTTGAAGTGCTGGATGGCAGCGGCTTAAAAACAGCTGCGCTCAGTGACCCTCTGACTGCGAATAACCTCAGCAGTACACCACTTTTGATGCCGGCCACAGTGACAGTACGCAACAGTTTGGATCAGGATGAAAACCTTGCGCTGGGTTTTGCCAATTCTATTGCCATTTGGGGCAACTGGCTGGCCGTTGCAGTGGAGAATAAAATCAAAACTGCGCCAGGCGCTGTGCTGTTTTTTGATATCAGTGCCGCACCTGTATTGCGCTTTGCCGTCAAAGTAGGTTCATTGCCCGATATGCTGACTTTTACCAAAGACGGCAGCAAAGTGCTGGTGGCCAATGAAGGTGAACCTGCCGCTGATTATCTGACCGATCCGGAAGGTTCAGTGTCGGTGATCGCTATGTCACAACAGCAGCCGGCATTACAGGCACAGCATATTCTGTTTACCGGACTGAACAGCCAAAAAGCGCAGCTGGCGGCTAAAGGGGTGAAGTTTGCAAGCCCGGCATCAACCACTGTTGCACAGGATCTGGAGCCTGAATACATCACTTTCAGTGCCGATCAGCAAAAAGCTTATGTAGCGCTACAGGAAAATAACGCGCTGGCCGTGCTGAATTTAACCAATAACACAGTGGAAAAGCTGTTGCCGCTTGGCTTTAAAGATCACAGCCAAAGCAGAAATACCTTAGATGTCAGTAACAGAGATGGGGTGAATCTGGGATCAGTGCCAAAACTTTATGGCATGTATCAGCCCGACACTATCGCCAGCTACAGCTGGAACGGTGCCACTTTTATTGTTAGCGCCAACGAAGGGGATGCACGCGATTACCCCGGTTATTCTGAGCAGGCAAGGGTGGCATCGTTAACCCGCTCTGACAGTCTGCAGCAAAGTCAGGCCGCAATCTATAGCGCAACAGGTTTGGGCCGGCTGAATGTCAGCACAGCCTTGGGCAAAAATGAAGAGGGCAAGTTTGACGCTTTATACGCTTTTGGTGCCCGCTCTTTTAGTATCTGGGATCAAAACGGTATGCAGGTGTTTGACAGTGGCAACGATTTTGAACGGATCAGTGCGGCTTTACATGCAGAAAAATTTAACTCCAACCATCTGACGGTCGAAGGGGATAACCGCTCTGACGATAAAGGCCCGGAGCCGGAAGCTTTGGCCTTGGGTCGGGTCGGTGACAGAACCTATGCTTTTATCGGCACTGAACGCATGAGCAGTGTGTTTATTTACGATATCACTAACCCCTATCAGCCGGTATTTATCGACTATCTGCTGAACCGTGATTTAAACGCACAGTACAGCATTAATGATGATGTACAGCCAGCAGTGGTTAGCGGCAATGTGCAGCAGGCAGGTGACTTAGGTCCTGAATCTATTGTGTTTGTGGACGCTCAGCACAGCCCGACCAAACAGCCGTTATTAATGATTGCCAATGAAGTCAGTGGTTCTGTCACTGTATTTCATATTCAGGTTAAATAACCGTCAGCTGAGTTCAGCAGCTTTTAACATCAACCGGGCCTAACTAGAGCGTAAAAAAATCTGTGTTCAGGCCCGGGCACTTTTTATCATCAGGCTGTAAAAATCCAGCTGCAGCATTATCTGCTTTTCTGATGTTGCAGCTGTTGTATTTGCTCTGGCAGCAGCTGTCCGCTTCACAAATCTGCTTTTTTTGCCAGAGTCAGCACTTCTGAAATTTTTGTCCCAGCCTCAGAAACAGCTTGCTGCTTTGGCTTGAGAATTTTCATCACAACTTGCTAACATAATCTAAATGGCTGCTTTTTATGACATTATTGGTCTTTTTTATGTGCTTGATTGATGGGCTTCATCTATACTCTGCGAATTCCCAGACCAACCTTTACCGGATTTGTTGTTGAACGCGACAGCAGACTGCACTGCTGCGAATTCTTATCAGGGTAAAATTGCCAATTCTTCAGAAGGATACTGTGATTAAGTCTGCATTTGGCTTTTTATTGTTGATATTCAGTACGCTGCTGTGGGCGGGCAGCCCGGCGGCGGCTTTGGCCGACAATCCGGCTCAGGCTGACAGCACAGCAACACAACCGCTGGTGGTGGTAAATGCTGCAGTTGCAGTACAGAGCCTGACGGCGGCGCAGCTTCGCAGTATTTATTTAAAACGTCAGGTGATCTGGCCCGACGGCTTGCCTATTCAGGTGTTTGTGTTGCCGCTGCAATCGGCGGTGCACAAAGAGTTCAGTCAAACCCGATTAAAATTATTTCCTTATCAGCTGGAGAGGAACTGGCAAAAGCTCACCTTTTCCGGCATTGGCACCCCACCGACCGAAGTAAGTTCAGCCACGGACATGTTGCGCCTTATTCAGACGACCCCAGGCGCTATAGGCTATTTGCCGTTTGATCATGAGACTACAGATGCAAAAGTTATTCAAATCAAGCCATAACGCAGCAGGAACGCTGCTTGTTGCCCTCGGCCTTTGGCAGGCGACTCCGGTTATTGCCAGTGAAACCTGGCACTGGCATGGTTTTGTTGCCCAGGGCCTGATGCGCTCGGCCGACAGCAATTTTGTCAATAACGACGGTGCTATCAGTGCAGAGCTGACCGAATTTGGTCTTAATTCCACCTGGATACTCAGTAATACTGTCCGTCTTGCCGGTCAGTTGATGTATCTGGACGGCGGCAACAGATTTCAGCAGGGCGGGCGTATTGATTATCTGTTTATAAACTGGACCGCAATTAATGACATGGACTGGCAACTGGATTTATACGCCGGCCGTTATAAAAACAATCACTGGCTATATTCCGCCACCCGCGACGTGGCTATCACCAGGCCGCTGATTGTGTTGCCCCAATCTGTGTATTTTGACGCCTTTCGCGATATTGCCGTAGGTTCAGACGGCCTTGCTGTAACCTCTACCCATAACCTGAATTTTGGCGATCTGGAGCTGAACTGGAGTCTGGGGGCTACCCCTATTCCTAAAGAGCAAAGCCAGCGGGTGATCAGTACCTTTATCAACGGTAAAACCGAACAGGACTTTGTGCATCAGTTCAGTGTGTTCTTGCGGCCGGCGCAAAGCAAAAGCCAGTGGGGCCTCAGTTTACTGGACTCAGATTTTAACTACAGAAGGGTTGCCAACGACATTTTTGCCGATGGTGACTTTACCGTGCAGCGGGTGATGGCCAACTGGCGTTATAGTGAGCAGGATTGGGAGCTGTCGAGCGAGGTCTTTCAGGAGCGGGTGTCGGTGTATGGTTTTTACGCACCAGGTACAGAACGCACCCAGTTTGGCTGGGGCGCTTATTTACTTGGCAGTTACAACCTGTCGGCCAAAAGCACTTTGTATCTGAGCCATGACCACTTTTTTGCCAATAAAGACGATAAAAAGGGCTATTTATTGCCACAACAAAGTGGCGGTTTGATCCCGGCTTATTTTGGTTATCAGCGTGATACCGCCCTTGGTTTGAGTCATAACATCCAGCCCAATTTAAGGCTGAAAATGGAGTACCACTGGAATACCGGCACGGGTCGCCTTGGGCCCAATGTGGTGCCTGACACAGTGGTGAATCGCTCGCGACATCACGAGCTTTGGGCCGTGCAGCTGATGTATTGGTTCTGAGTATGCGGCCATTTTTAAGCCTGCCGTGGAAAATTTTAACCCTCACGCTGGGCGCTTTGTTATTGATGACAGTGGTGCTGACCAGTTTTAGTCTGGTGAAAATGGAGCAGGATTTTCACCTGCAACAGAACAAACAGCTGGAACTGCGACAACAACAATTTAACCATCTGAATTTATTATTAGAAAACCAACTACGCAGCTGGATAGAGTCCTTTACCGATATGGTACAGCTGCGCGCGCAAAACGACTTTTCCACTTTTGCCACTGAGTTGGCCGAACATTATGACGCCATTTCTTTGCATCTGAATGTGGAGAGCATGTGGCTGCTGGATGCCAAACTGCAGCCTTTGTACGCTTCAGTGGCGGAAATTCCTAAACCTGTGCTGACAGTAGCCCGTCAGGTGCTGGCGCTGCAACAACCGCAGTCGGCCACCTTTTGTCGTTTACAGTGCACTAAGCTGGTGATGGTGCCGGTGCAAAACGCCAGTGGCGAGCTGGCAGTGGTGGCTATTTCCACCACTTTGCTCGATGTGCTGGCGTCGCTGAAACAAGGGGTTGGTTCTGAAGTGGCGATAGTGCGGATAGAAAGCGCCGAACAAAGCCCGCTGTTTAACTTTAAGTTGTTGTCTTTATCCAACCCCGAGCTGATGCGGCCGGTGTTTGCCCAGCTGTCTGAAGCTTTGAGTCTGCAACAGGCGATTAAACGCGGCATTGATGTTGAGCTCAACCAGCAACAGTACCTGATCAGCCTGTTGCCGCTGCTGACCCAGGATGAAGGTTTTTATCTGGCGATGGTGGACGATATCAGCAAGTTTGCCAAAGCCAAACAGCAGTACCAGCAACAGATCATCTGGTTTGCTTGTTTTAGTTTTTTCTTGCTGGCCATTATTATTTATATCAGTACCTTACGTTTAAGCAGGCGTTTATTAAACCTGGCTGCGCAGTTGCCGTTGCTGGCGCAGCGTCAGTTCCGCCAATTCCGGCAGCAAAGCAGCCATGCACCGCTGATTTTTCAGGATGAAGTGGACGTGCTGACCCAGTCGGCGCACCAGCTCAGTGTGGAGCTGGAGCATCTGCATCAGCAAATTGAGCTTAATACCCAGGAGCTGGAAAATATTGCGATGTTTGATTTGCTGACCGGCTTACCCAACCGCAATATGCTGCAGTTTCAGCTGAAAAAAAGTCTGGCGGCACTGGAGCGGCAGCAAGGTGCTTTGTCGGTGTTATTTCTGGATTTAGACGACTTTAAAAAAATAAACGACAGCAAAGGCCACGCTGCCGGTGATCAGCTGCTGGTTGAGGCGGCCAGCCGGCTCCGTGGTTGTATCCGCAGTGCCGACATTGCCTGTCGTTTTGGCGGCGACGAGTTTGTGCTGGTGTTAACTCAGTCCAATGAGCTCAATTACCCTTATCAGGTGGCTGACCGGATTTTTGAAGCTTTTAAACAGCCCATCAGCCTGGGCAATCAGCTGTTTTATATCTCCACCAGTATTGGCATCAGCATGACCGAAGACCCGGACGCTGTGCCGGATGAGCTGATACGACAGGCCGATATGGCCATGTATGAAGCCAAAGAGCGCGGCGGTAATAACGCACTGTTGTACGACCAGCAAATGTATCAGCGCCTGGCGCAGCGTCTGGTGCTGGAGCGGGAAATTAAAGATGCTATTAGCCTGCAGCAATTCAGTTTAAGCCTGCAACCACAAATTGAGCTGGCCACAGGCCGGCTGGCCGGTTTTGAAGCCTTGCTGCGCTGGCAACATCCAGAGCGTGGCATAGTGACGCCAGATGAATTTATTGGCATTTTAGAAAACTCACCCCAAATGATTGAGCTTGGCTATTGGGTGTTTAAACGCAGTTTTTTCCTGGCTAAAGAGCTGATTAATAAAGGTTATCCGGATATCCGTATTGCGATTAATTTGTCGGCTGAGCAGTTTTTAGACCAACAACTGCCGGCGCTTTTGGCACTGTGGCTGGAAGATTTAAACTTGTCGGCTGCCCATTTTGAGCTGGAGCTGACCGAGCGCACTCTGGTAAAAAATATCGACGCCACCCTTACAGCCATGCGTGCGCTCAAAGCCCAGGGTTTTTATTTTGCCATTGACGACTTTGGCACCGGTTATTCGTCGTTAAGTTATCTGAAACAAATGCCGGTCGACATTATTAAAATTGATAAAAGTTTTGTGTTTGGCATGCTGGAAAACGACGCTGATTATCAGATCATTGTGTCGACCATTGCCATGGTGCAAAAGCTGGAGCTGAAAGTTGTGGCCGAAGGGGTAGAAAACCGCGCCCAGCTGCAGCTGCTGCGCCAGCACAGATGCGACTACGCCCAGGGGTATTATTTTGCGAGGCCATTGAATGATGTGCAGTTGCAGGAGTTTTTAACCGATAAGGTACCCAATGGGTATTTGATGCTGGGGTAGGGGGGGCATATTTGGGCAATATGCTTTTGCCTTTATCTCGTTTTAACCGCTACAGGTTTCCTGTCATTTCTGTTGGCGACCCGCCATAAAATGCACTTTCAGCTGGCAACTGATGCTCTGCCATTCGTGTTGATGCCTGCGGCATGGCGCTCAGCGGGGACTCGCCCCCGCAGGCGAGTCACTTCGACCCGCCATAAAATGCACTTTCAGCTGGCAACTGATGCTCTGCCATTAGTGTTGATGCCTGCGGCATGGCGCTCAGCGGGGACTCGCCCCCGCAGGCGAGTCACTTTTTGTATCGACAAAAAGTGACGCAAAAAACGACCCCGATAAGCCTTCGAAAGCCCGCTAAAAATCAAAAGTTTGAGGCGCCGCCAAAACTCAGCGGCTGCTAACGTCAGCCGCTTCAAACAGTTGGCGTCTTAAAACCTCAAACTTTCAATTTTTATCGGCTCGGCTTAAAGGGGAGGAAAAGCGCTTGCTTTGGGATTTGGTAGTCTGGTTTGTGCCAAAAGCAGACATTAAGATTTGTTGCAGCAACTGCTTCCTTCTTGAATAGGAGGGCATTTAACGGTCCCGTAAGAACAATATACGCAACAGTCACCTTTTAACGGCTTGAGCAGCGCTTTGCATCCTTCACATTCGTAATACCACTGGCAAGCGTTTGTTGGCATGGTCTCGACCTTACTAAACCCGCATTCGGGACAAGTAATCTTAGACTCTAATTCTATACCTTGCATACGGGTTCCTTAACAGGCTTGACGATATCCAACACTGACATAAATACCATCCATGTGATCCCAAAGTAAAATAAGTAAGTGCTCCAATCGTATTGCCACAACGGATAAAGGGTCAGTAATACAGCAATTGGGCCAATAACACTTAATATGCCTCTTGCCACATGCTTATGTTGATACCAATTGTACGAGTTGACCAATAAAGCGAGCGCAGCAAATAACGGTAATAAAGTGTTAACCGCTATTCCTTCAAAATGTGACAGGAAACCTAGCCCTAGAGCTGATGCTAGAGAGCCTAAAGCGGGAAAGCAACCTGTACAACTAAGTGCCGCTAACCATACTCCACCGGAGCCTACTTTATCTAGAATTTTATTAATCATAATTACCTCTACTTTTGAGGTAGTTTAAACTCCGTATATGGGTACGGAGTCAACAGCTAATTGAGCGAATTTATTATTGGACAGGAATTGGGGTCTTGATTGGCTTTGCAAGAATTTGTCATATCTTGAATCACTTGTTCTAGCCGTTGCAAATCGGCAATTTTTTCTCGGATCAGCTCAAGCTTGTGTAACCCCATCGATTCGACATCAGCGCAGTTTCCACTCATAGACATGAGTGAAGCGATTTCATCAAGTGTAAAGCCCAAAGCTTTAGCTTTTAATATGAATTTAAGTTGATTGATGTGAGTTTTGTCATATATACGATAACCATTATCAGGTCTTGGTGGCTGCACGATAATCCCTTTACGTTCATAGAATCGGACTGTTTCTACGTTAATGTCTAGTTCTTTAGCCAGCTTTCCAATGGTTTTCATAAGTAGATTCTCTTAAACAACTAGCATCATTTTAACATTATTAGACAAAAGCTGAACTTCCGATAATCGCTCAAACCAGAAATTTCAAAGCAATTCCGCTTTTCCTCCCCGTTTAGCGAGCAGTTGTTTTGGCCGGTTTTGAGGTTTTAAGCCGAC
>FWPV01007331.1_pt1 | contig 20147 bp, 12 predicted proteins | sample 2228371 | NCBI WGS metagenome assembly FWPV01 (sample SAMEA103939776, study PRJEB20133) | metagenome | reverse complement strand
TAAAAAGTCAAAAGTCAAAACTGTTGCTTTAGTTGGTAAAGGAATGACATTCGATTCAGGTGGAATATCACTTAAGCCCGCAAAATCAATGGGTGAAATGAAAAATGATATGGCAGGTGCGTCGGTAGTTGCAGGTACTTTAATCGCAGCTGCGAAGAATAGATTACCAATTCATATTTATGGATTGATTCCTGCTGCCGAGAATATGCCTTCTGGTAATGCTTTTAAACCAGGTGATATTATTCGGACTGCTTCCGGCAAAACTATAGAGATTGATGATACCGATGCAGAAGGAAGATTAATTCTGGCTGATGCACTTGAGTATGCATCTAAATTAAAACCAAATCAGATTATTGATCTTGCCACATTAACAGGAGCTTGTGTTGTAGCTCTCGGTGAATTTGTAGCAGGACTTTTTACTAAAAACGATGACCTTGCTGAAAAGATTTACAATTCCGGTTTGAACACTTTTGATCGTGTCTGGCGATTGCCTTTGTGGGATGATTATCATAGACTAAATGAAAGTTCTATCGCTGATGTTAAAAATCTTGGTGGCAGATGGGGAGGGGCAATATCCGCTGCAAAATTTTTAGAAAATTTTGTTGATAAGAAAATTCCCTGGGCACATCTTGATATTGCCGGACCTTCAATTCATAATGATTCACGACATTATACAAAAAAATATATGACTGGTTTTGGTGTGAGGTTGCTTTTTGATTATCTGAAAAATGTTCAGTGATTTTTTATCTGACCATCTTTTATCTCAAAAATCTTGTCTGCTAATTTCATCAGTTCAGGATTATGAGTAACGATTACAAATGTTTTATTAAACTCATCTCTTAATCTGATTATCAGTTTGTGAAGTGATTCACTGTTCTGTGAATCTAGATTACCTGTCGGTTCATCTGCGAAAATTATTTTGGGATTATTAATTAAAGCTCTTGCAACTGCTACTCTCTGCTGTTCACCACCAGATAATTCGGCCGGCTTGTGATTCTTCCTGCTTTCCAATCCTACCAGATTAATAAACTCATCTGCCTTTTTTAATGAATCTTTCAATTTTGAACCTCCGGCTAACATTGGAATGCAAACATTTTCCAACGCTGTGAATTCAGGCAAAAGATGATGAAACTGAAAAACAAAACCGATATTTTGATTTCTGAAATAAGCAAGTTTTTCATCAGAGTAATTGAAAATATTTTCAGATTCAAAGAATACTTCACCGCTATCCGGTCTGTCTAATCCACTAAGTATATGAAGCAATGTTGATTTACCTGCACCTGAAGCACCAACTATCACTGAAATTTTATTTTTTTCAATACCCAATGAAATATTTTTCAGAACTTCGAGCTTAACTTTTTTATTACTCACATACGATTTAAAGATATTCTTTGCTTCTAAAATAAAATTCATTTTCATTCCCATTTAATTGATTGTAATGGATCAACTTTCGATGCTCTTCTGGCAGGGAAGAGTGCTGCAAGAAATGTAAGAAACATTGACGCTCCAGTTACATAAAAGAAATCCGGAAGTCTGACCTCTAATGGCAAACTATCAATTTTGTACATTGTCGGATCAAGCGGATAAATATTGTATTCAAGCTGAAGCCAGCAAACAAAGTAACCTAACAATGCTCCGAAAAATGTTCCGAAGAGCCCGATTAAAATTCCTTCATTCAGAAAAATTTTCAGGATGGATTTTTCAGTGGCACCAAATGATTTAAGTACTCCTATATCTCTTTTCTTTTCAAGTACAGACATTGAAAGAGAACCCAGAATGTTGAATGAAGCCACTGCAATTATCAGTGAAAGAAGAATGTATGCAACCCATCTTTCTATTTTCATCACGGAATATAATTCTTTATGAAAATCATACCAGGTATTTACTTCAGCTAAATTATCATCGAATTCTTTTTCGAGCTCTTGTTTCATCTTCTCAGATTTTTCAGTGTCAAAAAGTTTTAATTCATAACCTTCATAAGACTTACGAAATCCCAGAAGCGATTGTCCGATAGAAATATCTGCAAGGGCTAGAGATTCATCATACTCATTATTCTGTGAACTGAAAATTCCTGCAACAATAAATTTTCTGACATTTGGTATTGATGTTTGAATAATTACCTGCTCAATGTTTGATGGTGAAATTATTGTGAGTGTGTCACCGGTAGTTGCTTCCAGTTTATCAGCTAATCTGATTCCCAGATAAATTTTATCAGTCTCATCAGTAAGCGATTCATTTTTGCTGAAATAAAACACATTCTGCAGGTTGTAAAGTGAATCAATACGATGTAAATCAATTGCCCGCAAATTGACTATTTCATTCCTGCCCCGATTGACAGCTAAAACTTTGCCTGATACATAAGGTGAGAACGATTTAATTTCTTTGAAACTAAAAAGATGTTTTTCTATTTCTTCATGAATTAATTCATTTGATTCTTGTTTAAAAGTAATTCGCAAATCCGGATCTAAACTTCTAAGGTATTGTGTTACAAGACTTCCAAAACCATTAAAGACAGAAAGCACTACAATTAGTGCTGCAACCCCGATGGTTACTCCCAGAACAGAAAGAAGTGAAATAATTGTAATAAAATTCAGCTTATGACGGGAAATCACATATCGTTTCGCTATAAATTTCTCAAAATCCATCAGTCGAACCTCAGCGCTTTAATGGGACTTATCTTTGAAGAAATAAAACTGGGAATCAATGAAGCAACGAAAGATAAAAATAAAGTTAAAACTGAAACCAAAAGAAAAATCTCAGGTGAGAAATCAAAAGGAACTTTAGTTACAAAATAGACACTTGCAGGCATTTTTATTATATCAAATCTTGTTTGAATTTCTATCAGCAGTAATGCTAATAAATTACCTGCAACTACACCAATGAATGCTAAATAAATTCCCTGAAGAAGAAAAATCTGAATTATTTGTTTTCGTTTTGTACCAAAAGATCTCAGAATGCCGATTGAACTGGTTCGCTCAATCACCATCAACAATAAAGTACCAACGATGTTGAAAACAGCAACAATTATTATCAATCCAAGAATTATCGGAATTGGTTTTTTCTGGAGAGAAATCCAGGTGAAAATATTCTTATGAATATCGAAGACACTTCGGGCATAATAAGGATATCTTAGTGCCTTTCTGATTTCGAGAGTTAAACTATCAGCTTTAGAAATATCGTTCAGTTTTATATCTATTCCGTTTATCTGTCCGGGCATTGAAAATAAATTTTGTGCGGAATTCAAATCAGTAAAACCTAAGGAAGCATCATATTCAGCAATGCCGCTTTCAAAAATTCCGGTAACTAAAAATTTTTCAATGTTTGGCGGATTTTCAGGTGATGGCAGCTCGTTATGCTGCAGCGCAAAAAGAGTTATTTTATCTCCAACTTCAATAAGAAGTTTATTGGCAAGAGTTTTACCTATAATCAAATTGTTTGGATTGCTGAAATCCATTTTACCTTCAATAATATTCTCACGAACCTTAAGAAGGTAACCTTCACTATTGACACCTTTAATTGTTATGCCATCCTTTCTGTTTCCGGAACTAATGAGAGCGAGATTTGTCAGATAGGGTGAAGCATAGTCCAGATATACGCCACTGATTTTTTTAATGTCTTTCAATGCTATTTCACTTTCCGGAAGTTGGGAAGTGAAACTGAAAACTTTAATATGAGAATCAATTTCTGTTAATTTTTTAATTAAAGTTTTTTCGAATCCTGAAATAACACTGATTGCAATTATTAATGTTGCAACTCCAAGGACAATTCCACTGATTGCAATGGTGGAAATCAAGTTAAGAAATCGGGAATCCCTATTTGATTTAATGTATTTCCTGAATATGAAAAAAGAAAAACTCATTGAATTTTAAATTTTTGTTCAAAATTAACGAAATGATTGATAGGATTAAAAAATTCCTTTGATGAATGATGATAGTGATTTATTACCATGCGAATTAATTGTTTTTTTTGGATAGTTAATATATATTTTGCTCTCAATTTTTTAAGATTTCGAACAATTACAGTTCAATTATAACTAAAAATTGTAATAGTCACTTGTGTTCTTTTAATATTGAAAAAGATTTTGAAAACTGCCTGATGGCAGATAGAATCGGGGCGTAGCGCAGCCCGGTTAGCGCGCCTGCCTTGGGAGCAGGAGGTCGCAGGTTCGAATCCCGCCGCCCCGACTCAGCTTAATTTTTAAGCGCCCGTAGCTCAACAGGATAGAGCATCAGCCTTCTAAGCTGAGGGTTAGTGGTTCGAGTCCACTCGGGCGTACAAAGATTAGCCCGGTGTTGTTTTTAGTTCTTTAAATTTTTGAAATGGTGAGTATAGCTCAGTTGGTCAGAGCACCAGGTTGTGGCCCTGGGGGTCGTGGGTTCAAGTCCCACTACTCACCCATTGAAACTATATTTACAAAATTTTAGTTTTGTACTGAAAGGCCCCATCGTCTAGTGGTTAGGACATCGCCCTTTCACGGCGGTAACAGGGGTTCAAATCCCCTTGGGGTCACAAATAATCCCGAAGAATAGCTCTTCGGGATTTTTTTGTTTAAAAGAATGCTATTCTTATATCAGGTACGATAACGAAATTTTTTAAATTGATTGCGGGTAATTAAACCCTGAAATTAGTTCAGGTTGCTAAATGTTGAAGAATTAAGTTTCATCAAAACTCCGAAACAAATTCAGATTGATAAAAATGAAGGAATCGAATTAAGAAAAATTCAATCGGATTATTTAACTAAATATAATTTTCAATTGGAATCTACAAACCAATTATTTCATTGCTTATTTCTTTCAAAAACTACCCGGAATTCATTTCTAAATAACAAAAATTCAAAAGTGCTTATTTAGTTTTTTCACATTCTTTTTTGTGTTAGTTTTATAATATCAAAAGAGAGAGTTTAACATGAAAACTAAATTTTTAACTGCCTCTCTGATATTGATCTTCTCCTTCCGGATTCTTCCCCAATCCAATTTCAATATGGAGGCGTATCGTCAGTTTCTTCAATCTCACCAGAATTTAACATCTGAGCAATTATTAGGAATGTATCCTGCGGGTACTTTTCTATCAAATATAAATACTAATTTTAATGATGCGCGATTGTTTGCTCAGATAGATTCATTTTATTCATTGACCGATTTTGAGAAGCAACTAATCACTCAGCATGGATTTATGGTCAGTGAAAGATTAAAGAAAATTTCATTTGGACAAGCTCTGCTGGAAATATTTCATCAGGATTTACCTGTATATGTTTCCGTTGATGCAATTCTTCATGCTTTTCACATTTCTTATGACAGAATTCTGATGGATGTTGAGTTGGGAATTCTTAATGAGAAATTAAAACAGCTTTTATTGAATTTACACTCAAAACAAAATTTGCTTTACGGAATCTACGGCTCTAATCCTCAAATGCTTACAATGCTTAAAGATGTTGATGTTTATCTGACCGTTCCGTTAAAATTATTGGGTTTAAATACATCACCATATTATCAGGATAATCTGAGTTTTATAAATCAAATCATCAACTACATTAATACAGAATTACCATCCGAGGTTCCTTTATTCTCTTATTCTTCAAAAATAATTGACTGGAGTCAGTTTAAACCAAGAGGTCATTACACAAGTCAGGAGTATCCTCAACTGGCTAAATACTTCAAAGCAATGATTTGGCTTGGAAGGATTGAATTATATCTTATTGCTCCTCAGGCACTAAGTGGTACAGGTGATGGACCAACTTTTGCAGATTTACAAAGACAAATTATTGATGCATTCCTTATAAAAGAATTATTTAGTCTGGCAAATGCTTACGATCAATATAATGAGATTGAAAATACAATCAGAATTTTTGTTGGTGATCAGGACAATGTTACTTTAGATAATCTTCAATTTTTGAAAAATGCAATTGGTTTAACAAGTGCTTCACAACTACTTGATTCTCTTAAAGTAGTGGAATTTCAGGATACATTAAGAAATCAATCATTTGCATATCAACTCATTTTATCACAGATTCTGTTTAATAATCCAATGCAGCCCGACTCAATCGTTCCTGCTTCGGCATTTCTTTTATTCGGGCAAAGATTTGTTATTGACTCTTATATAACTGCATCCGTTGTTTTCGATAGAATAAAATATCAAGGTCAGAATGTTTGCAGGTTATTTCCATCGACACTTGATGTATTATTCGCTCTTGGAAATGATGCTTCTGCTCAATTGCTGCTGAATGAATTACAGCAATATCATTACTCAACTAATCTTGCTGCATTAAGGTATTTGATAGAATCTTACGATGAAGAATTCTGGACAGCAAATTTTCATTCTAACTGGTTGAACATCATCAGACAGTTAAATCCGCTTGATGACAGAAACAGTTTACCACAATACATGCAAACCGCAGCATTCTGGCAGAAGATGATGAATTCACAATTATCATCCTGGACTCAGTTGAGGCACGATCATCTATTATATGCCAAGCAATCCTTTACCGGTGGAACAATTTGCTCTTTCCCTTATTCTTATGTTGAACCATTTCCTGAATTTTATCAGGCGCTGAAACATTTTTCCATCAATGCAAAAAATAAAATTCAAAATCTTAACTTCTCAGATCCATACAGAAAGTCTGTTATAATTTCATATCTTGACTATCTTTCTGGTGTATCAGATACACTGATGACAATCTCTCAAAAAGAATTAATTGGAGAAATGTTCACCTCGCAGGAAATAAATTTTCTTCAAAGAATGATTTATCAGACAGGTAATGCCAGCGGTCCTGATTTCGATGGCTGGTATCCGAATCTGTTTTACAGAGATGATGAATTCCCCGGCACTCAGAGCAGTCATCGAGGAATGATGGATGCTGATTATATTGTTGCTGATATTCATACAACTCCAACAGATTGCAACGGTGTTTTCACTGGTTGGATTACTCACGCTGGAATTGGACCAGTTAACATAGGTGTGTTCGTAATTCCCTGGGTTGATGGTGAACTTACTGCATTTGCAGGTCCAATGTTAAGCTACTACGAATACAGAACTGAAAACTTTCTGCGTCTTACTGATGAAGAATGGTCAGCAATTCATTTAAATCTTGCGTTAAGACCTGATTGGGTTAATCTTTATCTTGCAGACTCAACCGGCAATTCAAGAGGACCAGGATCAACTTTACTGACAAGTGTAAAATTTGATGATGAAGAATTTGATCCTGTTAGCTATGAAATTAAAGTGATTAATTATCCAAATCCATTTAACAGTTCAACTCTTATTGCTTTTAATGTACCGTTCAATCTCTCGAATAAAAATGTAAGTCTGAAAATATTTGATATCAATGGTAATCAGATCTCAAAATTAGTTGATCAGCCTTTAGCTTCCGGAAATTACATTTACCGCTGGGAAGGGAAAGATATTGCAGGAAACTCTCTGGCGAGCGGCGTTTATTTTTACAATCTCTCTATTGCTGACAAATCAAAAACAGGTAAGATGATTTTAATCAAATAAGGAGTAAGTATTATTAAATAAAACCACCACAACACACAGGAGGGAAAAATGAAAAAATTATTTTTCTCAGCAATAACTTTTGTTATTGTCTTTGCATACCTAACTGAAGCACAAACCTGGGTTCGGAAAAATGAAGGTTATGGTTTCTGGTCAATCGAAAAAGATTTTGCAGGTAATATTTATGCAGGAACCACAGGTACTGCCAGAGGTATTTTCAAGTCAACTGATGGAGGAGAAACCTGGACAAATGTTTATTCAACAGGTGCTTCTAATTATCTGGATATTGCCTTTGATCAATTAAATAATGTTTATGTTGCTAATAGCACAAACGGATTAATCATCTCAACTGATGGTGGAAATAACTTTAATACAGTTCCTGCAAGCACTTTTGGCGGCAATGCAGTTAATACGGTTGCTTGCGGTCTAAATGGTTTAGTATTAGTTGGGGTAACTTCCGGTGGTGTTTATCGAAGCACTGATTATGGTGCAACCTTCACTCAAACTTTACCTGGATATTCAATTGTTAGTCTTGAGTTTGATAAGTTACATCCGAACAGAGTTTATGCCGGTTCTTCCTCAACGAATTTAAATGGCTTTTTTATTTCATCAGATGGAGGACTAACTTTTACAGGTCCATCTAACAGTGTTAATGTTTGGGAAATAATCCAGAAACAGGATGGAACTTTATACACAGTAACAACAACAACCGGATATCCGGTTGATATGTCAACCAATCTCGGGCTGACCTGGACAACTGTTGGAAATACACCTGCTGCAATAAGAGGTGCCTGTCTTGATTTAATTGAAGACATTTATGCTGCCGGAAATGGTGGAGTTTACAAATCTACAAATGGTGGGGCAACATTCGTTAATTTTAATCTTACATTTTCATCCAATAAAATCATTTCTTTTCAGAACAAAATTCTCGTTGCTGTTTCTGGAACTACAAATGGCGGAGTTTACATTTATACAGATGAAAACATTCCTGTTGAGCTGAGCTCATTTTCTGCCACAACAATTGATGGAAAAGTTTTACTTTATTGGAGCACTGCAACAGAAACAAACAACTTCGGTTTTGAAATTCAGAGAATGTACTTAGTTGATGATGAAAATTTATCGTGGATGAAAATCGGATTTGTAAATGGAAATGGTACAACTACAGAACCCCAAAATTATTCTTTTATAGATGAAAATCTAAGTAATGGAACATATAAATACCGATTAAAGCAAATTGATTTGGATGGATCAATCACATATTCCAGCGAAGTAGTGGTTAATGTAAATATTCTTCCGGAGAAAATTTACTTACACCAGAATTATCCCAATCCGTTTAATCCAACAACAAAAATAAGATACTCAATTCCAACCACCCCTGCTTCGCATCCCCTCCTTACTGAGGAGGGGAATAAAGGGAGGTTTGTAACATTAAAGGTTTATGATACACTTGGTAACGAAGTAGCAACACTCGTTGATGAATACAAAGAACCTGGAAGCTATGAAATAGAGTTTAATGTAGGACAAACTTCCAGTTTGTCAAGCGGAGTTTACTTCTACAAACTGCAGGCAGGAGACTATGTTCAAATTAAGAAAATGATGTTGATTAGGTAATAAACTTTTTCTTACTCAAATAAGAAATCGCCTTCTCAAAACCCTTGAAAAATGAACAATTTCAAGGGTCTTTCTTTTTCTTCGAAATATTAACACTCTCTTAACACTTTCTTAACATTCCCTTAACATTCGAAAGTTATGTTTGAGCGTCGAAAAATTAATTAAAGGAGAGAGAAATGATCTTACAAAAAAACAAATTCAGTGCTATGCGAAAATTTATTCCAAAAATATTATTCCTGTGTTCTCTCGGTTTCCAGTTGGCATTTAGTCAGACCGGATCAATTACCGGTGTCGTTACTGATGAAAACAGTAATGAAAAACTGATTGGTGTGAATATTCTGATCGAGGGGACAAACTACGGTGCAGCAACAGACCTCGATGGCAAATTTGTCATAAAAAATGTTCCTCAAGGAAAATACAATCTGATTGTTTCGAGCATTGGTTACACTAAAGTTCTGATCAAAGATGTAAATGTACCTTCTGATTTGAAAATAACATTAAAACCAGAAGTTCTTGAAACTGATGAGGTAATCGTTACAGCCGAAGCTCTGAAAACTACTGAGACTTCTGTTCTAAAGATTCAGAAAAATTCATCAGCAATTGTTGACGGAATGAGTTCTGAATTGATCTCTAAAAATAACAGTAGTGATGGTACTGATGTGCTGAAAAGAATGACTGGTGTTACTATATCAGAAGGCAAATATGCATTTGTGAGAGGTGTTGGAGATCGTTATAATAATACTTTGTTGAATGGCGCCACACTGCCGAGTACAGATCCTGAGAAGAAGAGTTTTTCATACGATTTATTTCCTGCAAACCTTATAGAAAATGTAATAACTTCAAAAACATTTACACCAGATAAACCCGGTGATTTTTCCGGCGGCTTGGTACAGATAAATACGATTGAATTTCCAAATAAACTAACCGTTGATTTCAGTGCTTCAGCGGCGTTTAATACTACAACTACTTTTTCTGAATTCACTTCATATCAGGGTGGTAAGAAAGACTTTCTCGGATATGATGATGCTCAAATTAATTCAACAAGAGTAGTAAGAGGCAATTATTCTAATGAGGAATTGCAGGAAATTTCATCTGCATTCAGAAATAACTGGTCAACAAAAAGTTTCGATGCACCATTAAACAGTAGTTATAAAATCAGTGTCGGAGATAATTATTATTTCGGTGATGATATCTTCGGTTATATAGCTTCATTAAATTATTCCTCAAATTATGAATCGTATTCACGAGAAAAGAGCTTTTATGATTTTGATGGTCCAAGGTATAGTTATGTAGGTGATTATTCTAACCACAATATATCTCTCGGCGGAATGCTAAACCTAAGTTATAAATTTCTAGGAAACAATAAAGTAACTTTCAAGAATGTTTTTAATCAGAATGCTGATGATGAAGTTACAATTAATCGGGGTGAATATCGGTATGCCGGGCAATTCAGAGAAATAACAGCACTGAAGTATGTTTCCCGATCTCTTCGCTCACATCAGCTAGGTGGACAGCATTCATTCTTTGATAATTTTTTGATGATTGATTGGGGAATATCATATTCAAATTCCCTAAGAAATGAACCGGATTTAAGACGATATGTTTATGCAAGGGACCTGGATGAAGGCGATTTACCATTGAGTTTAATTCTCGATCAATCACTTGTAACTCGTTTTTATGGTAAGCTCGAAGATAATGATTACGGAGTAAACACAAATTTTTCACTAAAGCCATTTACTAATCCAAACTTTCCAAAAATTTCTTTTGGATTATTATACAACTCAAAGGACAGAGATTTTAATGCAAGAATATTTGGTTTCAGAAATGGTTCTGGAGGAAATTTCATTCAGGAACAAGAGACTTTATTACTTCCGATAGACCAAATATTTACACCTGAAAACATCAGACCTGATTTCATTACTGTTACAGAGATTACATTACCATCAGATAGTTATCAATCTGAGCAGGAAGTTGCTGCTTCATATATTATGATTGATCCGCAGTTAACTGATAAACTGAAAATAGTTACCGGTGTAAGATTCGAATACTCCAGACAAATATTAAACTCTCAGACAATTACAAATGATCCCGTCAATGTTAACACAATTTATCGTGATTGGTTGCCGAGTGTAAATTTAATTTATCAGCTTACTACTGATATTAATCTCAGATTAGCATATAGTAAAACATTAGCAAGACCTGAGTTCAGAGAGATTGCACCATTTGCTTACTTCGACTTTTTAGCTAATGAGCTGGTGCAGGGAAATCCTTCCCTTACAAGATCATTAATTGATAATTATGATTTCCGATTTGAATATTTCCCTTCAGGTAGTGAATTATTCGCTGTGAGTTTTTTCTATAAAAACTTCAAAGATCCGATTGAGTTAATTTTGATTGCATCTTCAAGTAACGAAGCCATAAGATCATTTGCAAACGCTCAAAGTGCCAGGAATTTTGGAACTGAGATCGAGATAAGAAAAAGATTAGGATTTATTTCAGATTTACTTGACAACTTTTCGGTAGTTGGAAACTTAAGTTTAATTAACTCCAAGATTAAATTGGATAATTCTTCCGAATCAAATTCCTTTCAGAAAACCGACAGGCCTTTGCAAGGACAGGCAAACAATATAATAAATGTTGGTCTGTACTTCGACGATTACAATTTAGGATTAAATACATCGTTAACATATAACAGAGTAGGTGAGAGAATCTCCAAAGTTGGCGTAAATGACCTTGGTGATATTATTGAAATGCCTGTTGATCAGATTGATTTTATGATATCCAAAAAAATATTAGAAAACTTTTCTGTTAAGTTCTCTGCAAAAGATATTCTGAATCAGAACAGATTATTTATTCAGAGAACAAAAGATGGTGATAAAGTGGTTGATTTATACAATCAGGGAAGAAGTTTTTCTTTAGGTTTTGCTTTTCAACTTTAATAACTAACAAAATAAGGAACTGGTATGAAAAAAATTTCCATCGTTTTCTTTGCTTTGCTTGTAAACCTGAATATTCTGAATGCCCAGGTAGTAATTCAGGGAGACATAACTTCTAATCTCACACTAACATCAAACAATACCTATCTTCTTAGAGGAATTGTTAGAGTTCAACCTCCCGCAACTCTTACTATCGAGCCGGGAACTTTGATACTTGGTGAGAATGCTACACAAGGTTCTCTGATTATCAAACCCGGAGCTAAAATAATTGCAAACGGAACTGCTCAGCAACCAATTGTTTTCACAAGTGAATTTGCTGTTCAGGGTTCAACACAGCAACCAACTTATGGTGATTGGGGGGGAATCATAATTCTCGGAAATGCTAAGATTAATGTTCCCGGTGGAACAGCACAAATTGAAGGTCCCGGTGATTCTTATGGTGGTAATGATGATGATGACAGCAGTGGTGTTTTGAGATATGTCAGAATTGAATATCCTGGTATTGCATACTCATTAAACAATGAAATAAACGGATTAACTCTCGGAGGTGTTGGAAGAAGAACAGTGCTTGAATACATTCAGGTTAGCTATTGCGGTGATGATTCCTATGAATGGTTTGGTGGAAATGTAAACGCAAAATATCTTGTTGCTTTCAGAGGGTGGGATGATGAATTTGATACTGATTTTGGTTTCACAGGTAAACTTCAGTTTTTAGTCGGAATCCGTGATCCTGAAATAGCAGACCAGTCACAGTCTAATGGATTTGAATCGGATAATGACGGCTCAGGTTCATTAAATACTCCAATCACTTCACCTACCTGGTGGAATGTTACATTGATTGGTCCTAAGATAGAATCAAGTACTCCCATCAATTCTCTATACAGAAGAGGAATGCATTTACGAAGATCATCAAGAAATAAAATCAGCAATGCTATTATAATGGGTTGGCCCACCGGAATCAGATTAGATGGTGTTAATACTATCCAGGCAGCTATTGATAACAATATGTGGGTAAATAACAGTATAATTTCGGGAAGTCAAACTCCGTTAGATACTGCCAATGCAGGAGGACTTAATTTCAATATCGGTAACTGGTGGTCTTCTTCTAATGGCAGAACCTATAACACAAACGCTGAAGTAATGTTAACTGATCCTTTTAATCTTTCTAATCCCAACCCAATGCCTATGGCTAATTCACCTGCGTTAACAGGTGCTGCAACACCGCCGAATGATGGATTCTTTGATCCGACTGCAACATTTGTTGGTGCATTCGGACAGGTCAACTGGATGGCAGGATGGACAAATTTTAATCCTGGAGGTTATGTGTTATCAGTTAATGAGAGATTCATTAATGATGTTCCTACTGATTTCGCATTATCACAAAATTTTCCCAATCCGTTTAATCCCTCAACAAGAATAGTTTACTCAGTAGCATCTCCTTCAGTTGTGAAACTATATGTTACTAACATACTCGGGCAAGTTGTTGAGGAACTTGTTAATGACTACAAAGAAACAGGAACTTATGAAATTACTTTCAATGCAGAAAATCTCACTTCAGGTTTATACATTTATACACTTGAGGCAGGGAACACTAAAATATCCAGGAAGATGACATTGCTCAAATGATCTCTCCTCTCTCCTTCGACAAGGGACGTTGCCTGCGGCGGCGTCCTTTTTTAATTTGTAGGAGGATTATTAAAAAATATTGTGAAATTTTATAGCCAAATATTTCTGTTTGTTGCGCTTACAATCTCTTATAGTTTTTCTCAAAACTATGAGTCATTTTATGCTTCAATAAATTCCATTAAATCGGATTCGATACTCAAACATCTGAAGTATCTTGCAAGCGATGAACTTGAGGGTAGAGGATTAGGAACTAAAGGAATTGACTTAGCTGCAAAATATATCTCGGAAAAATTCAACGCTTATGAACTGAAAAAAATTCCGGATAAAAATTCATATTTTCAGGAAATACCATTTGTTGGCAGCTTGCCATTAAAAACATCAGAACTTAAGTTTTATCTCGAAGAAGAAGTAAAATTGTTAAAATTTTCTGAAGATTATTTTCTGTATAATACTGGTCAACAAACATTCATACCAGTTCCTTTGGAAATAGTTTTTGTGGGATATGGAATTGTTGCTCCCGAGTATGATTATAATGATTATCAGACAGTTGATGTTACAGGAAAAATTGTTGCTTTCATTTCGGATGAACCATTATCAAATGATGAATTTTATTTTGAAGGAAAATTACCAACGAAATATTCTTCACCTGAAATGAAAAGACAAATAGCTTTAAGCAGAGGTGCTGCAGGAACAATTCTGATTCCTTGTGACGAATGTATTGACTGGGAAAGAATCAAAAATGAATATGTCTCTGAAGATATAAATTTAGCTTATGCAGTTACAAAAAATTTATCAGTTATAATTAATCCTGAATCAGCAGATTTGTTATTTAAGGATTCAGGATATGATTATGAAGATGTTAAAACTTTTCATCTTACTCATAAAATGATTTCGTTTCCGTTAAAAACAAAATTAAGTTTTCGTGGTGCTTTCAGAGAACGAACATTCATTGATAAGAATGTGATTGGTATTCTGCCCGGCAGTGATGAAAAATTAAAAGATTCTTATATCATAATATCTGCACATTATGATCATCTCGGAATCGGAGAGACTGTTGATGGTGATTCAATTTACAACGGAGCATTGGATAATGCTATTGGAGTAGCTTCTTTAATTGAGTTAGTCAGGGTATTTTCTCAAATGAATATCAAGCCCAAAAGAACGATTGTGTTTATTGCTTTTACTGCAGAGGAAAAAGGATTGCTTGGCTCAATTTATTATACTGATAATCCGGTGTTTCCACTGTATAAGACAGTTGCAAATATTAATATTGATGGAATGGCATTTTTCAGAGATTTTCAAAGTATAGTTGGTATTGGCTCTGAATATTCAACACTTAAAAAAAATCTTAACGAGACTGCTGAAAGATTTAAGTTGTTTGTAGAAGATATTCCGCCTGAATTCAAACCACTTGAATCATTAACAAGCAGCGACCATTTCTCATTTGCTGTGGCAGGAGTGCCTTCTATAATTATTCTGGAAGGATTGGAAAATAAAACCAGAACAAAAGAAGAAGTTCTGAAGGCATTTGTAACTTATTTCCAAAACAAATATCACACTCCCTTTGATGATCTTAATCAGTTTATTGATTTAATAGCAATTGAAAAGCACACTAAAATTATTTTTGATTTTACTTATCACTTAAGTAATTCTTATACTGAACCTGGTTGGAATCAGGATTCTCCGTTTTTAAAGGCGAGATTAAGAAGCATTGCAGAAAAACGATGATAATCGGAAAAAAAATTTTATTCTTATTCGCTCTGATAATATTTTCTGCATGTTCATTCAAGCCATCGAATGAAAATGTGATAACAATCTCCGGCTCCGATACAATGTTTGAGCTTAATGAAAATCTTGCCCGTGAATTTATGCTGGATCATCCTGAAATTTCTGTTCATGTAAAAGGAGGAGGAACCAGAATAGGTATAAATGATTTAATTCAGAACAAAGCAGACATCTGTGCATCATCCAGAAATCTTAAACCCGAAGAATCAAAACTACTTGCGAAATATTATGGCTCACTGGCAATTGTATATCTGATTGCCAAAGATGGATTAAGTGTTTATGTAAATCCTGCTAATGAAGTAAATGATCTGTCAGTTGAGCAAATTAAAAAAATATTTAAAGGTGAAATTAAAAACTGGAAAGATGTCGGAGGCAGAGATACTTCAATCCAGATAGTGTTAAGGAATCCTAATTCAGGTACATATTTGTATTTCAAAGAACATGTTCTTGGTGATGAAAATTATACTGAAGATAATATAACTTTACCTTCCACAAGAGATATAATTGATTTTATTTCAACGAATAAAAATGCTATCGGATATGGTGGGGTTGGATATAAACGTAATATTACTCAGATAAGAGTTGAAGGAGTTTTTCCAATTGAAGATAATATCAGAAATGATTCTTACCCGCTAACAAGATACCTGCACTACTTCTTATCGAAAAAACCATCTGGTGCACTAAAAAAATTTATTGACTGGACTTTGTCACCGCGCGGTCAGAATGTTATAAGAAAATCCGGCTTCATTCCTCTCTGGGATTATTCCTACTGACCTGCTTTAACTTAACAAATCCATAATATTTAATTAACATTGTATTAACCTTCAGTTCCTAACTTTAGCAGTAGAAATAATCAAGGATGATAAAATGTTTTTTAATCCTCAAAATAAAAATCAAATTAAGCTGAATAATTCTGTCAAAAAGAGAATTGATAATATCTTTAGTTGGAAGGAAATCAGTGTGAATCCGTTTGTTCTTTTCAAATCAGAAAATCTTAATCCGCAGGTTTTATTTGACCAGGAAAACATAGACTCCAGGTTAGAATGGGCAATCGAGTATGAATTAATTTATAATTCTCAATTGATGGAAATTTAATTGTAAATGGGGGATAATTTTAGCTGAGATTTAAACTCTTTTTCAAAAAGCTGCTCGATTTTTACTTCGTTGTTTTCAGATAATTTATGTAATTCAATATTCACTTTATCATTCTCAAAATTAATAATGTTTACTCTTAATGATTTTCCTGAATATCCAACTGTAGAAGCACCTGCATTAAGAAAAGGAATTCCTTTTCTTTCGTAAAATTCATTGTAGTGAATATGGCCGTGAACCACCAGATCAACATTATGCTTCTGAAAGAGACTAAGCAGTCTTTTCTTTTTCTTCAGTTTCATAGTTTGCTTTTCAATATTCTGCCATAATCCGGCAATTGACCTTTTTGTATTTTTAATTTTGTTGAAGTGATGATGTATCACAACAATCTTGAAAATCTCAGCTTCCGAGTATTTGTTTAGTAAATCATTCAGAGAATTAAATTGTTTGAGTGTTACCTCTCCATTTGATGCGAAAGGATTTTTAAATTTAGAATATTCTGCAATTGAATTGATACCAATTATTAAAACACTGCCAATATCTTTAATGAAAGGGAAGAGCTCCTGTTTATCAATAGTTTCAGCGGTAAGAAATGTTTCCTTAAATATCTCCCTGAAAATTTTTAATTTTGATTTATAGTCAACTTCTTTGCATCTGTCGGGAAATGTAAATATGTCTGTTGGTTTCTGAGGACCGCCAAAAATATCGTGATTTCCCGGGATTAATGTTAGATTAAGATGAGATGAAAATCCAGCTTTACTTAATATTTTCTTCAATAATAAAAGATCACTTTCATCTGCATTATCTGTCAGATCACCTGATATGATTAGATGATCCACCTCCTGATTTGAAATGTACTTTATCAATCTCTTTATTCTGAGCAAATTAGAATCATTGAATAATGTGTTGAGATGAAGGTCTGAGATATGTCCAATTTTCATTTTGTATTCCTAAAAAATTATTCAGAATATATTTTGTGACTCCTTTTGTTGAGCCGTGTATTTTGAGAAAAATTCATTTTCAATATATCGCAATCTTTTATTTTCCTTCAGGTAGTATAAATCAACAATAACAAAAGCATCTATACAATTCCCGAAATTTGAATCAACATTGAAACTTATAAACTGCACTCCACCCGGAACACAAAGATCAGCGTATTGTTTATAAAGAGTTGGAATGGTAAATCCAAGATTCGAAAGGTATTTTTTTAAGAGTATTAGTTCTTTGTTGTAATCATTTATATAAAAAATATTTTCAAAGTTGAATCTTGAATTATCTGTAGATAGAAAAGGATTTATTGCAGCAACATAATTGATTTTAGGCGGAAACCATTTTGAATAAAAATTGATTATAAGATCCTTTGCTTCCTGAGAGTAATTATTACTAAGACTGACCGGACCAAAAAGATATCTTATTTTAGGATTCAGTGATAAATATTTTCCAATCCCTTGCCAGAGATAGTCGAGCGCCATCGAATTCCAATATTTTGACTGAACAAAGCTTCGACCTAATTCTACAGAATTAAAAAGTAGTGGTATAAAAGATTCGTTAAATTTGAAAAGAGTGGAAGTATAAAATCCATTTATTCCAAATTTTTCAAAAATATTTTTCCCTTCAGCAAATCTATATGAACCAACAATTTCAAGCTGATTATCATCCCAAAGAACTATGTGCTTATAGTGGTTATCAAATTTATCGGAATCTTTTTTTGCACCTGTGCCTTCGCCCACTTTTCTGAATGTGATTTCTCTTAATCTGGAAATTTCTTTAAGAACATCTTTCCCTTTTTCATATTCAACAATAAATATTTTTTTACCATCAGTAGTTTCACCTATAATCTGATTTTCCAAAAGCTGCTTTCTTAATTGTTTAGTTGAAACCGGTTGAATGATACTTTTCTCTGTTTCAAATATTCCTTTTTTATTCTTTGAAATTAGATATAGATGTTTCTTGAGCGATTTTGTTAAATGTTCTATTCTCTGATATCGTGTATTGAAAGCTTTTGGAGAGATCAGATTTCCGATTACTATGTTAATTATCTTGCCCTTTTTATTAAATAACTCATAAGGGAGTAAAAACATTGATAGCTTTTTGTTTAGTACAGAAGTCAGATAAAATAATAATGAATTTCTTCCTCCGACAAAAATAGGTAATACAGGTGACTGAAATTTTTCTGCAAAGTAAACAGCACCTTTGTTCCACTTTTTATCTTTAATCCCGTTTAATGATAATCTTGCAACTTCACCGGCAGGGAATAGAATGATTGCATTTTCTTTTTTAATTGCTTCAGAGATAAGTGAATAATTCTTCTTTAACTCTCTTTTTGATAGAATATCAAATGGCAAAAAATAGTCTGAAAGATTTTTAATATTCATCAGGATATCGTTTGCAATAATCTTTACATCTGGTCTAACTTCTGAAATCAATCTCAGAAGTATTAAACCATCCAAACCACCAAGTGGGTGATTTGCCACAATGATTAGTCTTCCTTCGCTGGGAATTTTTTCTCTGTCTTTGGATGATAATTTGTAAGAAATATCAAGCTCATCAAATAATTCATCAATAAATTCAAGTCCGTATTTATCCCCGTGAATCTCAAGAAATTTATTAATTCTGGGAATGAATAAAATTTTTTCAAGGAAAGAATAAATGGTATGTGAAATAAATGAAGGGTAATTTGAAAGATATCCGTTAAACTTTGAATTAATTATTTCTTTTATGCTGATATGATTCATATAAATCTCAAATCACATCAGCAAGTTAATGCGCAGATGTTAAGGTATTATTAAGTCAATATTAACTAATCATTAACTAATTCAGAAGATTTTTTCTTCCTGAAACTTCTGAAGGCAAAAAATGTTTGTGAGAAATAATGCTCAGGAAAATAAGTTTTTAATCCGTATTCATCAGGTTTATTTTGAGGAAGAAACGCTGTACCCCAAATCCAATCCCATATAGCAAGCTTTGTTGCAAAATTTCTGTTCCTTCCTTTACCTGTTGAGTGATGCCATCTGTGCATTTCCGGTCCATTAATAATTTTTTGTAACCATCCGGTTCTTACATCAATATTTGAATGAATGTACATTCCCCAAATAGCACTGATTACTCCTTTGTAAGCTATTACTTCCTGAGGCGAACCTAATAGAACTATCGGAGCAAATTCTACAGTCTGATTAATCAGAATCTCAAGTGCGTGCGATCTTGAACCAGATAACCAATCAACTTTTTTCGGTGAGTGATGAGCTTCGTGAATACGCCAAAGCCATTTATTACTATGTTGCCAGCGATGCATCCAGTAAATGTAAATGTCGTGAGTTATTGTGAATATTACTAACTGAATCCAGATTGGTATATCCGCAAATAATTTTAATCTGCTTATTCCGGTAGTTGAATCAATAAAGTTAATTATATATCCGAAAATTATGATACTAAGTATGTAACTCTGAGCAATTGTATAAAGTGCCAGGTCATCGAAGAATCCTTCTCTTAACACTTCCTGGCCTTTGTTATAAGGGAATAATCGTTCAAGAATAATAAACAAAACTGCTGCGGAGATTATTATCAGCATTGAATATTTTTCTGCTGAAGACATTCCGCTCAGATAACCAA
>FWPV01007330.1_pt1 | contig 20150 bp, 13 predicted proteins | sample 2228371 | NCBI WGS metagenome assembly FWPV01 (sample SAMEA103939776, study PRJEB20133) | metagenome | reverse complement strand
CGGCCGCGAGCCACGCCGCGAGCCGCTCGGCCACCCGTGGCAGGGCCAGGATCTCGGCCCTGAGCCGGGCCGCCTGCACCTCGCGGGCGAGCCGCGCCGCCCAGGCGAGCGCGAGATCGGCGCGGGCCGCGAGCCGGGCCCGGACCTCGGCCACCGGGACCGCCACCGTGCGCAGCACGTCGGCCGCCTCGCCGTCGCAATGGTAGTACTCGGCGAAGAGGGAGGCCTCGGCCAGCACGTCACCGGGCCCTGCCCGTTGGAGCACGAGCCGACCTCCATCGGGCCGCAGGCGCACGAGCACCGCCTCGCCCTCGATCACGCGGTGCAGCAGCAGCACCCGGTCGCCGGCGCGGAACAGCGCCGCACCGGCCGCGAAGCGGCGCTCGACGCCCTCGCCCAGTACCGAGGCGAGCGGGTCGGACATGATCGAAATCATATTCGGGTGCCGGCCGCGGTGGCAAGAGAGGCGCGTGCTCACCGTCGGGAACACGACCATGCCCGCACACCGCGCGCTTCGCGCGACGGCATCACTCGTCGTCGCACTCGCGATCTTTCCGGCCCTCGCCCGGGCCCAGCACGCCGGCCACGACGCCGCCCGACCCTATGCCGGGCAGCAGGCGCGGGCGGTGACGGCCTTCTCCGAGGAAGAGTTGGCCGAGCTGCGCCGGGGCGGCGGGATGGGGCTGGCCAAGCCGGCCGAGCTCAACGGCTATCCAGGACCCGCCCATGTGCTCGAGCTCGCCCGCGAGCTCGAGCTCGACGACCAGCAGGAGGCGGCGGTCCGCGCGGTGTTCGACGCGATGCAGCGCCGGGCGATCGTCGCGGGCGAGCGGCTGATCGCGGCCGAGGCGGCGCTGGACGCGGCGTTTCGCGAGCGGACCGTCACGATCGAACGGCTTCGAGCGCTGCTCGCCGAGGCCGAGGCCGCGCGGGCCGAGCTGCGCCTCGTCCATCTGGCTGCGCATCTCGAGACGCGGAGCCTGCTGCGCCCCGCTCAGATCGGCCGCTACGACACGCTGCGCGGCTACCGGGTGGATCCCTGCGCCGGCGGACCGCCGTCCGGCCACGACCCGGCGCTTTGGCGACGTCACACGGGCTGCCCGTGAGGGCCGCCGCGCCCTCGGTCGGAGGAGTGGCCGGCGCGCAGGCCCGCGCCCACGCGATGGGCGATCGGCGGTAAATCCGGGGTGTCGCGGATCTCGAGCGGCCGCTCGGCCGGCACACCCACGATCTCGAGCGGCAAACTCACGTTGCGCTCGACCGTCGCCGGGGATCGAGCGCCGGGGCCCGGAAGACGTAGCGTAGCCGAAGCGGCGCACCGGAGCGCCTCACGCGGCGATCGGTCGGGTCCGCGCGCCGGGTTCCGGGCCCGTCCCTCGGATCACGCTCCGTCGTTGACCACCTCTCGGTACTCGTTCATAGCTTGCGGTGATGAACGATCCTTCACCGCTATCCATCGGCACGGCATGATCGACGATCCGCTGCGGCAGCGCGCCGCCGAGAAATTCGGTGCCCGGGCGACGGCGCTGCTCGTCGCATCGTTCGCGTTGCTGTTCTTGCTGACCTTCGCGCCCACGGAGTTCAGCGACAACGCGATCCATTATCTCAACGCGGTGCAGCGGACCCGCGGCGGGCAGCCAGATTTCTACCCGCCGCATCTGTTGCATTCGCTGCTCGTCACGCTGGTCTGGGTGGTCCTGGATCGGTTCGCCGGCTGCGATCTGTTCTGTGCCGGGATCGTCCACTCGGCGATCTGGGCGACGATCGGGGTGGTCGCCCTGTTCGTCCTCCTTTGGCGACTGTCCGGATCGCTCCTCGTGGCCCTCGGCGGCGCGGTGGCGCTGCTCGTGGCCCACGGCCCCTGGGTGTACGCCACCCAGGCCGAGGTCTACGCGCCGACCGTCGGGACCAGCATGGCCGCGACGGCCCTCCTGTTGACGGCCCGCGGCCCGACGATCGGCACGGCCCGCCTGATCGCGGCCGCTATCTTGTGGGCCTGGGCCTGCTTTTACCATCTGGGGGCCGTCACCTTGCTCCTGCCGTACGGGATCTGGATCCTCGGCCGGCACGGGGTGGCCACCGGCTGGCGCCCGCTGCTGTTGCTCTATCTCACCGCTGGCGGGATCGTCCTCTCCGGCTTTCTGGTCGCCTTCGTGTGGGCGGGCAACGAGCCCCTCACGCCCCGCGGCTTCCTCGACTGGGTGCTGGAGATCAAGAGCCGCCCTCTCACCGACTGGGGTACGACCGCCAACCTGGTGAGTTTCGGGTCGATGGTGCGGGCGGTGTGGTCCCAGCTCAAGGCGATCACGCTCCTGCCGGATTGGGCGACGGTCCCGTTGGCGCCACCCCTCGACCAGCTGCCGCTCGCGATCGTGGGGGGTCTGGCCCTGGCGGCGACGCTGTCGTGGACCCTGGTGAAGATCCTGCGCGCCGCGGAGGGGTGGCTCGAGCGGCTCGTGCTGCTGGCGCAGTTCGCCGTGTTCTTCTTGTTCTTCAGCTGGTGGGACACTTCGGTCCACAAGTTCTACATCCCCTCCGTCCCGCCACTGATCTTGCTGGCCGCGTTGGCACTGCGGGATCTCTGGGAGGCGCGGGTCACGCCACGCGAGCGGAACGTCTTGGCCGGCGCCAGCGTGGCGGTGCTGGCCCTGCTCTTCCTGTTCAATGCCGTCTCGGTCATCGAGCTGCGCCGCTCGCGGGGCCCGGCGTACGCCGAGACCGCGGTGATCGACCGGCTCGCACCCGCCGAATGTCGGCTCTATGTCGACGGCACGCAGATGGGGCCGCTGATCCTGTTCCACGGGCGGGACAACGTGCTTTTTTCGATGGTCCTGCCCCAAGACTTCTACTTGCGCGAGATCGGTCGCGCTCCCGGTCCGAGGCGGCCGTTCGATGGCGAGCCCTGCGCATTCGTGGCGCTCGGCTGGCTCAGCGAACCCTATTTTGTTCAGCTCGTGCGCCGCTTCATGCCGCCCGAGCGCTGGCCGGACTACATCGCCTATCTGCTCGACGCGCGCCCGGCCGGAGAGGGCGGTCGGCTGAGCGTGAACCCGATCCGCTTCGTCGAGACCGAAGCGCTCACCTACGCCGTCATCGACCGCCGCGAGCGGGTGGAGATCGACGGGATCGAGGAGGTGGTCGGCCGCATCCGCGCGCTCACCGCCGAGCGGCTGGCCCGCGAGGTCCCGCCGGCGCTGGTCGATCGCTACGGGTGGAGCTTCCTCGCCATCCCCCGCACCGACGTGCCGGTCGATCGCGATCGGATCCTGATCTTCGGTTACGGCTGGGGCGACATCGTCCGCCGGCCGATCGCGCGAACCGACATGCGCGACTTCGTTGGACGCTAGCCGCCCCGGTCGACGGGCGCGTCCGCGGTTCGGTCGTAGGAGTGGCCGGCGCGCAGGCCCGCGCGCACGCGATGGGCGATCGCCGGGAACTCCGGCGTGTCGCGCGGCGCGAGCGGCCGCTCGGCGGACGGGGGACCCTCGAGGATCCCGACGATCCGCCCCGACCGCGGCGACGTCACCACGATGCGGGTGGCCGGATGGACCCCTTCGGCGATCGAACGGGTCACGAACCGGACCGTCTCGCCGGTCTTGCGCCACGGCCCGGCGGCCCGGCCCGCCGCGGCGGCCGGGGCGAGCGCGCTCACTCGGCCTTGGCGAGCGCGAGGGCGGCCTGCAGCAGGACCTGGCAGCCGGCCGCCAAATGTTCGGGCTCGGCCCACTCCTCCTCGTTGTGGCTGAGCCCGTCGCGGCAGGGCACGAAGATCATGGCGGTCGGCACCACCCGCGCCGTGTAGCAGGAGTCGTGACCGGGGCCGGAGATCATCTCCCGCCAGGAGAACCCGGCGGCGATCGCCGCCTCGCGGATCGCCGCCACGCAGGTCGGATCGAAGCGCACCGGCGGGAAATACCAGATCCGATCGAGCCGATGGTCGAGCCCGTCGCGCGCGCAGGCCTCGGCCACGAGCTCGCCCACCCGTCGGTCGAGCTCGGCCAACACGGCCTCCTCGGGATGGCGCAGGTCGATGGTGAAGAACACCTCACCCGGGATGACGTTGCGCGACGGCTTGGCGATCTCCAACACGCCCACGGTCGCCACCGCGTGCGGCGCGAAGGCCCGCGCCAGGGCATCGAGCGCGCTCACCACCCGGCTCGCCGCCACGAGCGCGTCCTTGCGCCGGGGCATGGGGGTCGAGCCGGCGTGGCTCTCCTTGCCGGTGAGCGTCACCTCGTACCAGCGGATGCCCTGGGCCCCGGTCACCACTCCGATGGTCTTGCCCTCGGCCTCCAGGATCGGGCCCTGCTCGATGTGCAGCTCGAGATGCGCCTTCCACCCTCCGGGCGGTGGCGCGCAAGCAGCCGTGCCCTTGTAGCCGATCCGCTCCAGCTCCTCGCCGAACCGCTTACCCTCGCGGTCGGTGCGGGCGTAGGCGAACTCCTTGGTGAAGGCGCCGGCGAACACGCCCGAAGAGAGCATGGCCGGGGCGAACCGGGTGCCCTCCTCGTTGGTCCAGTTCACGACCAGAATCGGGTGGTCGGTCTCGTAGCTGGCGTCGTTCAAGGTGCGGACCACCTCGAGCCCGGCCAGCACGCCGGCCACTCCGTCGAACTTGCCACCGGTGGGCTGGGTGTCGAGATGGCTGCCGATCACCACCGGCGGCAGGTCGGGGCGGCGGCCCGGCCGCAGGGCCATCATGTTGCCCATCTCGTCGACCGTGACCGTGCAGCCCGCCGCCTCGCACCAGCGTTTGAAGAGATCACGGCCCTGGCGATCGAGATCGGTCAGGGTCTGTCGGTTGCAGCCCCCCTTGGGGGTGGCGCCGATCTCGGCCATCTCCATGAGCGAGGCCCAGTAGCGTGCCGGGTCGATGCGCAGATTGCCGGCGGTGCTCACGGGTGCTCCTCCCTCGGGCTCGCGACCGGGTCATCCCTGACGCCCGTGCGCCGCACGGTCAAGCGAGGCCGGGTCGGCGGCCACGCCGGGGAGATCGAACCGGTTCGTCCGTCGCGTTCCGCTGGACCGCGAAGCCCGAGCGCGGCACCTTGGTGCGCGAGAACGGCGGGAGGCCCCAGGTGGTGCGCAGCGGTGCGCAGCTCGAAGAAGACGGCGACGGCGGCCAGCCGGCCACGGCCGGGCGTGGCCTGCCCACCAGCATCACGCTCCACCAGCTCCGCCTGTTCTGGACGATGGCCCAGGCCCGCTCCTTGACCCGGGCGGCCAAGCAGCTGGGGATCTCGCAGCCGGCGCTCTCGCAGGCGCTCGCCAAGCTCGAGCGGCTGTTGGGGACCCGCCTGGTCGAGCGCCGCGCGCTCAAGCTCGAGCTCACCGAGGCCGGCCGCTTCCTGCTCGAGCGGGCCGGGCGGCTGCTGGCCGAGGCCGACGCGCTCGATGCCGGCCTCGCCGCCTTCAAGGCCGGCCTCAAGGGCCGCGTGGCGGTGGGCGCACTGGCCTCGGTCGCCCGCACACTCCTACCCCGGGCGCTCGCCACCGCGCGCAACGCGGTGCCGGAGCTCACCCTGGATGTGCACGAGCTGGCCCCGCAGGAAGCGATCGAGGGTCTCTACGGGCGCACGCTGGATGTCGCCATCATCTCCGAGACGGCGGTGGCCAGCGATCATCTCCCCTTCACCCGCATCCCCCTGCGCAGCGACGGCTACGCGCTCGTGACGCCCGAGAACCTCGTCCTCGACGGTCTGGTCGAGCCCGCGCGCGAGCTCGACGAGCCGGCGCGGCGGGCATTGGGCCGGGTCATCGAGTTCAATTTCGGCACGCTGCACGGTGATCGGATCGCCGAATGGTATCGGCGGGTCCTGCCCGAAAGCCGCGTCGTGGCCCGCGTGCGCTCCTACGAGACCGCGCTCGCGATGGTCGAAGCGGGCTTGGGCGTAGCACTGGTGCCGGAGCTCGCGATCCAGCTCTCCGGGCGGCTGTTGTTCGAGGTGCGGCTGCACGCGGTCCCGACCTTCGAACGGCGCCTGGTGGCCCTGGTCCCGAGCCATCGGCGCACCATGGAGCCCTTGCGTACCGTCCTCGACGCGCTCGTGACCGAGGCCCGCCAGCTCGAAACCGTGCCGGTGGCACCGCCGCCCCCCTTCCTGCTGGCCCGCGGCGGCTGAGACCGCCATAAGCGATCGGGCATGATCACCAAAACTTGCCGGAGCCGGCATCCGATCCCTACGTCGAGTGAGCCGCCCGATCCGGGGCGGCATGCTGCGATCGGGAGTGCTACGATGCGCAAGACCTGGATCCGTCCGCGGGTGACCACCCGTCCCGTCGGGATGGAGGTCACCATGTACCTGCCGGCCGAGCTCTGAGGCCGGTCGCCGCCCGCGGTCGTGACCGATGCGCGCGATCGTGCTCGGTGCCGCCGCGGGCGGCGGTTTCCCGCAGTGGAACGCGGCCTCCGAAGCCTGCCGCCGCGCCCGGGTCGGTGACCCGGCGGCGCGGCCCGCGACCCAGGCCGCACTCGCGGTGAGCGCCGACGGCGAGCGCTGGGTGGTGATCGAGGCCTCGCCCGATCTGCGCCAGCAGATCGAGGCGACCCCGGCTCTGCACCCGAAGCTGGCACCGCGCTCCTCACCGATCGCCGCGGTGATCCCGACCAACGGCGAGATCGATTCGATCGGCGGCCTCTTGCATCTGCGCGAAGGGACCCCGTTCGCGCTCTACGCCCATCCGCGGATCCTGGCGCTGTTGGACGCCAACCCGGTCTTCGAGGTCGTCGATCGGCGCCTGGTGCCCCGTCGCCCGCTGCCGCTCGGGACCTGGCTGGCGCTCCGTGACGCCGCGGAGCGACCGCTGGGGCTCAAGGTGCGCGCCTTTCCCGTGGCCGGCAAGCCGCCCCTTTTCCTCGAGCGCGCGGCGCGCGGTGGCCCGCCGCCGGCGCCCGAGCCCGGTGACGTGATCGGCCTCGAGGTGCGGAGCGGGACGCGGCGGGTCGTGTGGATCGCCAATTGCGGCCGGCTCGACGCCGCCGTGCTGGAGCGCTGTGCCGGGGCCGATGCGGTGTTCGTCGACGGCACGCTCTGGCGCGACGACGAGCTGCTCGCGGCCGGCATCGCCGCGCGCAGCGGCCGCGAAATGGGCCACGTGTCGATCAGCGGGCCGGAGGGGGTGCTGGCCCGCCTGGGTCCGGTCCCGGCCGGCCGCAAGATCCTGGTCCACGTCAACAACACCAACCCGGTCCTGCTCGCCGACAGCCCGGAGCGGGCCGAGGTCGAGCGCGCGGGCTTCCTCGTGGCCCGCGACGGACTGGTGATCGACCTGGAGGAGAGCAACCCTTGAGCCACCTCGACGCGTATCGCGATCTGCCCTCCGCCGAGGCGCTCGAGGCGGCGCTGCGGCGGATCGGTGCCGAGCGCTACCACATCCACCACCCGTTCCACCGCCTGCTGCACAGCGGCCGCTGCACCAAGGGCCAGGTCCAGGCCTGGGCCTTGAACCGCTACATCTACCAGAGCCGCATTCCCATGAAGGATGCGAGCCTCATGGGTCGCTGCCCGGATCGCGAGCTGCGCCGCGAGTGGCTGTGCCGGATCCTCGACCACGACGGCTTCGGCGAGGAGGAGGGCGGGATCGAGCGCTGGTTGAAGCTGTGCGAGGGCCTGGGGCTCGATCGAGCCTACGTGATGTCCGAGGAGGGGGCGCTGCCGGCGACCAAGTTCGCGGTCGAGGCCTATGTCCGCTTCGTGCGCGAGCAGAGCCTGCTCGAGGCCGTGGCCTCCTCGCTCACCGAGTTGTTCGCCCCGGCCATCCACGAGGAACGGATCCCGGGGCTCTTGAAGAACTATCCGTTCGTCACCGAAGAGATGGTGGGCTATTTCCGCAAACGACTGAACCAGGCGCCGCGCGACGCCGGCTTCGCGCTGGAATGGGTCAAGCGCCACGCGGACACGCCCGAAAAGCGCTTCCTCGTCTGCAAGGCGCTGATTTTCAAATGCGACGTGTTGTGGGCCCAGCTCGACGCGCTGCACCACGCCTACGTGTTGGGCGGCGGGATCCCCAGGGGCGCTTTCGTGCCCGAGGACCATCGCGAACCCGCGAGGGCGGCATGAGCCTCGACCTTGCCGATCGGCTGCGCCTCGCCCGCGGCGTGCGGCTGCGCTTCGATCCCGTGCGTGGCTGCCACGTGCTCTTGGCGCCCGAGAAGGTGCTGTTCCCCTGCCCGACCTCGGTCGAGATCCTGAGCCGTTTGAAGGCACCCACGCCGTTCGGCGAGCTCGTGGCCGGGCTGGCCGCCGAGTTCGACGCGCCGGCCGAGGAGATCGCGAACGACGTGCGCGATCTGTTGGCCGACCTCGTGGCCCAGCACGTGGTGCGGGTGGAGCGCAGCGGGCCATGACCGACCTCGTCGCCAGCGCACCGGCACGCGAGCCCTGGCGCGAGCCGCCTCTGGGGCTTTTGGCCGAGCTCACCCACCGCTGCCCGCTCGCCTGCCCTTATTGCTCGAACCCGCTCGAGCTCGTGGCCCGTGATCGGGAGTTGCCGACCGAGGTCTGGCTTCGGGTGCTGCGCCAGGCGGCCGAGCTCGGCGTGCTGCAGGTCCATCTCTCCGGTGGCGAGCCGACCTTGCGGACCGATCTCGAAACGATCGTGGCCGAGGCCCGCGCGCTCGAGCTCTACACCAACCTGATCACCGCCGGGGTGGGGCTGTCGGCGCGGCGCCTCGAGGCGCTCGTGGCGGCCGGGCTCGACCACGTGCAGCTCAGCGTCCAGGACGTCGACCCCGAGGGCTGCGATCGGATCGGCGGCTTCAAGGGCTCGCTTCCCCGCAAGCTCGAGCTCGCCCGGGCGGTGCGGGCGGCGGGTCTGCCGCTCACGATCAACGCCGTGGTCCACCGCCACAATCTCGACCGGCTGGAGCGGTTCGTCGAGCTGGCGCTCGAGCTCGGTGCCGACCGGCTCGAGGTGGCCAACGTGCAGTATTACGGCTGGGCGTGGGTCAACCGGGCCGCCTTGATGCCGACCCGCGCCCAGCTCGATCACGCGGTGGCGGTCGTCGAGCGCGCCCGGGCGACCTGGGGTGATCGACTGGCCATCGACTTCGTGGTGCCCGATTACTACGCCAAGCACCCCAAGCCCTGCGTGTCCGGCTGGGGGCGGGCGGTGATCGTCGTCTCGCCCGACGGGCGGGTCCTGCCCTGCCACGCCGCGCACACCATTCCGGGCCTCACCTTCGCCGACGTGCGCGAGCGGCCGCTGCGCTGGATCTGGCAGGAGAGCCCGGCGTTCCAGCGTTTCCGCGGGCTCGAGTGGATGCGCGAGCCCTGTCGGTCCTGCCCGCGGCGGGAGATCGACTTCGGTGGCTGTCGCTGCCAGGCCATGGCGCTGTTGGGCGACCCGGAGGCCACCGATCCGGCCTGCTCGCTCTCACCCGAGCACGGCCGGATCCTAGCCCTGGCCGAGCAGGAGGCCGCGGCCCCGCCGCCACCGTTCCGCTATCGGCGGCTGGAGCCGGTCGCAGCCGAGTGACCCTCGCCGCGCGGCCATCTCCCCAGGACTCACCCCACCCCCGGCGGCTCCGCGCCCGACCGTGACGGACTGAGGCTCCGCCGCCTCTTTTCCCTTCGTCACGGCCGGCCTTCGAGCCGGCCGACCGGGGACCTCGCACGTCCTGGCCGTCTCTTGTCATGGCCGGCCACCGAGCCTGCCATCCAGGCCGCCCGCGCCGTTCCCGTCGCGGCCAGGACCGGGCGATCCGGCCCCTTGGATGGTCGGCTCTGCGGCCGACCATGACGGGGTGAGGCTCCGCCGGGTCTTTTCCCTTCGTCACGGCCGGCCTTCGAGCCGGCCGACCCGGGACCTCGCACGTCCTGGCCGTCTCTTGTCATGGCCGGCCTCCGAGCCGGCCATCCAGGCCGCCCGCGCCGTTCCCGTCGCGGCCAGGACCGGGCGATCCGGTCCCCTGGATGGTCGGCGCTGCGACCGACCATGACGGGGTGAGGCTCCGCCGGGTCTTTTCCCTTCGTCACGGCCGGCCCGCGAGCCGGCCGACCCGGGACCTCGCACGCCCTGGCCGTCTCTCGTCATGGCCGGCCTTCGAGCCGGCCATCCAGATCCGGCGGATCCCTGTGCGGCTGGATGGCCGGGTCTGCGCCCGGCCATGACGGAGAGAGAGAGAGAGAGCGTCCTCCCCCGACCCTGTTCTGTCATGGCCGGCCTTCGAGCCGGCCATCCAGCGAGCCGCGCGCGGCGCTCAGCCGCGGTCGCGGAAGATCCGATAGACCGCCGGGATCGCCACCACCGTGAGCACGGTGCTCGACAACAGGCCGAAGAACAGCGCGGTCGCCAGCCCCTTGAAGATCGGATCGGGGAAGATGAAGGCCGCGCCGATCATCGCCGCCGCGGCCGTCAAGGCGATCGGCTTGACGCGCACCGCGCCTGCGAGCAGCGCCACCTCGCGCACGGGCCGGCCTTCCGCCGGGGTGTGGCGGATGAAGTCGACCAGCAGGATCGAGTTGCGCACGATGATGCCGGCCAGCGCGATGAAGCCGATCATCGAGGGGGCGGTGAAGGCGGCACCCAATGCCGCGTGGCCGAGGATCACTCCCAGAAGGGCCAGCGGCACCGGCAGGAGCACCACGAGCGGCACCTTGAAGCTTTTGAACTGGCCCACGACCAGGAGGTAGATGCCGAGCAGGGCCACGGCGAAGGCCGCCCCCATGTCGCGGAAGGTGACACGCGTGATCTCCCACTCGCCCTCCCAGAGCAGCGCCGGCCGGCTCTCGTCGAGCGGCTGGGAGGCGAAGCGGATCTCCGGGGGCTCGGGCAGCGCCCGCAGGCGCTCCATCACCGCGAGCATGCCGTAGATCGGTGCCTCGAAGGCGCCGGCGAGTTCGGCCGTGACCATCTCCATGGTCCGCCCGTTGCGCCGCCAGATCGGCCGCGAGGCCGGCTCCTCGCGGATCACCACGAGATCGCCCAGCTCGACGAGCCGCTCGCGTCCGGGCACCGGGGTGGCGAGCAGCCGCTCGCCCGGCCACGACGCCTCCTTGGAGAGCCGCAGCTGGATGGCGAGCGGGTTGCGCCCGGCGCCGCGATGCGACCAGCCGACCTGCACGCCACGCAACAGCGCGGCCAGCGTGTCGTGGACCGCCTCCTCTTCCACCCCGTGGAACTCGAGCTCGTCCGGCAACAGCTCGATGCGCAGCCGGCTGCCGGGTGCGCGGATCGTGTCGTCGAGATCGACGAGGAACGGCACCTCGCGGAACAGGTCGCGCACGCGCTCCGCCGTGGCGGTGCGGGTCGCGGCATCGGGCCCGTAGATCTCGGCGATCAAGGTGGCGAGCACCGGCGGCCCCGGCGGCACCTCGACGACCTTGAGGCGCGCCCCCTCGGGCAGCGCCACCTCTCGCAACAGCTCGCGCATCTCGAGAGCGATCGCGTGGCTCTCCCGGGTGCGCTCGTGGCGCGGGGCGAGCTGCACGTCGAGATCGCCGAGCTCGGGTGCCCGCCGCGCGAAATAATGCCGTACCAGACCGTTGAAGTTGAAGGGCGCGGCGGTGCCGGCGTGCAGGTCGATCGCCACGACCTCCGGCACCTCGGCCAACCGGTCGGCCAGCTGGAAGAGCGCCCGCTCGGTGTCCTCGAGGCTGGCCCCCTTCTCGAGGTCCAACAGCACCATGACCTCCGACTTGTTGTCGAAGGGTAGGAGCTTGACCGTCACGTGTCGGGTGGCGAACAGCGCGAAGCTGCCGAGGGTGGCGAGCCCCACGATCACGAGGAAGGCCCAAGACGCCCAGCGGCGCCGCACGATCGGGCCGGCCAGCGCCCGATAGACGCGGGCGAGCGCGCCCTCGCCGTGGGCGAGATGCCCCGCACCCAGCTTCACCATGAGCCAGGGGGTGAGCATCACTGCGACGAAATAGGAGAACAGCATCGCGGTCGAGGCCACCGCCGGGATCGGGCCCATGTAGGGGCCCATGAGCCCGGAGACGAACAGCATCGGCAACAGCGCCACGATCACCGTGAGCGTGGCCACGATCGTGGGATTGCCGACCTCGGCCACGGCCTCGATCGCCGCCTGCAGCCGGTCGCGGCCGTCGTTCATCGCCCAGTGGCGGTCGATGTTCTCGACCACGACGATGGCATCGTCGACCAGGATGCCGATCGCGAAGATCAGCGCGAACAGCGACACCCGGTTCAAGGTGTAGCCCAGGAGCCAGGCGCCGAAGAGGGTGAGCAAGATCGTGGTGGGGATCACGATCGCCGTCACCAGCGCCGCCCGCCAGCCGATCGAAAGCCAGATGAGACCCACGATCGAGACCGTGGCGAGGAACAAGTGGAACAGCAGCTCGTCCGACTTCTCGGTCGCCGTCCGTCCGTAATCGCGGGTGATCGTGGCCTCGACACCGGCCGGCAGGAGCGTGCCGCGCAGCTCCTCGAGCCGGCGCTCGACCGCCCGGGTGATGGTGACGGCGTTGGCACCGGGCCGCTTGGCGACCGCCACCGAGACGGCGGGCGCGCGGGTGAAGCCGCCCTCGGCGGTGCGCACGAGCCGCCAGGCGCGCGCTTCCGTGGGCTGCGGCAGGACCGCGACGGAGGCGACGTCGCCAAGGTAGACCGGCCGGCCGTCGCGGGCGCGCAGCACGAGGAGCGCGATCTCGGGGATGGTCTGCAGCGTCTCGCCGACCTGGACCGCGAGGGTGCGGCCCTCCCGGCGCATCTGCCCGGCGGCGAAGGAGCGGTTGGCGCCCTCGAGCTTGTCGACCAGCTGGTTCAAGGTGATGCCGTGGAGCGCCAGCCGCTCGGGATCGGGCTCGATGCGGATCTCCGTGGGCCGGCCGCCGACGATGTAGGTGAGGCCCACCTGGTCGATCTTGACGAGCTCGGAGAGCAGCCGGTCGGCCAGCTCGAAGAGCGCCGCATCGTCGACCCGGCCGATCGCCTCGCCCACCGGGTGGAGGGTCACGACCGCCACCGCCACGTCGTCGATCCCGCGGCCGACCACGAGCGGCTCGGGTATCCCCAACGGGATGCGGTCCCAGCTCGCGCGCAGCTTCTCGTGCACGCGCAAGATGGCGTCGTCGGCATCCGTGCCCACCAAGAAGCGGGCGGTGGCCAGCACCTGGTCGTCCTCGGTGCGGCTGTAGACATGCTCGACCCCGGGGATGCCCTGGAGGATCTGCTCGAGCGGGCGGGTCACGAGCTCGACCGCATCGCCCGCGCGCAGGCCGTCGGCGCGCACGAACACGTCGACCATCGGCACCGAGATCTGCGGCTCCTCCTCGCGCGGCAGCGCCAGGAGGGCGATCAGGCCCATGGCCAGGGCCGCCAGGAGCAGGAGGGGGGTGAGCGGCGAGCGGATGAAGATCCGCGCGAGCTGCCCCGAGATCCCGAGCCTCATCGGCCGCCTCCGGGGCCGTCTCCCGGCCAGGGCAGGAGCCGGTCACCGGGCCGCAGCCCCGAGAGGATCTCGACCATCGGCCGGCCGTCGACGAGCCGTGCGAGGCCGCCCTGGACCGGGACCTCGAGGCCGCTTTCGAGCCGCACCAGGTCGACACCCGGTGCGCGGCGGACGAGCTCGGCCGGCACGAGCAGGGTGTGGCGCTGCTCGGCGGCGATCGTCACGCGCACCCGCTCGCCCACGAAGAAGTCGCCCAGCCCCTCGACCTCGGCGTCGGCCACCACCTGGCCCGCCTCGAGCTCCGGGTAGACGAGCACCAGCCGGCCGGTGCCGAGCACCGCGTCGGGGCGCTCGGCCAGGCCGCGAGCGCCGACCTCGACCGGGTCGCCCGGGCGCATGAAGCGGGCGTGGCGCTCGGGCAACCGCAGCCGCAGGACGTAGGTGCGGGTAGCGAGCCGGGCGATCGTCTCGCCCGGCATGACGACCGCGCCCTCGGTGCCGCGCACCGCGAGCACGCGGCCCGCCTGGGGCGCCAGCACCCGGCCTTCGCGCCGGCGCTCCTCGATCACCGCGCGCTCGGCTCGGGTCGCGGCCATCTGCGCCTCGATCACGTCGAAGGCGGCCTGCGCCTCGTCGAGGCGGGCCTGCGGGACGGCACCCTGGGCGCGCAGCGTGCGGGCTCGCTCGAGGTCCTGGGCGGCTTGGCGGCGCTGGGCGGCGAGCGCGGCGAGCCGGGCGTCGATCGCGGCGAGCTCCAGGGCCAGCTTCTCGTCGACGACCTCGGCCAACAGCGCCCCCGCCTCGACCCGGTCGCCCTCGCGCACGAGCAGCCGAGCCAGCGTGCCGGCGATCCGCGTCCGCGCCTCGACCTCGCGCACGCTCTCGACGGTGGCGAACACCGCCTTGCGGTCCTCGACCACGCTCTGCTCGACCACGAACGGTTCGGTCGCGCCGGCGGCGCGGGCGAGCGCCACCCCGAGAAGGACGGCCAGGCGCGCGGCGAGGCAGGTGCGTGGCATGGCTCGATGCTCCCCCGGGCTCCGTGCCGATCTATATCAGCATGTGCTGATAAATGGGGTTCGGCTGCCGCGGTTGAAGGGTAACGCCGGTCGCAGGGTCGGCCGAGCCCTTCACGCGCAGGGCGCCAGCGCGCTCGCCGCGGTCGCGGCTCGCCGCTGCCCCGACCGGCGACGTTGAACGCCCTCGCCGTCTCTCGTCGTCGCCTGCCCCCGAGTCGGCTGACCAGCGGCTCCTCGACGACCCCCGCTGTCTCCTGTCATGGCCGGCCCCCGAGCCGGCCATCCGGACCCGACGGGTCTTCTCCGGCTGGATGGCCGGGTCTCCGCCCGGCCATGACAGCGAAGGGTGTCGCCGCCCCCCCTCGCTCCTCCGTCGGGCCGTCCTCCGTCTCCGGCGGACCCGGCGGGTCCTCGAAGACGCGCCGGGCCGGGATTCGTTCCCGACGTGGTGGGCCTTCGGGCCGACCGACCGGGGACCTCGCACCTCCTCGCTGTCTCCTGTCATGGCCGGCCTTCGAGCCGGCCATCCAGGCCGCCCGCGCCGGTACCGTGACAGCCCCGACCGGGCGATCCGATCCCCTGGATGGTCGGCTCTCTCGGCCGACCCTGACGGGGGAAGCTCCACCGCGTCTTTTTCCTTCGTCATGGCCGTCATGGCCGGCGCCCAGCCGGCCGAACAGCGGCTCCTCGACGATCCTCGCTGTCTCTTGTCATGGCCGGCCCCCGAGCCGGCCATCCAGGCCGCCCGCGCCGGGCGCGGGTCGGCCCGGACCGGCCGTGGCTGGACGGGCGCGGGTCGCCGTGGTGGAACGCCGCCCGGACGGCAGGACGCAAGGGGGCGGCATGGAGCTCGAAGCGGCACTCGAGGCGGTGGTCGGACCCGGCGGGGTGCTCGTGGGCGAGGCGATCCCCGAGCGCCACCACGCGGATTGGAGCGGGCTGCCGCCCGTTCGCCCGCGCGCGCTGGTCCGCCCGCGCAGCACCGAGGAGGTGGCGGGCGTGCTCGCCGCCTGCCACGCCCGCGGCGTGCCGGTCGTTCCCCAGGGCGGGCTCACCGGCCTGTGCGGCGGCGCCCGGCCGAGCCCCGAGGCCGTGGCCCTGTCGCTCGAGCGGCTGTCCGGCGTGGAGGAGATCGACCCCGCCATGGCCACCATGACGGTTCGCGCAGGCACGCCCCTCGAGGCGGTCCAGCAGGCGGCCGACGCGGCGGGCTTCCTCGTCCCGCTCGATCTGGGCGCGCGCGGCTCGTGCGCGATCGGTGGCAATCTCTCGACCAACGCCGGTGGCAACCGGGTGATCCGCTACGGCATGGCCCGCGAGATGGTCCTGGGCCTCGAGGTGGTGCTGGCCGACGGCACGATCGTCTCCCAGCTCAACAAGATGCTCAAGAACAACGCCGGCTACGACCTCAAGCAGCTGTTCTTGGGCTCGGAGGGCACCTTGGGGGTGATCACCCGCGCGGTCTTGCGCTTGTGGCCCAAGCCACGGGTCACCTCGGCGGCGTTCTGCGGGCTGCCCGACTTCCCGGCCGTGGTGCGGCTGCTCGAGGCCGCCCGGGCGCGCCTTGCCGGCCAGCTCTCGGCCTTCGAGGTGATGTGGCCGAACTTCTACGACCTGATCGTGGCCCGGGCCGCGGGTGTGCGCGCACCGCTTTCCGGCCGACACGCCTTCTACGTCCTCCTGGAAGCGCAAGGATCGGACGAGCGGTTCGACGCCCCGCGCTTCGAGACGTTCCTCGAGGAGGCCCTCGAAGGGGGGCTCCTGGCCGACGCCGCGGTCGCCCGGAAGGAGGCCGATGTGCGCGCCTTCTGGGCGATCCGCGACGCGGTGGCCGAGTGGGGGCGGATCATCGGTCCCCATTTCGGCTTCGACCTCGGCTTGCCGATCGCCGCCACCGAGGCCTTCGCGCGTGCCGCCCGGGCGGCGCTGGAGGCGCGCTTCCCGGGCACGGTGGCGGTGTTCTTCGGCCATCTGGGCGATTCCAACCTGCACGTGGTGGTCCACGTGCCGGGCGTGGCCGAGCAGCCCTACACCGAGGTCACCGAGATCCTCTACGGGCTCGTGCGCGCGCACGGCGGGACGATCTCGGCCGAGCACGGCATCGGCACGCTCAAGAAACCGTGGCTCGCGCATGCCCGCAGCGCCGCCGAGATCGCCCTCATGGGCAAGCTCAAAGCGGCCCTCGACCCGCGCGGCATCCTCAACCCCGGCAAGGTGGTCGACCCGGTGGCGTGAACCGGTGGGAACTCGTGCCGTCGGCCCGCGCGAGCGCCCGCGCGGCCGACCGCGGCTCACCGCGCCGATCCACGGACCGGCGAATCGGGGCTCGGGACGAGCGAGGGCTCGACCCGCACCGGGCCGCCGGCCCCCAGGCGCACCAAGCCCGGGCGCCGATCGGCGCTCGGCCGGCCGCTCCAAGGGGGTACCAGGCCGGTCGTCACCTCGCCGAGCGCGTCCAAGGAGGCCAGGAGGCGGGCTCGGGTCACGTCACGGCCGAGCCGACGCAGCGCCACCTCCAGGATCAGCAGGGCAGCGGCCGCGTGGCGTGCGGCGGGCGTCGGCTCGTCCTCACCCAGCAGCTGGTGCGCCCGGGCCGAGGGCGCGGCCGAGCCCGGCGGAAGTGCGCGCGGGTCGCTCGCCACCACCGCCTCGGCGCCGGCCAGGTAGGACGTGGGGACCCGGGCCAACAGATCGACCGGCGCGTAGAGCCGCCGGGCGGCGAGCGGTTCCGTCGGCCGCCGGAGCAAGACGAGCGCGTCGACCGGGCCGTCGGCCACCGCGACGAGCTCCGGGTGCCGGGCGAGCTGCGGCGCGAGCTCGGCGGCCAAGGCCGGCGGCGCGAGGAGGCGGATGCGCCCCCGCCCGCCGAGATCGGCGATCGCCGCGTCCAAGAGAGCGCGCGCCTCGACCGGCCGGGCGGGACCGAGGCGGCGGACCGTGGCCGGTTCGTCTCCGTCGGCCGGTCGAAGCGGGAACAGCTCGGGCCATCCCCGCCCGCGCAGCGGAGCGAGCAGCGCTTCGGGCGCATCGTCGAGCAGCAGGGCCAGCGCCGGCCGGGCGGCCAGCCGAGCGGCCGCCTGTCGCGGCTCGACCGGCAGCTCGACGAGCTCCAACCGTCGCCCGAAGATCCCTCCTTCCCGCTCGAGCAACGTGCGGAAGCGGGCCACGACCGCGCGCACCGGGGCGATGCCGGTGCGATCGGGCCAGACGGTGGCGAGTACGATCCGGTCGGTCTCCACCCCCTCGACGGAACGGCGGCCGATCTCCTCGAGCTCCTGCACGAGCACAGCCGCCATTCCGGGCTGGAGGAGATACCGGGGCATCGCCGGATGGAGGGGGCGACCGTCGAGGCCGATGCCCGCCTCGAGGGCGCGAGCGAGGCTCGCCGAGTCGAGACCGCGGCGCAGCCGGCCGCGATGGACCAGGGCCGGTGCGCGCACACCTTCACCCCCGCCCTCGGCCTCGGCACCGTGGCAGCCGGCACAGGCCGCGGCACGGCCGACCAGCCGCGTACCGGCGGGTTGCAGGACGGCCTCGATCGGCCGCTCGCCGAACCGACCGCTCGCCCAGACCGTACCGTCGGCGGCGGCCGAAGCCGGGCCGGCGACGCTCGCCCAGGCGATCAGGGCGCCGATCCCGAGCCGCCCGAGCCCGCGGTTCACCGCAGTGCACCCCGCACGGCCTCGGCCAGCGCCGTCGCCGCCGGGATACCGTCGGCGCGCCGGGCCCGCCCGGTGGCCCCGTCGAGAAGGAGGAACTGCGGGGGATGGTCGTCACGCGGTGCCGCCACCGCCCGCAGGCTGCGCAACAGCCGATCCAGGGCCGCCGGCTCGGCGCGGATCCACCACCACTCCGGTCCGGCTCCCAAAGATCGGGCCATGGCGGCGAGCGCGGGCGCGCTGTCGCCGAACGGGTCGATCGACAGGCTCACCAGACGGACCCGACCGCTCGCGAGCTCGGCGGCCAGGAGGTCTTGGAGCTCGGCCATGACCGCGTTGGTGAGCGGGCACAGGCTCGAGCACTGGGTGAAGATCGGATTGAGGACGACCAGCCGATCGCCCACGATCTCGGCCCAGAACAACCAGGACCGGCCGGCGGAATCCTGCACGCCGGTCTCGATCGGCCGCAACCGCACGCTCCGCAACGCCACTCCCGGCTCGGCGCGCCCCCCGTGCGGCGCGATCGACAGCGCGACCACTCCGGCCAGCATCCGGCGACGGGCGATCACGGCTCGTCCTCCACCACGAGCTCGATCCCCGCGTCGGGCGAGAAGTCGAGCCCGGCGGCGGGTAGCCGGGCGAGCACCTCGAACCGGCCCGTTTCGGGGAAAATCAGCTCGACCCGCCAGCGATCCGACCCCTCGGGCTCGGCCAGGCCACGGCGGAACCAGCCGGTGCGCGGCGACAGTGCGAGCCATTCGGGCGCTTCCGGGTGCTCGAATCCCGTTCCCACGAAGGATCAACCGCACGGGCCGGCCCGCCCGGAGCGGACCGGGTGGGGCTTCGAAGACGAGGCCGGGCCCGCGCGGCACGTCGCGGTCCGCCGAAGCCGGGACCGGCAACGGAAAGCAGCGCGCCTCGGCGGTCTCCTCGAACAGCACGAGCAGCTCGCCCGCCCCGATCCGGGCGGCGGTGCGCAGCACGAAGCGGCCCGCACCGTCCGGCTGCGGTCCCAGAGGCTGAACCGCGAGGCCCAGGGCATCGGCGAACGGCACCGGCCAGGCGCGGGTCGGCGCCAGCATGGTGCCGTGGCCGTGGACGAAGACCCGCCGCTCCCCGGGCGCCAGGATCAGCATCGCCCGACCGTCGGGGGTCGGAACCAGCCGCGGGAGCGGCCCGGCCGGGCCACGGGGAGCGGCACCGGCCGCGAGCTCGGCCAGGGGTGGCACGCGCCCCTCCTCGACCCCGGCCAGCGGTAGGATCGCTACCCGCCCCTGCCGCGAGGCGAGATAGGCCAGGTCTCGGGACAGGGCGATCTCCTCGATCCCGAAGTCGGGGGCCACGGCGGCGAGCAGCCGTCCGGAAGGCAGGTCCAGGAGCGAAAGCACGCGCGCCTCGCGGTCCAGCGCCAGCACGAGGCGGCCGTCGGCCGCGACCTCGAGCGAGTCGATCCGCCGGCCCGCGGGCACCGCCGGCAGAGGCTCCAACGTGTCGGCGTCCAGCCGTCCGAGCACGCCCTCGCGGGCCACCAGGACCAGCCGCATCTCGACGAGCAGCCGCAGCGGGCCAAACCGGCCCCGGGCCAGAAGGCGCGGGGCCGATGGAGCGTCACCGTCCACCCCGTCGACGACCGCGAGCCCGGCCTCGCCGGCCGCCCACAGCCGACCGGCTCGTGCATCCCAAGCGAGGAAGCTCACGCTCGCTTCGAGCTGCATCGCGAAGCGAACGGTGCCTTCGGGGTCGACCCGCACGAGCCGGCCGTCGGTCAGTGCCGGGACGGGTCCACCGTCCGGGGCGAGCAGCAGGGCCGAGGGCGGGGCACGGCCATCGAAAGCCGGGCGCGCCCGCTCCGCGGCCAGGTCGTACGCGAGGAACCGCCCGTCCGCGAGGGCCGCCCAGAGCACGGCCGAGCGCGGCTCCACGGCCAGGTGCCGTGGTCGGGCGGGCAGCCGATCGGCCCGCTGCAGCCTCGCCGTGGCCAGCCGCAGGCGAGGGTCGAGGAGCGCCAGCTCGCCCTCCGATCCGATCAGGACCAAGCGGTACCCGTCGAGCGGCTGCTCGCGCCACGGGTCGACCCCGCGGGCGAGCAGGCGGGCCGCCCGGACCGCGCAGGCCTCCTCG
>FWPV01007329.1_pt1 | contig 20150 bp, 20 predicted proteins | sample 2228371 | NCBI WGS metagenome assembly FWPV01 (sample SAMEA103939776, study PRJEB20133) | metagenome | reverse complement strand
ATCCTTTAAAAATGATTTTGATTTTATTTCATTTTTATGTTATAATTATTTTGTCAGATTAATTTAAATAATTTAAACTCGGGGTGAGTTATGAATTTCTGGAAACATAGGAAAAACTTGCTAATAATAGTAAGTTTATATATATCCCTAAAATTACCTTTGTTTTCCGGCGAACCAAAAATAAATAATCTAACAATGGTTCCAACAAATCCAAATTTTGGCGAAGAAGTTACAATTTCTTTTGATCTGTGTATTAATCAATATATAAATCCGGCAAATATTATAATTGCTGTTTCAATTTCAGTAATGTTTTACCTTTTCCTACAAATGGTCAGGTATTGGTTGTGAGTAGCTGGGGAGTCGGGATTAATACACTAGGCCAGGCAGGAGTAGATGCCGGTTATAATGGTGGTTCTGGTCCTGATTGGTATGGTCCTTTTGATTGTTCGGATTGCAGTGGTAATGCCAATTCTGCATCTGTTCATCATAGTTTTAAGGTAAAAATTCCCAATGCAAATAATTTCCCCGGTTGTGATGTAAAAAATCTATATTTACATGCTGGCGCAAGAAATTATTATTTTGGTTCCACTGAATGGGCGGGTTTAAATAAACGGGCAGTGTAATTTATCTACCTTAAGCTGGCCAATCCCTGTTCCACCTGCTGATTTTACTATTCATAAAAAAGCAGAAGGTGTTGCGCAAAATGACGGTGATTTTATACTTTATACAATTGATTACACTTATGGAAATGGCCAGCTTATAATTTCAGATAGTTTGCCGCCGGGTGGTGTTGTACGTTATATAAAAGCAGGACCAGGTGCGCCTGTTTTAACCAGCGCTCCTTCTGCTGGTGCTACATCAGGAACAGTTACATGGACGTTTCCGGATAGAACTGGTATTTCTGGAATTGCATCAGGTTCTGTCTGGCTTCTTGTCTCTCTTGTAAATCCACCGGCAACTCCGGGAACAGTTATAACGAACACTGCACAGGGTAATATGCCAGGCGTTGGGATTAAAACATCATCTGTTGATGTTACAGTCGGTCAGGCAGCAATGACAATAAAAAAGTACCAGAGTGAAAATAATCTTAATATGGGTCAGACCATAACTTATACACTTGAATATGAAATAAATGGTTCAAATATGAAATCATATAATTCTTTTGATGAATTAGTAACAGGTACAAGATACGGAGATGCCGGCGAATGGGATTCATCAGTAGGACCCGGGAATGGCAGCCCACCGCCTGGATGGATTTCTTTACCCTATGGCACTGATGAAGGTGTCTGGGAAGTTGTTGAGCCGTGCGGAAGTGGTGATAAATATTTGCGCGGTTCTGCATCTGCCAATCAGCATTATCCTGCGCTGGTTCTTGCAGGTGCAAATAATACATTTTGCACCGGTCAGATAGTTGCTGATGCTATGATAGAACCAGCAGGATATGAAGGTTCAGATGTGCAGATAGTAATAAGGCATAACGGTTTGTCAGGCTCAAGTTCATATTCAATAGGACTTATACTTTCCATAGATAATACCCCCGGTAAACTGTCATTTCAAAAAGTATCAGGCGGTAATCCAGCATGGCCAACAACTACCAATGCAGTTGATATTGTGGGATATAAATGGTACAGGGTAAGGATTGATGTCCAGCAAACTGGAAGTTATTATACTCTAAAAGCACGTATATGGCCTAAAGGCGACCCTGAGCCAAATGTCTGGCATCTTATTGATTCAACCAATTTTCCGGTTGATTCAACATGGCGCTGCGATGGGCTTGGCTCGTATAATAACTGGCGACCCGGAATAGGAGAGCAACGAGGAGATTCAAATGTAAAGAATTCATTTGATAATTTTGTGATTTATGAGCCAAGGACAAATGCTAATGCAACTTTATTTGATACCATACCAGGAAAGATTAATTATATCGCATCAACTGGCCCGCTTGGGGCTGGCTCTGTTAATGCAGGAGTTATCAGCTGGAATTTAGGAAATATCGCAAATGAAAGCGGCTCATATACATGGTGGTGCATAGTAAATGGATGCGGAATCATAACCAATCAGGCAGGGCTTGATTCCACAACAACTAATCCCATATTTTCAAATGTAACTTCTTTAAATGTAATATGTGGCACTCCTACAGTTTCACCTACAAGAACCGTGACATATACGTTAACAAATACAGCAACACCTACATTTACAAATTCTTCACAATACACGCTAACAGCCACATTTACAGATACATCAACATCAACAAATACAGCAATTTATTCACCAACAAATACTCCTACAATAACCATGACTGCAACAGATACAAATACACCGACGCAGACATACACTTTTACTGATACGCCAACCATAACACCAACATTTACCCCTGCACCTGCACAACTGGAAATAACTCTGCAGGCAGTTGATACATCAGTTTCTGCAGGAGGATATGCTGAAATAAGGATAATAATAAGAAATACAGGTGGTGTTTTAGCACAGGATATTTTACTGGAACAGACGATTCCTACACTTACCACGTTTGATATGAATTATAAGGATAATGTCAACTGGACTTATACAGGCGCATCAATTCAGAGAAATATAGGTGACTTAAATCCGGGTGATATAATTTATGTAACTTATTTTTTAAAGGCAGATGAAAATTTACCGGATGGAGAGGTGATAAATATATCACCGGCAGGTGCTGAATTCAATATGTATCCTTTGCCATATCCTGTTATAAGAACCACAGTTTATAGTAATGCAGTATTTTTTACGGTCGGCGAGATTTTTGTTTATCCAAATATTTTTAATCCTGATAAGGGTGGTACAGTTAAATTCATTAATTTACCAAAAAACACAATGGTTGTAATTTATACAATTTCCGGCGAGATGGTACAGGTCTATAAAAATGTAAGTTCTACTATTCTGTGGGACGGTAAAAACATAAAAGAAAGAATAGTTTCAACCGGGGTTTATTATTATGTTATATCGTGGGAAAAGGGAAGCAGGAAAAAAAAAGGAAAGATATTTGTGATAAATAAATAAGGATGTTCTAAAAACGTTCAAAAATAGTTCAAACATAGTTCGTAAATAGTTCAAAAAGACAGTCCTTTGTAGTTTGTAATTTGTGATTTTTTCAATGTTTTTTGTTTTTTAACTATTTAAGAACTACTTAAGAACTAAGTTAGAACTATGTTAGAACATATTTTCACCTGCCATTTGTCACTTGCCACCTGGCATTGTATTATGCCATGTTTTCCATCAGCATTACAGCCCCTGCTTTATCTATAGGATTATTATTATTTCCGCAGTTATGCGCATATACACAGGATGGACAGCCTGATTCACACTTACATTTTTTTACCATCTGTATTGTCTTTTCAAGTAAGTTAATAAAGATTTCAAATAGTTTTTCTGATATTCCTATACCACCTTCATAAGCATCATACAGGAAAATGAAAGGAGAACCATCTTCAAAAGTCGGATAGGAAAGCCCACCCATATCTTTTTGGTCGCACATTGCAAAAAGCGGGGATAATGCAATCAAAGCGTGTTCTGTGGCGTGAATGGCTCCATCAAAATCTTTTTTTTGCTTTTTTATTCTTTCTTTAATTTCATCCTGTAGTTTTACCCATACTGATTCTGTATTAAATTGAAGCGGTGGCATTATCAAATCTTCATAAAATAATATTTTTCCATATTTTTTGGCTTTAAAACCTTTATAATATTCTGTCACAGAAACATTTCCAAAGAATAATTCATAGGTCTCGAATTTTTTTGATTTTATTATATTTGTTATTTTAATCTCTTCGTTTTTTAATGATTCTGTGAAATAATCAATTTCTCTCTTTTCTGCCCGGGCAATTCCATCTCTAAGGTTTAATTCTTTAATAAAATATGTCTCTCCGTTATATAGATAAACTGCTCCTGTATGGGCTTCGCGATAAGCACGTGTTACTGAAATTTCCTCAAGTAGTTTATTATCAGTTGTTATTTTTATGTTTCTTGCCCCTGTATTATCCAGTGCCACAATGTTTTGTGGCCGCACAGAACCTGCATAAATAAATCCCCTTGTGGTTTCTTTCACCAGATTTTTATTAATAAGTATTTGCAGGATATCAGAGGTATCAATTCCGTGGAAAATTTCCTTATTTTTTGAAGGTAATTCGGATAATGAGCATAATAGATGTCCTGAAACAATATTTTTGTTTTCAAGTGAAATTATGGCGTTTTCAAATTTCATATCTGTTAATATCTCAGGATTGTTTATCAGGTATTTTTGCATTGCATCTTCGTAAGGAAGGAAAAAGATAAGGGACGGCTGCATTTTTCTTCCTGCTCTTCCTGCCTGTTGCCAGAAAGACGAGATAGAACCCGGGTAACCGGAAATTATTATTACATCAAGTTGACCGATATCAATGCCTAACTCCAGGGCATTTGTTGAAACCAGCCCTTTGATAATTCCGTCTTTTAGTTTCTTTTCTATTTCGCGTCTGTGAGATGGTTCGTAACCCGCCCTGTAGGAGAGTATCTCAATATTTTTGTCTTCTTTATTTGCCCACATTCTTATTAATTCTGCAAGGCGCCTTGACGTGGTAAAAACAAGTGTTTGAAATGAATTTCTCGTTGTCCAGAGTAATATATCCTTTACCTGTGTGTGAACGGATCTATCGGGAAAAGTTGCTGCATCCCATAAACAAAGATATTTAGTACCGGACGGAGCACCACTTTTATCCACTGATATAAAATTTTCTCCTGTTAATTTTTCTGCAAATTCCACAGGGTTTGCAAGTGAAGCTGTAGAAAGAATAAAAACAGGATGTGAACCATAATTATTTAAAATTCTTTTTAATCGTCTTATAACAAAAGCAACATTTGAACCAAACACCCCCCTGTACCTGTGCGCTTCATCAAGAACGATAAATTCTAGATTTTTAAAAAATTTTTTCCATTTAGAGTGAAAGGGAAGAACCTGGTGCAATTCATAGGGATTGGTCAGGATCAGATTTGCATTTTCGCGTAAATATTTTTTCTTATCAGCAGGGGTATCACCGTCATATATTCCAGATATAAAATCAATACCAGAATATTTTTTCATTTCATTGAGACCGTTTAACTGATCATTTGCAAGAGCTTTTGCCGGATATATAAAAAGTCCTGTGGATAATGGGTTTTTTTCGATTTTTTCAAGTGTTGCTATATTGAATATCATTGTTTTACCGGAAGCGGTTGGGGTTGTGATAATTATATTTTTGCCATTTCTCAGATATTTTATTGCTTCTACCTGATGAGAATAAAGATATTTTATTTTTAATTCGTTTAAGTATTCTTTAATTGGACTTGAAAAATTAACTGTAGTTTCAAATTCCGGTTTTTTTTCTGGTATGGTTATTATTTTTTTTATTTGTTTTTTATAAAAACTTTCTTGATTTAATTTTTTTAATAATGCTGCAATGTTTTTCATTTTAGTTAATTAATCCATACGGATATTAATTTATTAAGCAGCAAAGCGAGCGAAACTATATCTTCTCTATTATGGTTTATTACAGGTTTTAAGAAATTAATATTTTTTGTATTTAAATACCTGTTATAGTAATAATTTACGTCCTCGCCGTTTATATCGTTGCTTCTATGCTTATTCAGTATTTTTTTATCTATTTCTTTTAAGGAAAATGAATCCTGATGTGATTTAAAAGCTTTTTTTGTAAAAAAATAAAGGTCAAAATTATGGTAATCGGAAATATTGTTATCTATATTATAATAAGACATTCTTAATTCAATAAATGGAACGTCAAAACTTTTTCCATTGAAAGTTACGAGGGCTTTTCTGTTTTTTAATATTGAATTGAAATTTTGAAGGATATCATATTCACCTTCTTCGTTAAGCGCTGTAAAGTGTATTGTTTTAAAACAATTATTTTCAAAATAACCACAGCCAATGGTAATTATCTGAGTTTCAAAATAAAGACTTTTTGTTTCGATATCAAGAAAAAGTAAGTCGTTTTTATTGAAAAAAGAAAGCAGCAAAAATGCCATTTTATGAGATGAAGAAAATCTTTTGCCAAAAATTTTTTTTATTTCAATAAAACCGCTATCAAGAATTTTGAAAAGGTCATCAACAAAATTTTTGTATTTTTTTTCTTTTGACAGATCTTCAAGGGTTTGTATATTTTGTTCATGAAACTTTTTTGTTTTTTTATCCCTTATGCCGTATATCAACTCAAAACATTTTTTGTAACAGGAGATGAAATAATCTTTTTGAGGCAGGGAATATGAAAGTGCTTCATTTTGTTCTGTAACAAATTCGTTTATCAATATTTTGCTCCCATTTTTATTTAATATTTTACCGTATGGGTTTATATTTTTTTTTATATTTTCTTTATGGGGGTCTTCTGGATGAAATTTTTTTAAAAAATAAGGATTTAAATCCATGATAACTCCTTGTAAACTATAATTAAAGATTTTTAAATTTTAAATAATAAAATTTTCTTGCTCAAATTACAAACCATAAATTACTGTCTTTATGAACTTTCTTTGAACATCTTTTAAATAAATCTTAATTTAATAAAAATGTTCTTACATAGTTCTAACTTAGTTCTTAAGTAGTTCTTAAATAGTTAAAAAGCAAAAAACATTGAACTAATCACAAATTACAAAGGACTGTCTTTTTGAACGCTTTGCGAACTATGTTTGAACATCTTTTTTGAACATCCTTAGCGAACATCTTCACCGAACATCCTTTGCAAACATCTATTGTGAATATTATCAACGAACATTTGTTTAATGCGTTAATACCGCCAATAACGCGTTAAATGCCATTTTAATATCATTAAATGACCTTATTTTTAATAACCTTTTTAAAAGATAAGAAGGCCTTAAATAGAACATTTTAAAGACTTTTTTATAATATTCCTGTATTTTTTCGCGACTTATGGTTGGTAGTTCCATAAGCATATTTGAAAGGTCGTATTTAGACCAATCTTCAGATATCAAATATCCATTTTCTTTTGCCCATTTAAACATGGCAGTTCCGGGAAAAGGTGTTGTGATATTAAATAGTGCTATGTCCGGGTCAAGTTCAATTGCAAATTTTATTGTTTGCATTATTGTTTCTTCTGTTTCGCCGGGATTGCCGAGCATATACGTGGTTCTGCATTCTATTCCTGCTTTTTTTGTCATCCAAACTGCTTTACGCGCTTTTTCCTTATCTACTTTTTTATTTATATTTTTCAGAATTTCTTCGCTACCCGACTCTATACCATACATTATTTGATGGCAGCCCGCTTTTTTCATAAGTTTCAATGTCTCTTCATCTATTGTATCAACCCTTGAAAAACAGACCCAGGATATATCTATTTTTTGTTCAATTATTTTTGAACAGAATTCTTTAACTTTATGCCTGAAAGTTGTGAAGGTGTCGTCATAAAATAATATTTCTTTTATCCCGTAATTCTTCTGAAGATATATTATTTCTTCTATGAGGTAAGCAGGGGAATGCATTCTTATTTTTTCGCCCAGGAAAGAACCGAAACAAAAAGTACATTTTCCCGGACAGCCTCGTGTTGCTATCATTGAGATTGCCGGTAATCTTTTATAAGCGCCTAATGTTGGAATATATTTTTTTAGTGGCAATTTATGATATGCAGGCAATGGAAGTATATCAAGATTCTCTATAAGGGGACCAGAAGGATTATGAATAAATTTGTTGTTATCCCTGTAAGATAAATTAGGGATTGTTTTTATGTCTTCGCCAGAGATAAGTTTATAAAAAGCATATTCGCCTTCTCCCCTTATTACATAGTCAATGAAATCATGCGTTAATACATCCTCTGGAAGGACTGTTGGATGTACACCGCCGAAAATTATTTTTGCGTCAGGAAATTTTTTACGCAAGGCTTTTGCTATATCATAAGCGTTCATGATGGTGCTTGTCATTGAAGTTATTCCGATGATATCAGGTGTACAAGTAATTTTATCAACCTGTATTTTTGCATCTCCCTGCTCAACATTCATATCTATAATTTCGGGATTGATACCTTTTGATTCAAGAAAAGAAGCAATATATGCAAGTCCAAGAGGCGGCATTGCGCCCTCTATTTTTGTCCATATATTTCCTTCTCTCGATGTCTGATATGGATTGATGAGTAATATTTTCATTTTTTTCCTTTTGTTTGTAAATTATAATTAAATAATAAATTTATGTCAAAAGGAATGTTTGGCGGGGAAGTTCGTTAAGAATGTTCGGAAAAAATGTTCGCTAATTATGTTCGCTGAAAATGTTCGTAAAATAATTAATAATTTTCAATTATGGTAAACACTTCGTTTTTCTTTTTGATTTTTTTAGGAAGGTAGCAGCAGGCAATAAACCATTCTTAATGTTTAAGAAAGTTTATTACAAACTTTAACCTGCGAAAATTAGAACACAAAATTTTGCTTCAAAAAACTATATTTACGATTTGCGGTTTCCGATATTCGTTTTTTTAAAACTTAAATTGAAAATCGAGAATCGGAAAATTTTTTATTGCCTAATTTCGTTTTATTTTTTATAATAAAATAAAAAGTTAAGGAGAAAAATATGAGTCAGACGGAAGATAAAATTATTGAAGAAATATTAAAATATGTTGCACAAAAAGGTGGGCCACCTTCTCAATGGTATATTGGAATCTCTAAAGATCCACAGAAAGCACTTTTTAAGGAACATAAAGTTCCTAAAGACAAAACGCTGTGGCTTTATAGGTTTGCCTTTGACCATATAGAAGCCGAGAGAATAGAGGATGCGTTATTGCGTCGGGGTTTTGATGGGGCGTCTTTAAATAAAGATATAAACGCAAAAGGTATTTATGTTTATAAAAAAACCCCGGAAACGAAGGAGTGATTAAAAAGATATTGCCATATGCCAGGTGCCGAATGGAAAATATAAATATAATTGGATGATTACCCTATGTTATTATTGTACGCAGGCGGTTAAATTAATAATAAAAAACCAGGAGTGTCAATTCAAAACAGAAATTTAAACATATTTACAATTTACGATTACAGGTTGCGGATTGAAAAATAAGAAAATAAAACCGTATTTTTAAGTTGCAAAAATATTTTAGTTGTGTTAGATTTTATTACTTAAAAATTATTTGCTGAAAGGAGATTTATGTATAATGAACAGACAATATGAAGCTATTATAATTATCAATCCTTCTATTACGCAGGAAGAAATAGATGCAATTATTTCAAAGATTAAAAACATACTTGCTGATTTAAAGGGTAATTTTATTGAAGAAAAACAGCCTGAAAAGATGAAATTGCCATATAAAATGAAAAAATTCAAAGATGGTTTTTATTATTATATGAAATTTGAGATTGCTGCTGATCTGGTTGCAAATTTCAGAGATCGTATTAAGTTAATTGAGGGCATAATAAGAATAACCATTTCTTTAATAGTTGTTAAAACGGCAAAAATAAAAAATAAAGATAAAAAAACTAAAATGGCAGAGGGGGTGCAGGAAAACGCAGAAGAAATCACAGAACAGCAACAAGACAAAACTGAAATGTCTGATCTTGATGAAGAGACAGCAAAATAGTAAAGGAGGATTACATGGCTAATTTAAACAGAGTTTTCTTAATGGGCAATTTAACGAAGGATATTGAATTAAATCATGGTAAAAATGGACAACCTGTTACAAATATACGTTTAGCCGTTAACAGAGTATACACAACACAATCCGGGGAGAAAAAGGAAGAAGTATGTTTTGTTACTGTTGTTGTTTGGGGAAAACAAGCAGAAGCCTGTCATACTTATTTGAAAAAGGGTTCTTCAATATTTGTTGAAGGAAGACTTCAATACAGGACGTGGGAAGACCAGCAGGGCGTAAAGAAAAGTGTTCTTGAAGTAGTTGCGGACAGGGTTCAGTTTCTTGATAAAAAGAAAAAATCAGAAGAAGGTGCAGAAATTATAGATGATACACCAACAGAAGTTCATGGAGGAGATGAACAGTCTGGCGGAGGTCAGGTTCCATTTTAATTTTGAACAAGCAAAACTTTGACTCTGGCATTGTGTCAAAGGTCTTAAATTCGTTTTATGTAATTTTACTAAATTGACCTAAGTTTTTCAGGAGGATAATTTAAATGGCAACAAAAAGTACATCGCCCAAATCAAAAACGTTTGTTTTTAAAAGAATAAGAAAGAAAAGATGCAGATTGTGCAGTAACAAAATAATTTTTGTTGATTTTAAAGATGTGGAATTTTTAAAAAATTTTATTACAGAGAGAGCAAAAATAATACCAAGAAGGATTTCGGGAAATTGTGCAAAACATCAGCGTATGGTGATGAGAGCAATAAAAAAATCAAGGGAAGCGGGTCTTTTGCCTTTTACAGTAAAATAGTTAGATTCAATGGATTCTTTTTGTTTTTTTTAAATTAATTAAAAGGGCAAATAATGAATAATACCCTATTTTTCTTTTTTTTCAGTTTGATTATGATGTTTTTTTTCTTTTTATTTATGAGTTTTATATTTTTTTATTTTTTAAAAAAAAATACAAAATGGCTTATAACTATTTTTATAGGATTTATATATTTTAATACTATACTGGCTGGTTTGTTTTTTATAATAAAGTCAAAATCCGGGCATAATGTTATTGAATTTGTATATTCTGAATTGAACAGAAACCTTGACGAAATTTTAATTATGGAAGAAAAGTCAGGAACTCCAAAGCAAAGAATAATTTTTTTGCGAAATTTGTTTGAAAATTTTATTATAAAAACCATACCTTCGTGGATTATATGTGCGGAATTTTTTTTAATTTTCCTGAATTATTTTGTAGTCAGGATTTATATGTCCAAAAAATACTATATTGACGATGACATGAAACCATTTTCATTATGGAAAATAGACGAAAGGATCATATGGATACTTATAGCATGCCTTTGTGTCTTTGTTCTGGATAAAATTATTCATAACAATGTTATTTTTACCATAAGTTTAAATGGGACTTTTATTCTGGCAAATATTTATTTTATTGCAGGTTTATCAATCGTTACTTTTTTTCTGGCAAAATATTCGGTGCCATTATTTATACAATTATTTATATATATATTAATTTTAATGTGGTCTGGATTTTCTTTAATAATAATATTGACAGGAATATTGGATACGTGGTTTAATTTTAGAAAAATAGAAAACAGGGGTGGTCTGTCATGGAAGTAATATTGAAAGAAGATGTAAAGAATCTTGGCAGGGCTGGCGAAGTGGTTAAAGTTTCCGAAGGTTACGCTAGAAATTTTCTTTTCCCTGGCAATAAAGCAATTCCAGCAACAGAAAAAAATGTTTTAAGAATAAAACAGGAATTTTCAAAAAAGAAACAAACTATAGAAGTTGAAAAAAGTAAAGCAGAAGAAATAGTAAAAAAAATAAGCGGGCTGGAAATTATGATTAAAGCACGTGCTTCGGATGATGGAACTCTATATGGCTCGGTCTCTCAAATGGAAATATTAAAAGAATTGAAAAAGATTGGCTATGAACTGGAAAAATCCAATATTATTTTAAAAGAGCATATAAAAAAGATAGGACTGTACGAAATAGAAATAAAGTTGTATAGCGATATAGGAACAAAAATAAAAATTAAGGTGGTTGCAAGTGATTGAAAAGAAGAGTAATAAAAAAGATGAAACTAAGATTAAGGGTAAATTACCACCATCAAATATTGAGGCGGAAAAATCATTGCTTGGCTGTATCTTAATAAGTGATAAGGTTTTTGATAAGATTTCACCTATTGTTGATGCGGATGACTTTTATGATATGTCAAATAAAAAGATTTTTGAAGTTATCAAGGAGATGAATCAACGGGGGGATGCTGTTGATTATTTAACTGTTACAAATGCCTTAAGAACAAAAGGAATTCTTGAAAGTGTTGGAGGGGCTTCGTATATTTCCATGCTCTCGGATTCCATACCTACTTATGCCCATGCAGAGGAATATGCTCGTATTGTCCGTGAAAAATCAATTTTAAGAAATTTAATTGATTTATCGACAAAAATAATTGAAGATTCATACGGGGAAAGTAGATCCCCGGAAGATATGCTTGAAATGGCGGAGCGGTCTATTCTTGGAATAAGAGAAAAAGAACAAACTGGCTCAATTAAAAAGGTAAAAGAATTGGTTGGCGAAGTATATGAAAAGATAAAAACAACCGGTGCCAGGGAGGGGTCGTTACTTGGATTACCTACCGGGTTTTCAAAAATTGACAATTTAACCCTTGGGTTGCAACCAGAAAATTTGATAATAATTGCAGCCCGACCTTCTGTGGGAAAAACGTCACTTGCTATGAACATAGCATATCACCTGGGGGTAGAAAAAAACTATAATGTGTTGATTTTTAGTTTTGAAATGAGCCAGTATGATCTTATTATGAAATTTATAGCAGCGGGTTCAAAGGTAGAATTATATAAAATAAGAACAGGAAAATTCCTTACAAAAGCGGAAAGTCAAAGTATTTTTCATATAATGGACCTTTTATCTGAATCATCCATATTTATTGATACTGACGATAATAATGTTTTTGATATTAGATCAAAAGCCAGGAATTTAATGTCTGAACTTAAAAGGCAAAAGAAAACACTTGACCTTATTATTATAGATTATATGCAATTGATAAAACCCAATGAAAATTTACCGCGTGAGCAGCAGATAGCTCAGATTTCACGTTCATTAAAAGCTCTTGCAAGGGAATTAAAGGTTCCAGTTATCGCACTTTCGCAGTTAAACAGGGAAGCTGAAAAGAGGGAATACCCGACAAGAGGGAAAAGCGAAAAAGAACCAAAAATATCATACCCGAAATTGTCGGATTTAAGAGAAAGTGGAGCAATCGAACAGGATGCTGATATTGTTATTTTTATAGCCAAAGAAGCAAAGGGCGAGTATGAAGCATCAGGCGAATATGCTCCTGGAGAGAGTTTTTCACGCAAAGCAACAAAGTGCAAACTTATAATAGCAAAGAACAGAAACGGTCCGCCTGGAGAACAGGATGTTGCTTTTATTAGAGAACTCACATTATTCCAGGAAGAGTCAAAAAGGGACCCGAACGAAGCTATAAAAGAGGATACGGATGAGTCAATATAAGGCTTCACAGTTAATTACATGGGCTGAGATAGACCTTAAAGCTATGGAGTATAATTTTAATCAGGTAAAAAAAGTTTGCCGTGGAAAAGAAATAATTCCAGTGATAAAAGCAAATGCTTACGGACATGGAATGTTTCCAGTCGCTTCTTTTCTGGAAAATAATCTAAATGTAAATAAATTAGGCGTTGCAAGAGTTAATGAGGGTGTGTGCCTGAGAAAAAAAGGAATTAAGTCGTCCATAATAATCTTGGGAGGCTTTTTTAAAGGAGAAATAGACCTGATTATAAAATATGACCTTGAACCTTCTATTTTTTCTTTCGAAGAGACAAACCTTTTAAATTATATGGCTTATAAACATAAAAAACATATTGATGTTCATTTGAAAATAAATACAGGGATGAATCGCCTTGGTTTAAGACCTGAAGAAGTACCGGCTTTTTTAACGAACCTGGCAGATATGAATAATTTGAGATTAAAGTCAATATATACACACCTTGCTTTTGCTGCGATCTAAAAAGATGGTGAAAGATTAACTTCCATGCAGATAAAAAAATTTATGCCTGTAAAAAATATTTCCGGTGGAGTAATAATGCACGTTGCAAATTCTGCTGCGATTGCGAAATTTCCGTTTACATATTTTGACGGTGTGAGACCGGGTATAATGCTTTATGGGTCTTATGCTGATAAAAATCTTAAAAAATATTTATATGTAAAACCTGTTATGACTTTAAAAAGCAGGATTATAAACCTTCTGTGGTTAAAAAAGGGAGAAAGGGTAAGTTATGGGGGGTTATATAAAGCTAAGAAAAAAGAAAGAATAGCGGTGGTAGGAATAGGATATGGGGATGGATTCAGGCGCGAGTTATCGGGCAAGTGGTATGTGAAGATAAAAGGCGAAAAATGTCCTGTTTTAGGCAGGGTTTGTATGGATATGATTATGGTAAAAATAAAAAAGAATTATAAAATAGGCGATGAAGTTTTGATTTTTGGAAGAGATGAATATGGAACTCTTGATGTGGAAGACATGGCACAGGCTCTTGGAACCATATCATACGAAATTTTTACCGGTATTTCTGATAGAGTAATCAGAATATATAAATAAAATAAATGGTTATATTAGGTATAGATCCTGGAATGGCGAGATGCGGATTTGGCGCCATAGAAAAAAAAGGTAATGCTATTAAATATCTTTCAGCAGGAGTTATTGAGAGTTCGAGTGATTTTAAGCAATCAAAGCGGCTGGAGATTATCTATAAGGAAATAAAAAAAATAATAAAGAGATACAAACCTGATATAATTGCAATTGAAACACTATTTTTTAGTAAAAATGTCAAAACTGCTTTTCGCGTGGGCGAAGCGCGTGGAGTTATTCTGCTTGCTGCACAGCAACAAAAAATAAAGATAATGGAATTTACACCGCTACAGGTTAAAATATCTATAACAGGTTATGGATTTGCTGAAAAACTTCAGGTGCAGAAAATGATCAAAATGTTGCTTGGATTAAAAGAAATCCCCCGACCGGATGATGCGGCAGATGCTCTGGCAATAGCAATTTGTTGTGTGAATAATTTTAAGATAAAAACCATAAATGAAAAGGATTTTAAATGATTGATTTTCTTGAAGGTGTTATAGAAGATCTAAAAGAAAGGTATATTTTATTGAATGTTTCCGGTGTTGGTTACGGAGTGAATATTTCTTCATCTACATTTGAATCATTAAAAGATAAAACAGGAATTGTCAGAATATATACGTATTTGAGCATAAGTGAAAATAATATCAGTTTATTTGGCTTTTCCACACAGGAAGAAAAAGAAATATTTCTATCTCTTTTAAATGTTGAAGGAATTGGACCAAAGGGTGGGATAAATATTCTAAGTGGAACCAGTGTTGAAAGATTAAGAAAAGCAATTGCTTCTGGAGATGAATTTTTTTTAACCAATATACCAGGTTTGGGTCCTAAAAAAGCAAAGAGAATAATTGTTGAATTAAAAGATAAATTTAAAACATTAACAGAAGAAATTTTAGATGAACAGGATGAAGATTATATACAGGTATTGCTGACACTTGGTTTTCAGTATAACAGGGCAAGAGAAGCATTAAAACAAACTTATAAAACAGTAAAAGATAAAAAAAACAGGGAAGAAGTAATAAAAGAAGCGTTGAAGTATTTGAGTAAATGAAGTAATGATTGTTCGTTGAAGATGTTCGCAAGTAATGTTCGCTAAAGATGTTCAATAAGGATGTTCGCTATAGATATTTGTTAATAATGTGCGATGTGCGAAGTGCTTTTGGAATTTAAGAATTAAGATTTATAAAAGGCATTGTCGGTTACCGATTTCAGTATTCCCCTCACCCTTTCCCCATAGGGGAGAGGTTGTAGATGAGGAGGAAAATCTGAAGATGCGAAGATCTAAAGATTTTAATATAAGGATGTTGATAAATTTAACCGAGGATGAAGATGAAAAAAGAAGAGAATAAAAAGGACAGGATAATAAAGAGTGAAATAGAACCTTATGAAGGTTCTTTTGAAAAAGATTTGAGACCAAAATATTTAAAGGATTATATAGGTCAGGATTCTGTAAAAGAAAAATTAAAAATTCTTATAGAAGCCGCTAAAAAAAGAAATGAGCCTCCTGAACATATACTTTTTCATGGACCTCCAGGGCTGGGAAAGACAACGCTTGCTCATATAATAGCAAATGAAATGGGTGTAAATATAAAAACAACAGCAGGACCTGTTATTGAAAAAGCAGGCGACCTGGCCGCTATAATAACGAACCTGGAAGAAAATGATATTTTGTTTATTGATGAAATACACAGGTTGAATAAAGCGGTAGAAGAAATAATGTATCCTGCTCTTGAGGATTTTGTCCTGGATATTGTTATTGGAAAAGGTCCTTCTGCCAAAACGTTCCGTATAAATCTGCCGAAATTTACCTTGATCGGAGCAACAACAAGGGCAGGACTTATTACATCGCCTTTGCGTGACAGGTTTGGTGCGTCTTACCGTCTTGATTTTTATAAACCAGAGGATATAGAAAAAATCTTGCATCGTTCTGCTAAAATATTAGGTATTGTTTTTGATAAAGAAGGTATTGCAGAAATTGCAGATCGTTCAAGAGGGACACCAAGGATAGCCAATCGTATATTAAAACGTGTCCGTGACTATGCACAGGTTAAAGGTAGTGGAATAATTGATAAAAAAATAACAATAGAAGCATTAAAGATGCTTGAAATAGATGAAATCGGACTTGATTCAATGGATAAAAAAATAATGCTTACCATTATTAATAAATTTAAGGGTGGTCCTGTTGGAATTGAAACACTGGCTGTTGCTGTATCGGAAGAGCCAGATACAATAGAAGATGTTTATGAACCATTTCTTATTCAAATCGGTTTTATTCAGAGAACTTCATCTGGTAGAAAAGCAACGCAGCGTGCTTATGAATATTTCGGGATAAAACCGGACAAGGAAGGGACGCTGTTTTAATAATCCTATTTACATTTTACGATTTTCACTTTACGATTTCAAAAATCATAAAACGTAAAATGAAAATCTTAAAGAAACTGGAGTTTTTATGAAAAACATACGTATAAGAGTTGCAGCTATAATACTGAACAAAAAGAAAGAGATACTGCTTGTTAATCACCAGAAAAAAGGCAAATCTTACTGGTTGTTTCCTGGTGGAGGAGTTGAATATGGTGAGACAATGGAAGATGCATTAAAAAGGGAATTAAAAGAAGAATTATCAATAAAACTGGAGAAAATATCAAATATGGTTCTTTGCCACGAAACCATATATCCGGATAAAAGAAGGCATATTTTTAACATATATTTTAAAGTAAATATAAAAAATAACTTGAAATTTTTGGTAAAAACTGATAAAGTATTAATAAATGCAAAGTTTTTTGGGGTAGATGGATTTAAGAGATTGTTGTTTTATCCGGATATAAAAGATATTATTATAAAACTATGGAAAGATAATTTTTGTTTTTCTGCAGGATTTATAAAAGTTAAATGGAAAGAATGACAAGGAGGAATGTATGGCAGAAGGTCTGACGATAAATATTTTAACAAAAGGTGAAGTAAAGGTAATACAGTGTCGTGGTTACATTGATACAGCTACTTCTTCCATGCTTGAAAAGACACTGGAAGATGTGATAAAGTCTAAAAGTTTTAAAATAATTATTGATTTAAGTGAAGTGGATTATATAAGCAGTGCTGGATGGGGTATTTTTATAAGTGAAATAAAGAATATAAGGAAAAATAAAGGCGATTTAAAACTTGTAAATATGAAGCCAGAAGTAATGGAAATTTTTGAACTTCTTGATTTTACTAATATTCTTGAATATTACAAAACACAGGATGACGCTTTAAAAAATTTCAAATAAAGTAATAATTAAAAAAAATAGAGATTATATGAATTCAAAAATACAAAATATTATTTATTATTGTATGTTAAATCTGAAGATTTCCCATAATGCCTAACCCTTATTTTTCAAAAATTTCTTCAAAGAAACCATTTGTACAAGACAGGAAAAAGGTAAAATATTTATTAATATCTCTTTTTTTGCTAATGGCAGTTATAAATATAATTCCATATAGAATAACACTTCCTTTTAATTTTTTCTTTTCAAGTTTTTTTTATGCTGTTTTATTGGTCTGCCTTTTTTTTATATTGAAATATAAAGAAAGACTGGGCAATAAATCCGTTGAAAGAATTTTTTATATTTTATTTTTATTATTTTTAACGTTGACGAATATTTCTGGTGGCGTTATTTCCCCACTTAAATGGACACTTTATATTTTGATATTTTTCGTTGCTGTTGAAGGCTTGTATTTTCCTGGGGCTATAATGCTTTTTGTTTTTTTTCTTGCAACAATTAAGGATTTCCATGATATGAAACAATATGATTTATTTTCATTTTTATCTATTTTCGCATTTCTTGTAATACTGTATTTAACCGAAAGAAAAGCAGAAGTTAAGAAAAAGGATCTGACCGTGGATACTGGAGCAGAAAAGGAGATAAAAGATTTTAAATATATTGTATCTGATTTACTGGAGAAAATTTTTAATATTTATAGAGGGTTCCTGAAAGCTGAATCCTTGTTGTTTTTCTACAGAAAACCTGAAACAGACGAATTTTCCCTGATGTTTTTTTCATCAGCAACGCCTGATAATATAGTGCAGGATTATCAATTTAAATTAAAGGATGATATAATAGGTGTTGCGGTAAATAAAAGGGAGTTTTTTGTCATAGAGGCTTCTCAGATTAAAACACCTTATTATAAGTCATCAAGAGAAATAAAGTATATAATAACACAGCCCCTCTTATCAGGAAAAATTATTGGGGCTCTGATTTGCGATTTTGCTTTTCAAATAGAAGATAATGAAAATATAAAAGTATTATTGCATAATTTGTCTTCGGAGATTTTAAATGTGCTTCAGCTTTTTGAAATAAACAGTAAAGTTATGGAAAGGGAACAAAGGATTTCTATCCTTTATGATATATATGGTAAATTGAACTTGCTGGAAGGAAAACATAATATAACAGAAAAATTTTTTGAGGAAATAAGAAAATTTGATATTTGTAGTGGATATCTGGCTGAATACAACAATGAAGACAAGGGGTTTTCTGTTATAGAAGTATATAATTATCCAGATTACATTATTGGCACGAAGTTTTTTCCGGATGAAAATGAATTGTTAAAATATATTTATAACACGGGGAAACATATACTTATTAATAATGCTTCTGATAAAAATATAAACTTAAATTTTAAAAGAAAAAATATTGATAAGTTTTTTATTTCATTATTAAAAAGCAGGACAGAAATACTCGGCTTTATCAAACTTGATAAAGAGATGAACTATAACTTCAGTGATTTTGAAATAAAGACCATTCAGATGCTTTTATCAAAAGTTGTGATACTGCTTGAGAATGTAAAACTTTATGAAAAAATTAAACGCCAGGCAACAGAAGACGGATTAACCGGTTTGTATAATCATATTACTTTTCAGGAAAAATTAATGCATGCATCTGCAAAAAAGGAAAAAGGAGAAATAAATTGCATTTCATTGGCACTTCTTGACATAGATTTTTTCAAGAAATTTAATGATTCTTTTGGCCATCAGGAAGGAGACCGCGTCCTTATTAAACTTGCTAATATGCTGAAAGATTTTTCTGGACAAAATAAAAATACATGGGCAGCAAGGTATGGAGGCGAAGAATTTGTTTTTGTGATGGAAGGTTATGATATTAATAATGCCGTTAACCTTATGGATGAAATAAGGAAGTTTTCAGCAGAAAATTTAAAAGGTGGCAATGATAGGCAACAGCGGCCAATAACGCTCTCAATAGGTGTAGCAACTTATCCCTATTATGTGCAAAATATCCGCGAATTGATAAAAGTTGCAGATGATGCCCTTTATTTCGCAAAACAGGAAGGAAGAAACAGGGTAAAAAGCGTGATTGATGTAATAAAAGGGAAAATGTAGTAGAAAAATTTGAGATTTGAGAATTGAAATTAAAAAAAAGATATTTTTGATTTACGGTTTATTAATTGGAAAATAAATCGTAAAGTGAAAATTGAAAATAATAAAAATCTTTTGTGGTATTATTAAACCCAGTTTGAACATATTTTATTAAAAAGGATTGTTGCATTTTTATTGTAGTTGTAAGATTTTAGGGCTATATTCTTATTTTGAATCATCTTTTTTCAATAGAAAGTTCTTTTAAAATATCTTTTTCTACACCAAATTTCTGGACAGACCAGACCCCAAAGTTGGCTTTGTTCTTTCTTTGTATTTATTATTAAAATATAAAGTTTAATATATTTTACAGGGAGGAGCCCTTTTTGAAAAGTCCACATAATATTATTCACTAACAAAGATGAAAAAATGGATTCTGAGACACATGGTATACAGTATTCATATACTCTTGATTAATCATTTTGTCAAGGATAATTGGTAGCAACATACAAATGTCTTTAGGTAAATCAGGATTTTTTTCTTTAACAATATCCTAGGGCGTTTTATTTTCTTTGTA
>FWPV01001188.1_pt1 | contig 20155 bp, 19 predicted proteins | sample 2228371 | NCBI WGS metagenome assembly FWPV01 (sample SAMEA103939776, study PRJEB20133) | metagenome | reverse complement strand
CTTATGACCCCTGCCCTTATCATGGCAGGGATCCCTCCCACGGTGGCTGCGGCCTCGGACTCGAACCAGATCGTGGCGGCCTCCACCTCGGGCACATACGCCCATTACCGAATGGGCAATGTGGATTTCAAGATGGGGGGGTTCCTCTTACTGGGGGGAGTGCTCGGGGGGAGGTTGGGCGGGCAGATCATCAGGCTCCTCAGGATGATGGGAAATGCCGACATCGTCATCAAACTCACCTACGTGTTGATGTTGGGATGGATTGGCTCCTACATGTTCGTGGAGAGCCTTCAAAGTATACGAAGGAAGGAGAATGCAGGCGCGACAAGGGCGGATCGTGCAAGGCCGAGCTTCTATAGGCGCTTTGTCCAGGCCCTCCCTTGGAAGATGAAGTTCGACAAATGCGGGGTGACGGTATCACCTGTCCTTCCTATCGCCCTAGGAGGATTGGTTGGGATCTTGGCGGCGATCATGGGGGTAGGAGGTGGGTTCATCATGGTTCCGGTCATGGTCTATCTGCTTCGCATGCCCATGCATGTGGTAGTGGGAACGAGTTTGTTCCAGGTGCTGTTTACATGCATCAACGTAACCATTATGCAGGCAGTGACCAATCATACCGTGGATTTGGTCTTGGCCTTGGTCCTGCTCTTGGGCTCGGCCCTAGGAGCCCAACTCGGCGCAAGATTGAGTCATCGCATGAAAGCCGACCATCTTAAGATCTTGCTGGCCTCTATCGTCATACTGGTCATGGCGCAGATGCTGGTCAGCCTGTTGCTCCCCCCCAAGCTCCTGCTGGTTCCAAAAGGAGGGCATTGAGATGAATCTGGAATGGCGCTGGTCCCGCAGCCTTGTGGTGCTCCTGGCGTTGTCGCGGATATTGGGACTGCCATTGGAAGCGCTTGCCTGTTCGGTCCATCTGGAAGTGATACCGGAGAAAGTGGGCATTGGGACCTTCTTTCACGGGCAAGAGGTGACGGTTTCAGCCACCGTTCCACAGGGGGTAGAGGCGGTGGTGGAAATCTTGGGAGGGACTGTCTCGGAGAGGCTTATGCGCAAAGAACGCTGGGGGCCGCTATGGCTCAACCGAAAAGAGGTAGAGGTAAAGGACGCACCTTCCTTGTACCTGGCTGCGAGCACGGATCCGGCCATGCTGAACAACGCCTCCGATTTCCGGGCATGGGGCTACGGGGCGATGTTCGAAAGGATCCAGTTCCATGGGCAGGGGGGCGATGAGAACCGGGCATGGTTACTTAGGGAATTCATAAGCTTGAAGGAAATGCAGGGCTTCTACAATACATTCCCAGGCCGGGTGCAGGGGTCGGATCCCGAAGGTGAATGTCCCAAACTGAGGACCTCTTTCTTGTTGGGAAGCAATGTGAAACCAGGGAGATACGAGGTTCGTTTGTCGCTGACGAAAAAAGGCGAGTTGATCGGACAAACTAGAACATTTGTGGAGGTACGGCTGGAAGGCTTGCCTGCCCTCCTTCGCTCGTTGGCCCACGATAATCCGCTCCTGTATGGGGTGTTGGCTGTAGTGCTGGCCATGATGACTGGGTTGCTCATAGGGCATGTCTTCAAAGGGGGCGGCGGGCACTGAGATGACACGGGCATCGAGCCTTCTCTGGTCTCTTGTGGACAAGACCGTGGAAAGATACTTCGAAAAGATACGCATGATACTGCGACCGAGGGCGGAACCATCGGAGCTGCGGGAACTTTTCGAGCAGTTCCAGGGCCTGTTGCAGGACCATCAACAACTAATGGTAACGATCGCCGACTTGGGCGAAAAGTCCGGGGGAGAGTATATCTTCGACCGGAAGTATCTTGATGACATGGTCAACCAGCTTAGAGGCGACTTGCTACGCCTTGTCGAGAGACTGAATTTGCTCACCAACAACCGGTACATGGCCCTTTACTCAAGGGTCGACCGCATCCTCCTCCAGATAGAGGCGGAGCTCAGGGGGCGTTTAGCCCTGTCGGAGGAAATGCCGCTTGTGGTCGCGTTGGATGCTCTGCCACTGGATCACCCTGAGCTTGTAGGGGGGAAGGCCAATTCACTGGCTCGAATCCGACAGAAGCTGGGCCTGAGGGTTCCGAATGGGTTCGTCGCTACCACCCTGGCTTATAGGCGCGTTTTGCAGCACAACCGGTTGGAGGATCGGATCCATGCGTGGCTGGAGTCATGGGCCTCTGGGGAGTCGGACGCTCGCCAGGCCTCTCGTCAGATCCAATACAGCATCCTGGCTGCGACCATACCCTCGGATGTTGCCTCCGCCATAAAAGGACTGGCTGAGCGAAAGGCGGCATCTTGGGCCGTGCGAAGCAGCGCTTACGGGGAGGATGGTGAGCTATCTTTCGCAGGACTCCACAAGACGGTGTTGCACGTCCCGGCTAGGGAGCTGTTGACAGCGTACCGTCGGGTCCTAGCCAGCCTCTTTTCCCAGGAGGCCTTGACCTACCGTCGAGAGATGGGCATGCTCGGAGAGGAAACCGCCATGGCCGTCCTATTCCAGGAAATGGTACGCGGTGCGTCCGCCGGGGTCATTCACACCGTAGATGTCACAAACCCAAGGCAGGACACCCTGGCCATCTACGCGACAGAAGGACCTGGACGCCTCGTTGTGGAGGGCACGGGCCAGGTGCAACGACTCTCCGTGAAAAGAAGCTCATGGCGAGGCGCCGACACAGAAGGTCCGGAGGAGCAGGGCAAGTCCTCTGTGCCGGGTGACACCCCGCGAGACCTGGCCGTTCAATCGGAAACCCGGGGGGAGCCGCACCTGGATCTTGACGCCATCAACGCCCTCAGCGCCGCGGCTATGACGCTCGAGAGGTTCTTCAAGCGCCCCCAGGAGATAGAATGGGCCATCGATCAAAGGGGCCTCTGCTGGATACTCCAGTCGAGGGCCTTGGCCTTTTCCTTGGAGACCGGAGGGCTGCTCAATGGTGTGTGTGAGTCCTGTGCCCGATACCCGGTGCTGGTCCGGGACTGCGGTGTAGTGGCCCATGCAGGGGTTGGGGCTGGCCCCGTTCACCAGGTGAGCTCAGAAGGCGACATGTTTTCGTTTCCGGAGGGTGCAGTCTTGTTGACAAAATACACGGCACCTTGGCTGGCTGCTGTGGTCCCAAGAGCAGCAGCCATTGTGGCAGAACGTGGCTCATCTGCAGGACACCTGGCCACCATCGCTAGGGAATTCCGTGTTCCAACCCTCTTGGGGGTCGAGGGTGCCACGGAGCTGTTGCCTCTAGGGGAGGAGGTGACGGTAGATGCCAAGCAGCGGGTAATTTACCGGGGGGTGGTCAAAGAACTCCTTATGTTCGAACTGGCCAAGGGCTCTGTGTTCGAGGAGTCGCCGGAGTTCAGGTTGCTGCGAAGGCTTCTCAGGCGCATTGCCCCTCTCCATCTGGTGGACCCAAACGCTCCGGAGTTCACTCCCCAAGGATGCAGATCGGTCCACGATGTGATCCGTTTCGCTCATGAGAAGGCGGTCCAGGAGCTAATGGATCTCCCCCATCTCCTAAAGCGCTTCAGAGGAATCAGGGTGTGGCGGCTGGTTTCGGAGATACCCATGGGCCTGAAGATCTTGGACATGGGCCAGGGGGTGGACCCTCGCATCCAAGGCGACGAGCTGTTGCCGGAGCATATCCGGTCAATTCCCCTGAAATGGCTCTGGAGGGGTCTTTCGGAGCCGGGGATTTGGAGCACGGTACCCGTGGATGTGGATTTCAAGGGGATGATGTCGAGTTTGACCAAGACTAAGGCCGAGATGCCAGGATTCATTGAGTTTACCGGCTTTAACCTGGCAGTGATCACGGAAAACTACATGAACCTGCACCTGCGCCTAGGATATCACCTGAACCTGATAGACGCACGGGTGGAGACCGAAGCGGCCCGTAACCATATCTACTTCCGGTTCGTGGGAGGCGTCACTGACATAACTCGCAGGTCTCGCCGTGCACAGCTGCTTGCAAAGGTCTTGTCTCGGTACGACTTCAAGGTCGACATCAAGGGAGACCTGATCGTAGCGAGGATAATGCATTTGCCAGTAGAAGAGATGGAATCTCGCCTCGAGATGTTAGGCCGTCTGGTAGGTTTCACTCGTCAGCTAGACATCCAACTGAGAAACGAGGATGACGTCTTGAAGTTTGCAGAGTCGTTCCTAGGAATGCTGTGCGGGACGTCCACTGACAATAGGAGGGGGCCATGAACAACAAGAAGTTTAGGATCCTGGTCCTGGATGATGAGCCCATAGTTTGTAAGCGTCTCCAACCTGCACTGGAGAAACTAGGCTACGAAGTCAGGACCTTCACTAGCAGCCTGGAGGCCATGGATCATATAGAGGAAAACGAATACGAAATCATCATAACGGATCTCAAGATGAAGGGGCTTGACGGGATGCGGTTTCTTCAGGAGGCGAAGAAACGTTCTCCACGGACGGAGGTCATTGTCATAACAGGATTTGCTACACTGGAGACGGCCAAGGAATCTTTCCAGAAGGGAGTGTTCGACTTCATAGCCAAACCTTTCAAGCTCAGTGAGATCCAGGAGGTGGTGACGAGGGCCGCGTCCAAGCTCCGTGGACTGACAGCCTGAGCTGGCGCACTGCAGATGCATTGCTCGGGGCAGTTCGAGCCGCAGCCGAGGCAGTAAGAGAATGTCTCCCGAGGTAGGAGATCCGAAAGAATCAAAGGGGGAATCGCCATGAGGATCCTGTTTGCCGGCAATGAACATGCATATAGCGCCTACGCCTTGGAGGAGACCGCCAGGCTTGCCATGAACACGTGGGCCGACGTGATCCTCCTTGGGGTATCTTCTTTGGTTCCGACCCCTATCGGGGGCGCTGCAGTTAGCGAGGCCATGCACGAATACAGGAACACGTTCTTGAGACACGTTGGTGAGAAGGAATCGCCATATGCCATGAGCAGGTGGCTCTACGAGTGGGTCCCAAGGAGACAGAACGTTTGGGAAGAGATGCTGGTGTGTCGTGGCGCCAAGAAGGATCTGCAGGTGAGAATGCGAGTAGGGATGGCCGCCTTGGAGATCTTGGCCGAGGCAAAGGACCAGGAGACTGATCTCATCGTCTTAGGCTGCGGCCAGGGAGAGCAATGCGTGTGGGAGGATTCCTCCCCCGTGCCCCAAAAGGTCGTCAGCGAGGCGGAGTGCTCTGTTCTAGTGGTAAAGGAGCAACAGAGCTTCAGCCGCATCCTGGCGTGTCTAGATCAAAGTTATATCAGCCAGGATTCACTGGAGATGATGAATCAGATGGCCACCATCCATGGTGCCGAGCTAGAATTGGTGGGCCTGACCCAGGAGGGTGGCCTCAAGAAGGACGTTTACAGACGCCTGATCGAGATCGGGGATTATTACGAGGACCGACAGCTCAACGTGAGAACACGTTTAGCCGAGATCTCTGAATTCGAAAGCTTCATCGCCAGGGAACTGAAAGAGGACCTGCTGGCACTTTGGATGGGGAAGAGATCGCTCTTGGACCGGTTCTTCCCCAAAGAATGGGTAGGCCGCTTCGTGGGGAAGTGTCGAACCTCTGTGCTCGTGATGCGATAGGTGTGTCAATGCCAGTGGCTCTCCGGTGGCACCAAGAGGCCTCCGGGAGCTCACGGAACTACAGGAGTGATACCATGAAGATCTTGGTGGCGGTAGACAGGAGCGAGGAATCCCAGATAGCCCTTCGGTACACATGTCATTTGCTGGAACACTTTGAAGCAGAGGTCGATGCCGTTTACGTGAAGCCTGACGTGGTGGAAGCGGCTCTCGAGGGCGCGTATGCACCCTTTACCACAACGGCAGACGTGCAAAGGGCTATCGAAGACGACGCACAGAGAGCTCTGGAGGGAATCATCGAGGCTTGTGAGGTTTGCCTGGGGGCCAAAGTCCCTTGCGAGCCGCGTGTGGCAATTGGCGACCCTGCCGAAGAGATACTCAGTCTGGCCGATGCAGGTGAACATGACATGATCGTGCTTGGCTCCAAGGGCCGTTCCTCCCTCAGGGGTTTCCTGTTGGGTGCGGTCCACGCCAAGATCCTTCACCACGCCACGCAACCGGTCTTGATCTTGCGGAACTTCAGGCCAGTCCAGAAGATCCTGGTAGCCTATAGGGGCTCCAAGTGCGATCAGGGCGCCCTCGAATTCATAGCCCCGCTTTTCGCCAAGAGAAGGCCACAGATTACGGTCATGCACGTTCAGGAGACCAAGCTGGGAGAGAAGGAGGAATTCGCCCAGGCGTGTCTGCTGGAGGCCGAAGCAGCTCTCGGCATCCGTGGCTTCACGCCGGTAAAGAAGCTTGCCAAGGGTGACTTCGTGGACCAGATCTTGAAGGCTGTGGCGGTGGAGCGCTACGATCTATTGGTTCTGGGCGCATACGGACGGAGGCGGCCCAAGTACTTGAAGATGATCAGCGATGAAGCTTTGGACCTGGTTCGCTTGACCACGCGTCCGGTCTTGGTCTACCGAGAGCGAAAAGAAGGCGCGCGCCCCGGTCTGATGGAAAGTTAGGGGTATGGGATTGGGAGGCCCCCTTTCTCGCTGAACTGCTGGGACTCCCCCGAGTCGTTCGGACCCTGCGTACGGACAGAATTCCGCCTGCAAGACTCAGGTTCAGCCTTTATGCGGTTGAATTCTCCTCAGTCATCCCGCCCTCACACCCCCTGGGCAATCCCATCCTCTCGGCGGGCTGCCGTCGCCCGGAGGGAGGCCAAGGCCACCAGCCGTGTCAGCTGCTTGCGGGGGCTGAGAGAATGAAGATGGTGGAAAGGTCCCCAATGCTGGCGCAGGCGGCCAGTCTGCCCAAAGCTCGACGCTGTGAGGTCCCGGGATCACTGTATCCCATGCCGCGTTTCTGGCCGAGGACATGCGCGAACAAGGACCTCGCTCGTGCAGGACCACGGCGAAAAGGAAACGAGGGTACTTGCTGCAGTACGAGCTGCCTCGTTCTGATCCGTTCTAGGTATGGTCAGGTCGCTTTCCTGCATACAAGAGGGAGGGAGAAAAAGACACCATGCGTGGGCCGGAAGAATTAGAGAGATCGACAGGGAGAAACCGAAGGGTGCACATGGCCAACGAGAGGACGTTCCTCGCGTGGATAAGGACGAGCATCGCCATCATGGCCTTCGGATTCGTGGTGGAGAAGTTCGCCATCTTCGTGAAACAGATGGAGTGCTTCTTGGGTGGGAGACAGAAGCCCGACATCGCCGCGGACGCCGCTTCCGCCAGCACGGGTTACTCTTCCATCCTCGGGATATTCCTGGTGGGACTCGGTGCCTTGATGGGCGCCCTGGCCTTCGTCCGGTACAAGAGGGTGGAGAGACAAATCGACGAAGGTGTCTATCACCCATCTCTGATCCTCGACATACTCCTGACCATAGCGGTCCTGGCCATAGGGGTCTTTCTGGTGATATTCTTGAGACACACACCATGACGTGTCTACCCTTGGGCGGCCAAGGCCCGTGAAGGGGCCTCGCCGCGGATGCCGGTTACACAGGAGATCCTGGGGATGAGGCATGCGCACGGTCTGGGCGGCCGTTCTGTGTGGGTTGATCCTCTTGGGTCCTTGCATGTCGGGATCGATGGCCCAGGACAATGGGCAGATCTCCCATCCTCCCTTCGACTTCAACAGGACCATCATGTCCAGGCTCTACGAGGCACTGCGCAACGGTATCAACACCCACGTGATCTGGGCAGGCAGCGCGCAACACAAGAACGTGGCCCTGACCTTCGACGATGGCCCCAACGCCAAGTACACCCCCCAGGTCCTGAGGATCCTGGACGAGCACAAGGTCCGCGCCACCTTCTTCCTCATCGGGCGAGAGGCACAGAGGCATCCAGAGTTGGTCAGACAGATCGACCTTGGAGGCCACGAGATCGGAAACCACACCTATTCGCATGTCAGATTGCCGCAGGTCCCCCCGGACGCCATCAGGAGGGTGCTGGAAAGGACGCGGGAGATCGTCTTGGAGCTCACTGGGAAAGAGACGATCCTCTTGCGTCCCCCTTGGGGGGTCTTGGACAGCCGATCCCTGGCGGAGCTCGCCTTGGGGAAGTTCGTCACGGTCCTCTGGTCGGTGGATTCCCGCGATTGGTCGAGACCAGGGGCACGAGTCATCGCACACAATGTCCTTTCCAAGGCCCAGGCCGGCTCCATCATCCTGTGTCACGATGACCATGAGCAGATCCTGGAGGCCTTGCCGGTGATCATCCAAGGCCTCAGGGGGCAAGGCTATCAGTTCATCACAGCCTCCGAGATGATGGCACTTTCCATGTGAACGCCGGGGGCTCTTCAGAGCTGGAGGGCCGGCCTCTTGACCCTTTGCATCAGCAACGAGGCGACCAAGGCGAACAAAATGGCCAGGATGAAGGCCCATTGGAAGGAGCCAGTGAGGTCGCGTATCCTGCCACCGATGAAGTGGGCAGAAATGGCCCCAAGCCCGTAGAACGGGGTCCATGCCCCGATGACCGTCCCCATGACCTCCTTCCTGAAGTAATCGCCCCCGCACGCCCCGTACATGGGCCAGGTGGGCCCATAGAATACACCGAGGAGGCCGATGCTTAGGTAGAGGCCGACCAGGGCCTTTGCCGACACCAGGGCCCCGAGGATGCTCACGGCCACCAAGAGGTTGGTCCCCATGAGGGTCCTCCTCCGGCCGATGCGGTCCGACAGCATGGGTATGGTCAGCACGCCCAAGACCTGGCTCAGGCCGTGGATGGTGGCCAGGAGGGATGCGTCCTTGAAGGGCAGCCCCAGTTCCCCGGCGGCGTAATCCACCATGAACGTTGTGACGATGTAAAGGGCACATGCGATGAAAAAGTAAGAGACACCGATTACCCAGAACTGCGGTTCCCTCAGGACCTCTGCGTATCGCCCCCTGCCCCTGTGTCTCCATGTGGTCGCCACCTTGCCGGGACCTCCCCCTTCCCCCCCCCAAGGGGCCATCTGCAGCTCCTCGGGGGAGCTGCGGAGCCAAAGGGCATTTGCGGCCACCATGAGCGAGGCTGCAGCCCCCAGCACGTACCAACAGGCACGCCACGAATAGGATGCCACGAGCAACGGGAACAGCCAGCCCATGGTGGCGAAACCCAGCCCGAACCCGGTGGAGAGTATCCCCAGGGCCATTCCCCTCCTCTCCGGCGCGAACCATCTCTGTATCACGGTCATGATGGGGGTCCATATCCCCGACGAACCGACCCCCACGAGGCCGAAGAAGAGACAGGCCATCCAGAAGCGATCAGCCCCCCCCATGAGGAGTGTGCCTCCGGCCAGGGCGATGCAGCAGAGGCTGATGACCCGCCTCGCCCCCCATCGATCGGTGAGGTACCCGGCGATCGGGGTCAGGCATATGTAAGCCCCGAGGTAGAAGTTGAATATGGCACCGCCCTGTGTCCGACTCATATCCAGGGACCTGATCATCTCCGGCAGCACCACCCCGAAGCCCAGGCGGATCCCGTAGTTCACGAACAGATCCAAGAAACATACCACCAGTATCACCCACGCCCAGTGCATGGGTCTCTTCATGGACGCCTCCCTCCACAGGGGTGCCAGGGTTCCATTGTCCCCACCCGCCAGGCCTTGGGCGCGCAACGGATCCAAGGTCGAGGTCGTCAGGTAATCCGTCAGTTACGGGGGCTGCCCCGAGGGCCCACGGTCCTTCGGCCCGACGCCTTGGCGCTGATTCCCCTCAGGCGAAACCCCCAGGCCGGGGATAACAGCCCCCTCCCCTCCCTGAAGGCTGGGCTTCCCCCTGCCTGCTCGCCCTGGATGGGTGCCCCAGCGCTTTGCGCCGAGGCGGACTCCAGGACAATGGGCCCTCCACCCAAGACCGAGAAATCATGTCGTCAGCAAGGATACACGCTGCGGATCGGATAATCCACGAAAAACTTGCGTGCGCCCCTGCCATGTCATATCCTCGACAGGGCTGCCCTTCGTGAAGACCCCTGGCGCGTGGACGGCAGAGCGAATCCCTCAGGGATCGGACGGATGACCCATCAGGAGGTGGCGCACATGACCGATGACAGGTGGAGACGTGGCGGTGTGACCCTGACACGCCATTTTGAGGAGTCCACCCGAAGGCTACGGGACGAGGCGTTGAGCCGGGAGGACTACGACCCAGCCCGGCTCTTCAAGTGGGGCCAGATGATGGCCTTGGCGGTCCTGAGGATGATGGAGGCGGCCGAGAGGCATTTCGGGGCTCAGGGCCAAGGGGTGATGGCGCAGGTATTGGTAGAGCTGGGCAGGGAGATCGGCAGGGAGGTCCTCGGCGATTTCCAGATGGCCCCGGGGACGAGGGAGATCGAGGCCATATCAGCCCTGACCACGTACATGAACGAGGAGATATGGGCCTCCCCGGAGGTCCCGCAGATTCTGAGCGATGACATGTGCGTGTGCGATATACTCTGGTGCCCGCATCAGGACCATTACAGGCCCTTCGACTGCCGCGTACAGAGATACATAGTCCAGGGGCTCCTGGACGCCTTTCAGGAGAAGACCGGCATAGCCGCGGACGCGTGGTTCACCCAGATCATCCCCAAGGGGGCGAAGACCTGCCGTTTCGAGATGAGGCGACTCCCTGAGGGCCAGAGGAGGAGATGGACCGATTATACCGCCCAGCTCGCCCACAAGGCCTTGGAACGCGCTGAGAAAGGCTGAGGGCTCAGGGTACAGCGATGCGGTGAGGCTGGCCCGAGCCCATCCGGTCCTGCCGCGGCGATGCCAGAGAGGCCCTCCCGGCAACCTCGGCCGTGACACCTCGATACCCCTACCCTTGCTGCATTGACCCTCCTTGCCCCCCATGGCTATAATGGGAGCGAGCGTAAGGAGTCACGCATGGCCTCGGAGAGCCGATGGGATCTGCTTCAGGAAATCGGCACTGGCCCTCTCCCGGAGACCATAGTCTCGCCTTTTGACAACGCAGAGATGGTCCTGGTCCCTGAAGGCCCATTCACCATGGGCATTACCCAGGAGGAGCTCCAGCAGGTCTTTCTCCTGGATGAAAAGCCCATACCCATCTTCCTCACGGAGATCCCTGCCAGGACTGTGTATGTCGATTCTTTTTTCGTGGATCGTTATCCGGTGACCAACTTCCAGTATCGGAGGTTCGTGGAGGAGACTGGTCACCGCGAGCCGTGGCTCTGGAAGGACCCGCTGTGGTCTCAGCCCATGCAGCCCGTTGTTGGGGTTGGCTGGAACGATGCCCGTCTCTACGCCAGGTGGGCGGGAAAGAGTTTGCCCACGGAGGCGCAGTGGGAGAAGGCGGGACGAGGGGTTGACAGGCGATGGTGGGCATGGGGACACGAGTTCTTGCCCGGCAGATGCAATTCCAGGGAATACGGCCTGCTTCGCACCTCCGAGGTGGGATTATTCGACGACGGTGTTAGCCCATATGGGTGCTATGACATGTGCGGAAACGTGTGGGAGATGTGCGAGGGGAGGTGGCAGGGCAATCATCCCCCCATGAGGGGGGGGTGTTTTCTCGGAGGCGCCACGTTCGTGCGCGTCACTTGCCGCTGGACCCCTGAAGACCCTGACAATGGCGCCCATTGGCTCGGATTCAGATGCGTGAAGGAGGTCCCTCGCAGGCGGTGAGCACAGGCCTTGCCGCCCCTTACCTAGGCACCGGGGGGCCTTTTCAGGGCACCCGTTGGAGGACGCCACTGCCATGTGAGCACCAAGGGAAGCGCAGAGAGGCTGTCAGCCTCATTGGCCGGATCGTGCAGATGCGAGGATCTCATCCCCCTTCATGGCCCGTGGTCATCCCCATAGAAGACACCCTGGACCTTCACATATTTCACCCGAGGGATATACCATCTCTCATCCCCGAGTACCTGGATCTCTGCAGAAGGAAAGGGATATTGCAGGTGAGGCTGATCCACGGCAAGGGCAAGGGGGTCCTCCGTGAGCGGGTTCATGCCATCCTGAGCGGGCTCGAATGGGTGAGCGGGTTCTCTCTCGCAGACCGTCTCGGCGGGGACTGGGGGGCCACCATAGTCACCCTGAGGCCGTCCGGCCATTGAAACCCTCCCAGGGGCATCCTCCATCGGAGGAGGACGGATACCTGCAGCTCACACACCGAGGAAGGGGGGGGACGCGGCATGCCCTGGATGGACCAGGATGATCTGGCCCAAGTGACGGCGCAGATCGAGGAGCTCTTTTATCCTCGTTCGGTGGCAGTGGTCGGCCCACCGAGGGGTATGAAGATGGGAAAGGTCTTCCTCATGGGCCTCAAGGAACAGGGCTTCTGCGGGCCCATCTATCCGGTGCACCCGAGCGCCCGGGAGATCGACGGGATCAAGGCCTATCCGAGCCTGGGCGCGATCCCCGGACCGGTGGATTTGGCCATCGTCTTGGTAGGCCACGAGCTGGCCATGCCCGTGGTCCGGGAATGCGCTGCCAAGAAGGTCAAGGGCGTGGTCCTCTTCACGGCAGGGTACAAGGAGACGGGGACAGAGGAGGGCAGGAAACAGGAGGATGAGCTTGTCAGGATCGCCCGCTCACGTGGCATGCGGATCATAGGGCCCAATTGCATGGGGCTGTGCTGTCCGGAATCCGGCCTGGGCTTCTTTCCGCAGATGTCCACCGAGCCTGGGCGATTGGGGGTGATCTCCCACAGCGGGTCCCTGACCAACATCTTGGGTCGCATAGCCCCCCGGCGTGGGCTCAGTTTCAGCAAGGTGGTGAGCTTGGGAAACGAGTGCGATCTGAACAGCACCGACTTCCTGGCCTACCTGGGGCGTGACCCGAAGACCGAGGTGATCGGGGCCTATCTGGAAGGGATCAAAGACGGGCGCCGCTTCGCGCGGGTCCTGTCCCAGACCTCTTTGAGGAAGCCGGTGATCCTCTGGAAGGTGGGTTTGACCCAGGAGGGGTCCAGGGCCGCTGCATCCCATACCGGCGCTGTGGCGAACGCCCGGGAGGTGTGGGAGGCAGCGGTCCTTCAGTGTGGCGGGGTGAGCGCGGAGGGATTCGAGGATTGGGTGGATTCCCTGGTCGCCTTTTCCTTTTTCTCACATGGGATCGGCGATCGGGTCGCCATCATATCGGGCCCGGGAGGGTTGGCTGTGGCGGCCGCAGAGGCGTGCGGCAAAGAAGGCTTGAGGCTCGCGGAGCTCTCCGCCCAGACGAGGGCACGGCTGGCGGAGTTCGTCCCACGCATCGGGACGAGCCTGCGAAACCCCATCGATGTCGGGATGTCTGCCTCCATCGACATAGAGATCTACACCCGCGGGCTGCGGGCAGTGGCTGCGGACCGTGCTGTGGACGCCTTGGTGATGGTCGGGGCCGGCTTCACCCCAGAGGCCAATGAGCTGTACAAGGAGGCCGTTGTCCAGTGCCGGCATGACTACGGCAAGCCCATCCTCATGGTGAACATCGCCGGCTTCGAACATGGTCTCATGAGGGCCTACCTCGAGGCAGGCGTTCCCCTGTTCGACTCGGTCGAGCGGGCCATCCGGGCCTATGCCAACGTGTGGCGCTACCAGGAATGGAGAAGGCGAACATCCGCGCCTTCTCAGGGCTTCTTGGGCCGATCCTGCTGAAGCAGCCGCGGGTCCACGTTGCCCGACTCAGGGCCCCCGCACTCAGGCACGTAGCAGGTGACATCCGAGAAGGAGCAACGCTCCTTGCACGAGGGACACTGATCCGGGACCTGATCCGCCGGGAAGGTATAACCGCAATTGGAGCATTTCCACTGGGCCATGATCTGCCTCCTGCCTCGGGTCTCTCATGAATTGTACGGGCAGCGGGCCTGCAAGACAAGACGCCTTAGACCCGGAGGCCCAGGAACAGCCCTCGCCCAGGAGGAAGGCGCATGATCGACTTCAGCAGGACCGACAGGGAATATCTCTTCCGAAGGTCGTATCAGAAGTGGGGCAGGTGGGGCCGAGAGGTCGTTTCCCTTTCGGTGGCGGACATGGACTACCCGCCTCCTGAGGAGGTACGAGAGGCGGTCATGGAGTGGCTCCACCAGGACAGGACCCCGTACGGCCACGTCCAGGGTGAGCCGGAGCTGCGGGAGGCCTTGGCAGTCAAGCTGAAGGAGGCGAACGGGCTTTCGGTCTCCGGCGAGGATATCCTGATGGTCCCAGGGACGAGGTTTGCGATCTTCCTGGCCTGTTACCTCAGCCTCAGCCCCGGGGATGAGGCCATCCTGACCCCTGCACCTGTATACGGGGCGTTCGCCAGAAATGTCACGGCAGCAGGGGCCACGCCGGTGGCCCACTGCCTGATACCGGAGGAAGGCTTCAGGTACCACCGAGAGGGTTTGGGGCCTTTGGTCACGCCACGGACCCGTCTTCTGATGGTCTGCAATCCTCACAACCCCACAGGCCGTGTCCTGGATGAGGAGGACCTGGCCGCCATCGCCCACACGGCCTGCCAGCACGGCCTAACGGTCTTTTCGGACGAGCTCTACGAGGACATGGTCTTCGAGGGGGACCATCGCTCCATCGCCGCATTGGACCCGGAGGTCTTCCAGAGGACCCTGACCGTGTTCGGCTTCAGCAAGGCCTTCGGCATCCCCGGATACAGGATCGCCTACATGGTGGTACCCCCTGCCCTGAGACAGAGGGTGATGGAGGCGTCGTCACGGATCATTATACACGCCGACACCCTGGCCCAGGCAGCGGCCATGGGCGCGCTCAAGGCAGCAAAGAGATGGCTCGACCCGTACAGACGCCACCTCCAAGAGATGCGAGACCGGTCCTTGGAGAGGATAGGGACCATCCCCGGGATCCTGTGCCACAAGCCTCAGGCCACCCCGTTTCTCTTTCCTGACGTGAGGGGCTTCGGCCTGCGCAGCAGGGAGCTGGCCAGGCACCTCTTGGAGAAGGGGAAGGTGGTCGTTCAGCCGGGGTCCGACTTCGGACCAGAAGGTGAGGGGTTCATCCGGCTCACCTTGGCCACCTCATGGGACGTCCTGGCGGAGGCCTTCGAGCGGATCGAGCGCGCCCTTTCCCAGCTCTGAGCATCGCCCCGTTTCGGGCCGGCCGGTCTTGGGTGGAGTTCCCCCCGACTGGCCAAGGGAGATCGGCTCAATCCGGCCTCACTGCTTGACGGCGATGAAGGACAACTCGATCGCTGCCCCCAGGGCAAGCCCCGACACGGCCACGGTCTCCCTGGCGGGAGGGTCTTTCGGGAAATAGCCGGCGTAGACCTCGTTGAAGGCCTCGTAGTCCTCCATGCTCCTCAGATACACCGTGACCTTGACCACGTCCTCCAAGTCCATCCCGGCCTTTGCCAGGGTCTCCTTGAGATTCCCTATGGCCTTGCGGGTCTCGGCCGCGATCCCGCCTTCCACCACCCGGCCTGTCTCACGGTCGAAACCGATGGCACCTGACAGATAGAGTGTGTCTCCCACTAGGACCCCCTCGCAGAAAGGAAGCCCGATGGGGCCGCGGCCTATGATCTGCTTCTTCGGCATCTCCCTCCTCCATGCTCCACAACGGATTCTCGGATCAAACGCCGAGCTGATTGCCCCCTGTCCGCTTCCCCCCTCCCCAGGCCAGGCCTTGGAGACCCGGCCCCCGAAGGGCTCGATGACGCCCCCCCGGCCTCCGGATCCAATGCCGCGGAGAAGACCGGGATCCATGACGCAGGACTGTCTGGTGCTATGTGCCGAAGAAATCCAGCAGGACCTGGTTCACCTCATCCGCTCTTTCCAGGAAGAACATGTGCCCTGCCCCTTGGACCAGATGCAGCCTTGCACCTCGTATCCCTTCGACCAGGAGCCTCGAGTTCTCAGGTGGCATCATGCGGTCCTCGCTCCCGGTTATGACCAGGACCGGATTTCGGATCTCCCCCAACCGCCTCCTCACGTTGAAGACGCTCAGCGCCTTGAACTGCCCGGCCGCCCCTTCGGGGCTGGGAAAGTGCCTCAAGGCAAGCCCTATGTACTGCTCAAGGTCACCGGGTTTTTCCTTCACGAAGCGGTCCGAGAAGAGGATGGGGACCCTCTGCCTCACGGACTCCTCTGGGGGGAGGTCGGGGTCTGCGGCCTTGGCCAAGGCCGCCATCACCTGAGGATCGGGTTGCACCGCGTGCCTTCCGCCATGGGTGGTGCAGCCGAGGGCCGCCTTCCTCACGCGATCAGGGTAATCCAACAGGAGGATCTGGGCTATGAGACCGCCCATGGAGACCCCGAAGACATGCCCAGCGTCGATGCCCAGGAAATCCATCAACCCCACCGTGTCGGAGGCCATCTCCTCGATGGTGAACGCCCCGGACTGGTACCTCGTCTCCCCTACCCCGCGGTTGTCAAAGGCGATCACGCGAAAGGACCTGGAGAGGCCCTCCACCTGAAGCCACCACGACTCCTTGGTCATGGTGAACCCACCGATGAGGACGATGGGCTCACCCTCCCCACGCACGATGTACGATATCTCGAGCCCTCCCACCCTTGCCGTGTCCATCGGTCCGCTCCTGCTTTCGCTGGCGCACCAAGGCGCCCCAGCCCCTCACCTCTCCTCCAGCAGCCTTCTAAGCTCCCTCTTGAGGACCTTCCCGGCAGGGCTGACCGGGATGCTGTCTACAAAGATGACGTCGCGCACTTTCTTGTAGTGGGCGATCTGGGAATTGGTGTGCTCCAGGATCTCCTCCTTCGTGGCCTTCATCCCCTGCCGCAGCTCCACGAAGGCCACAGGTGCCTCCCCGACCTCTATTTCCGGCTTGCCGATGACCGCGCACTGCTGCACGGCCGGGTGCTGGAAGATGATCTCCTCTATCTCCCTGGGATAGACGTTGTACCCCTTGTAGATGATCATGTCCTTCTTGCGGTCGGTGATGTAGAAATATCCGTCCTCGTCCTCTCGGCCGATGTCCCCTGTGAAAAGCCATCCGTCCTTGAGGACGTTGGCGGTCTCCTCGGGCTTGTTCCAGTATCCTTGCATGACGTTGGGACCCTTGATGCAGATCTCCCCCTCGGCCCCCACGGGCAGGTCCTCCCCTGTCACAACGTCCACGACCTTGCATTCCACGTCGAACACAGGTATGCCCACAGAGCCGGGCTTGAACTTGTCCCGGCCTGGCGGGTTGCAGGTCGCCCCCATGGTGACCTCGGTGAGGCCATATGCCTCCACTACCGTCCCCGAAAAGGCCTTGAGCATCTTCTCCAGGACGGGCATGGCCAGGGGGGCGGCACCGGAGGCTGCGGCCTTGACCCCGCTGAGGTCGTACGAATCGAAATCCGGGTGATTTATCAGGGGTATGAAGAGCTGAGGCGCCCCGCCCAGGAAGGTGGCCTTGTACTTCACCGCGTTCTCCAGGAACTCCTTGGGATCGAATCGTGGCATGACCACCATGGTGTTCCCGTTGAAGACCTGGCAATTCAGGTAGGCAACGGTCCCCATCGCATGAAACCAAGGGACCACCACCAGTGCCACCTCCCCGTCCCTGACCAGGAGACGGTCCTTCTTGGGATCGACCCCAGGGGGAAACACGAATTTCACGACCCCGTTGACGGTCTCCACCTGCGCGCCCCAGTACCAGTTGCCGTACTGGATCACGTTCACCACCACGTTGTAATGCGTCAGCATGACCCCCTTGGACAGGCCGGTCGTCCCCCCGGTGTAAGCCAGGTGTGCAAGGTCCTTCTTGGCGTCGATGGGGGCAGTGTCCACCTCCGGCTTCTGCTCCTTGAGGAGGACCGCCATGTCCAGGGTATCCGGCACCGGGATCTTGCCCAAGGGCTTGATAGGCGCGTTGATGGCGTTGAAGCAATCAGCGATGCTCGTGGTTATGATGTTCTTCACCCCGGTCTCTGGGACGATGGACTTTATCCCGGGGAACAGGAGGTCGAGGGTGATCAGGGTCTCAGCCCCCGAGTCGTTGAGCTGGTACACTGCCTCCCTGGGGGAAAGCAGAGGGCTCAGGGGGGTGAAGATGGCCCCCAGTTTCATCGCCCCGTAGTACGCGATGGCAAACTGGGGGCAGTTGGGCAGATGGATGGCGACCCGATCTCCCTTCCTCACCCCCATGGAGGCCAAGGCAGTGGCGAAACGGTCGCTCAATAGCTTGAGCTCGCTGAAGGTGAGCTCCATACCGCCGAAGACGATGGAGATACGGTTGGGGACGCGGGCCGCTGACTGTTCGAGGATGGAGTAGACGGAGATCTCGGGGTAGTTGAGACTCCTGGGCCAGTCCTTGGGCCATGCCTTGAAGTTCTTAGCCATGGGTCACCTCCAGGGTTGGATTGGGTCAGCGGGGTGAAGCAAAAAAAAAGAACCTCTGCGCGCCTGATGCGCTCGGAATATAGCACGATCTCGGGCTCGATGCCAACTTCCCGCCTAACAGGCGGCGAGGCAGCGAAGGTCGGCCTTGACATCTCCGTCCCTGCGGCGTGTAATCCCTCTTGGTCGGGGGCAAAAGGGGGCCCTGACTGGTTCCTTTGTCCTGGCCACAGGGTCTGTTCGGAGGACAGAGGCCCCGGTTTCCCGGGGTCAGGACAGGTCAGGCTCGTCGAGATTTGAAGGAGGATCCCATGGCCGTGCGCGTTGTCAGACTTGGCAGCGAACGCCTCCAAGGGGAGGGTCTGCGCATCGGGACGGTCCGTCGCCCGCCACGAGGTGTCCCCAAGGCACAGTTCGCATCCGGAAACTGGTTCGACGTCTGGTTTCCCAACCTGGCCCCCAGCGTGGAGACCATGAGATTGGGACAGAAGGCCCGGACCGAGGGGGAGTGGCAATCCTTCACCAAGGCATACAGGGCGGAGATGTCGAGGCCAGACAAGGCGCACATATTGGAGCTCCTCGCTGCGCTGTCCCATCGGACCGACTTCTCCGTGGGCTGCTATTGCCAGGAAGAGGCCCATTGCCATCGCTCTGTGCTCAGGGCCCTCCTTGAGGAGAAGGGGGCCGACCTGCGGTAGGCGTGGAAGGGATAGGGACGGATGCGTCCGAGGGAGGCAGGTCAATGGGTGTGCTGGAAAGGATCGACAAAAAGGACCTCCGGGATCTCCTCGGCAAGGGGTGGCTCACCCACGACGGAATGTGGTTCTACCACGTATACAGGGATTTGGGGATAGAGCGCGCCAACGCCTTGAACAAGGCGGCCATAAGCTCCTTGGCCCCTGTAGAGATGGAGAGGACCACACAGCTCCTCGGCATCCCCAAGGGGGCCTTCGAGACCTTCGAGGAACTCATGCAGTTCTTGCTGGCGGCCCTGGAATTGACCCTCCCCGACTCTGTGTTCAAGAGGTTCACTCTCACCTCTCCTTCCAATGGCCGGGTGCTTTGGGAGTGGGAGGCTGGCCAGTGTTTCGCCTACAAGGCCGTCAAGGCCTTGGGGGCCATCAATGGATACCGCTGCGGGGTCATGTATAGGATCGAGTGCTGGCTCGAGGCCTTGGGGGTCGGACATACCACGCACCCGAGGATCGATGCGTGCCTCATGCATCTGACCGGGGGATGCCAGGGGGAGATCAGGGTGTCGCTCTGAGGCCGGTCGCATCCGTCGGTAGAGCGAAACGGGCCTGCCCCTCTCAGGTCATGCCCCCTAGAAATCTCCAAGCCGGCCCTCGAGGGGGCCCCCGAGCTGCCCTGTAAATCTGACTCGAATGACCAAAGCAACCGCCCGGCGGCTCGACATGAAAGGGCACACGCTGCCGCTCTTCATGCCCGGCCCATCATCCCCAGGAGGATCCGTCCCAGCAGTGGGTGCAAAGCCGCTCTTTGGGGAGACCTATGGCCTCCACCAGATCCTCCAGCCTCTGGTACCGAAGGGAGGTGAGCCCCAGCCTCTTTCGGACCTGCTCCACCATGGCAAAGTGGAGTTCGGAGTCTGGATCGGCGAATCGGGCCAGGTTTTCCTCTGCCTGCCCTTGGAGCTCGAATATGGCCTTTCTGGCCGCCAAGTCGAGCTGAGATCTGGACCTGGAGAAATTCAGATATGGGCAGGTATAGACCAGTGGGGGACAGGCCGGCCTCATGTGCACCTCCTTGGCCCCACGGTCGAAGAGCCTCTGGATGGTGTCCTTGAGCTGAGTCCCCCTCACTATGGAATCCTCGCAAAAGAGTATGCGGCGCCCCGCTATGATGTCATCCACGGGTATTAGCTTCATCCTGGCCACCAGGTCTCTCTGGTCCTGGTCCTGGGGCATGAAGCTGCGGGGCCAGGTGGGCGTGTACTTCACGAAGGGTCTCCTGTACGGGATACCTGCGAATGAGG
>FWPV01007326.1_pt1 | contig 20156 bp, 14 predicted proteins | sample 2228371 | NCBI WGS metagenome assembly FWPV01 (sample SAMEA103939776, study PRJEB20133) | metagenome | reverse complement strand
CGGTTTGGCGAAGTAGGCGCTCGCGCCGCACTCCAGCGCGCGGCGGGGCGTCTCCGGCGCCGGATCTCCGCTGATGACCACCACCGGCAGCGAACCGAGCCGCGGCTGGCTCCGGATGAAATTCACGAATTCAAAGCCGTCCGCGCCGGGAAGGTGAATGTCCGTGACCACCGCGCAGATGTCTTGCTGTTCCAAATGGCGGCGCGCCTCCTCCGCGGAAGACGCCGTAACCGCGCGGCAGCCGGGAATGGCCGAAAGGGCGATTTCGAGCGTCGAGGCGCAAGCCTCGGAATCCTCGACAATGAGAATCAAGTTCACGGCAAAAAGCGGTAGCCCACCCCGTGTACGGTCAGAAAATGCCGCGGCCGGGTGGGTTCGGACTCCAATTTTTGCCGCAGCCTTACCACGTGCGCGTCCACCGTCCGTGTGTTCGGGAAGGACTCGTAGCCCCACACGGAATTCAAAATCATGTCCCGCGTCAGCGCCCGGTCGGGATTGTGCAGAAAGAACGTCAGGAGATTAAATTCCGCCCGTGTAAGCTTGACTTCGCTCCCCGCCTTCGTCACCACGCGCCGTTCGAGGTCCACGGCGACGTCGGCGAAGGTCAGCACCTTCGCGGCGGCTGGCGAGGCGCGCCGCAGCACGGCACGGACGCGGGCGAGAAGCTCCCGGGTTCCGAAGGGCTTCACCACGTAATCGTCGGCGCCCATTTCCAATAGCAGCACTTTGTCGATCTCGTCGCCCACGGCGCTCAAGACGATGAGCGGCGTCTTCACGCCCGCGGCGCGAAGCTGCTTGCACACCTCCACGCCGCTCATGCCGGGCATCCGCAGGTCCGCCAGAATCAAGTCCGGCTTGTAGCGCAGGGCGTCCTCATAGCCGCGTTTGCCATCGGCGGCGAGCAGGGGACGGAAACCCTCGCTTTCAAGCAGCAGGCTGATCGTGTCGCGAAGCTGTTCGTCGTCGTCGATTACCAATATGGTCTGCATCCCCGTGAGGCCCTGTCCCCTACCAGATGATCCTACCAGGGAAAAAGACGCGCTGAAGCGGCCCCCGCGCCCGCGCCGTGCGGTACAGTAGTGGGGCCCAGACCGCTGGTCAATTTATAGTCAGGGTCCCGGCCTACCACCGGCCGGTGGTGTGATCTAACGCGGCGGCGCGGCGCAGACTTTCCATTCACACCGCCCCCGGCTCAGCCCAGCCGGCAGCAACACGCGGAGCCGGCGGTGCAGAAGCTCGGGGCGCCGAGACGCAAACTGGGATTGACGGAGAGGGGGGTGGGGTATATTCTGTTTCCAACTGGGAAGTCCAACTTGGGAATCTCAGACCCTTGCCCTGGAGGTGTCTCGATGAGACGGCAGCAACCATCATCCTTCACCTGGACCCTCGCCGCCGGGCTGCTCGTCGCGGTGCATCTGGCGGCTCAAGTCAATACAGCGGCATTGACGGGGATCGTGTCAGATCCGACAGGAGCCCGCGTAGCTAAGGTCAGGTTGACTCTGACCAACCAAGAAACCGGCGTTGAAGTAAAGGCTGAAACGAACGCCCAAGGGGAATATTCTTTCCCGCTGCTCAGCCCCGGGCGTTACACCCTCACAACAGAGGCGCCCGGCTTCAAGGGCTCCAGTCATTCCGGCATCTTGTTGGAACTAGGGCGCGTTACGCGGCTCGACATTACCTTGCAGCTTGGACAGGTGGATGAACGAATCATCGTGACCGGCGAGGCGCCGCTCCTTGATTCTGAAACTTCCACCGTCGGCCAGTTCATCGAGAACCGCTCGATCGTGGACATGCCGCTCAACAACCGCCGCGTGGGAGAAATTATGGCCATGATGGGCCACGCGGTGTTCATCCAAGGCGACGTCATCCGCCCGCGGTACACCATCGCTGGCTCTCGCAGCGATTCGCAACAGTGGCTCATCGACGGCGTAAACGCCTCCAACATAGCGTTGGAGGTCCCCCAAGCGCTTTTCAACCCGCCGGTGGAAGCGGTTCAGGAAATCCGCGTGCAACAAAGCACGTACTCGGCGGAGTTTGGCAACTCCGGCGCTGGGGTGATCGCGATGAGCACCCGTTCGGGCGGCAACCACTTTACCGGGTTGCTGTACGAATATTTCCGCAACGACAAGCTGAACGCACGCGGCTTTTTCGCATCCTCCCGTCCGCCGCTTCGTTGGAACGCTTTCGGAGGGGCTGCTGGCGGGCCGGTCATCCGGAACCGGACGTTCTTTTTCACCAATCTGGAATTCCAGCGGCAGCGTCTGTCGAACGTCCGCACTCTGACCGTTCCTACTGCTGAGCAGTTGAAAGGCGACTTCTCACAGACCACCACGGCTGCCGGCGCGTTGATCCGAATTTACGATCCGCTATCCGGAGCGCCCAATTCGGCGAATCCCTCGCAGATCCTGCGCATGCAATTCCCGGGTAATGTCATCCCCCAATCACGGATCGACCCGGTGGGGGCGGCCATCGCGTCGCACTATCCGCCGCCCAACCGCCCGCCGGCGAACCTAGCCGGCGCCAGCAATTGGAATGCCGCCGGCTCGAACGCTTTGAACATCACCACATCCACCACCAAGCTGGACCACAACTTCAGCGAGCGGGACCGTCTCTCGGCCCGCATCATCGTGCACGATTTCCCCACTTCCAACAGGCCGGTGTTTCCGACGGCAGCCGCCGACCCCAACGGCAGTACCCAGGACCGCCGTGCTTATAGCTTCCTGTTTAGCCAGTTCCACAGTTTCTCGCCAGCCGTCGTCAACGACTTTCGCTTCAACTACCAGCCACGCCGGTTTCACAACGCCTCTCTCGGCCTGGGGCAGGGCTGGCCAACCAAACTGGGGCTGAAGGGTGTCGACGACCGTGCTTTCCCACGAGTGAACGCAGCGGGCTACGCGTCTCTGGGTGTGACGACGCAGGAGCGGATCCAGACGCCGATCCGCGACACGCACTTGGTAAACGTGGTTTCCGCTTTCGTCGGTTCCCACTCGTTGCGGATCGGGGGTGAAATGCGGTTGGCTCGGAACGTCGACCAGTTTTTCCCGCTTGTGTCCGGCCAACTCGGCTTTGTGGCGCAGGGCACGGCGCAGCCCGGCGTCGCAAACACCGGGAACGCCCTGGCCTCCCTGCTCATTGGATTCGTCTCTTCAGGCGAGGTGCGCTACACCGACGCATTGGACCGGCGCGCGAAGTACTTTGCATACTTCATCCAGGACGATTGGAAGGTGACCCGGCGCCTCACTCTGAACTTGGGCCTCCGGTGGGAGGCGCACACGCCCCGCTTTGACGCTAACGACCGCGTCAGCGGTTTCGATGCGAGCAAGATCAACCCGGTTTCGGGCACTCCGGGCATCGTCACCTTCGCCAACCGGGACGGCTATTCGCGCTCTCTCTACAACGGCGACTACAACAACTATATGCCGCGCTTCGGTTTCGCCTGGCAGCCGGGGTTCCTCAAACGGACGGTGATCCGGGGCGGATATGGAATCTTCTTTGGACCTCCACTTCCTGGATCGAACAACAACAGCGCCGGTTTTGAGACCTCCGGCGCCTTTTCTTCGCCCGACAACAGCATCACCCCGGCGTTCCTGCTGCGCAATGGATTTCCGAGCACTTCCCGAGCTTCCCTCGGACCGGGTTACGGCGCGGTACGGGTGGGCGAGGCGGTGCGATTCGCTCCCGACTTCAATGACGTGAATCGCCGCATCGGTTATTCACAGCAGTGGAATTTCGTCCTTCAGCGGCAGTTGCCGTGGCTGACTGTGGTGGAAGTCAGTTACGTCGGAACTGTGGGACACAAACTGCCCGGACCGGACGTGAGCATCAATCAGGTGCATCCTTCCCTCATGGGGCCTGGGAATGCGCAGGTCCGGCGGCCTTTCCCGCAGTTTGGCAACGTCACCGTGAACCGGCCGTTCTGGGGAAATTCCTCCTATCACGGTCTGAACGCCAAGGTCGAGAAGCGCTTCTCCTCGGGACTGAACTTCCTGCTGAACTACACCTTTTCCAAATTCATCGATGATGTGACCTCGAGCCAGGAACTCGGCACCGTGGGCGGGATGCAGGACCTTTACAACCGCCGGGCGGAGAAGTCTTTGTCAGGTAACGATATCCGTAACCGTTTTGTATGGTCCTCGACTTACGAACTGCCCTGGGGCAAGGGACGCCCTTGGTTGAACGATGGGCCGCTAGCCATGGTGTTGGGGGGCTGGGGGCTGGGGGCTATCTTGACCTTGCAGGCTGGAGCCCCTAACGGATTGGTGATGCAGACCAATACGACTAACGCATTTAATGGCGTCCAGCGAGTACATCTGTTGCGCAACCCGGCCCTCCCGAAATCCCAGCGTACGATCACCCGCTATTTCGACACTTCCGCAGTGGCGGCGCCGGAGCCTTACACTTTCGGCACTGCCGGCCGGGCGGTCCTGACCGGGCCGGGGCTGGCCAACCTGGATCTGTCGCTAATGAAGAACCACCGGTTCATGGAACGCTACAACTTGCAAGTCCGCCTGGAGGCGTTTAACTCCCTGAACCGGGTGAACCTAGAAGATCCTGGCCGAGCGTTCGGGGCCCCGGGGTTCGGAGTCATCTCGGCTACTGCGCGCGGCGCCCGCACCGTGCAAGTGGGAATCAAACTCACGTTTTGAAGGGGGCTTTTTGAAGGGGCGCGCGGGAGTGGGCGCCCATGGCCGATGACTCCCGGGCGTGGCTGGGTCAACGATCAGCTCGGTTGAGGGCGAGCCACAATCCGGCGCCTCCGCTTTGGGGTGGGTGAAGGTATGGAGCTCGGGCCGCTGGTTAAGGACACCGCTCCTGGTTAAGTCCGGCCGGCAGCCACTTGCGGTGCCAGTGTCGTCGGGGACCGCCTTCGCGGATTGGTGCTTGAAGGCGGGGCTTGCGCAAATCGACCAGGTTCCCAAAGTGGAGAACTCCGCCAAGAAGCGTGGCTTATGCCCGAATGAATCATGTTTTCACGTTGGGTCGATCGTGCCGGAAGGAAGCGGTACGAAGAAAGGGCGAAGACGTCAACTACCCTGAATCAGGCCGGGAATTGGTGTCTTTACGGGATAGTGCGCCGGTACAGGCATCCTTATCATCGGAAGAGGAGCGGGCGGATCTTCGGGATCCGCCGGCGTATAGACCGTTGAGACCATTTCATAAGAGCGACCTGCTACGTTTCGTCCGCGAAAGACTATGCGGGACCCGGCTGATCGTCGTTTCGAACCGGGAGCCGTATGTGCATCAATACTCGGGCAGCCAAGTGGAATGCATCCGTCCGGCGAGCGGGATGGTTTCCGCCCTCGACCCCGTGCTCCGCGCGTGCGGGGGCACGTGGGTGGCTCACGGCAGCGGCCAAGCTGATCGGGAAGTCGTTGATCATAATAACCGCTTGATGGTGCCGCCGGAGTCCGGGGAGTACATCCTCCGGAGGATCTGGCTGACAGCAGAACAAGAAGATGGTTACTACAACAGTCTCTGCAACGAGGGCATCTGGCCGCTGTGTCACGTGGTATTCACACGCCCGAAGTTTGATCCGGCCGCCTGGCGCCAGTATTGCGGCGTCAACCAGCTCTTCGCCGACATCGTCCTCGAAGAAGCCGGCGACGATCCGGCGCTAGTATTTGTGCAGGACTTTCATCTCGCGCTTCTGCCAAGAATATTGAAGAATGTGAACCCCAACCTGACTGTGGCCCAATTCTGGCACATACCGTGGCCGAACAGCGAGACATTCCGCGTTTTCCCTTGGGCGGAACAACTGCTCGACGGCATGTTGGGCAGCGACCTGCTCAGCTTCCACCGGCAACACCACTGCCGGAACTTCCTCGATGCAGTGGGCTGGCACGTCGAGGCCAAGGTGGACCTGGAGCGTAGCGAAGTGACCCGAGGCGGACATCAAACAATGGTCCGGGCTCATCCCATTGGCGTGGATTTTGACGGATTGAGCGCCAAAGCGCGAAGCCCCGCGCTTGAACAGGAAATGGAGCGCTGGCGCCGGCAGCTCGGTCTGAGGGACCAGATTCTCGGGATAGGCATCGACCGGCTCGATTACACCAAGGGGATTCCAGAGAAGCTGCGAAGCATCAGTTTCTTTTTCGAAAGATACCCCGAGTACAAAGGGCGGTTGCTCTTTGTGCAAATCGGCGTGCCAAGCAGGACGAGGATCAGCCGTTATCAGCGGCTCGCGGAGGAAGTCGAGGCACTGGTGAAGGAAATCAACACGATCCATGGGGACGGATTCTGGCAACCGGTGATCCTGCTTAAGGCGCAGGAGGGAATGGATCGGCTCGTGGCGCTCAACAGGCTGGCGGATTTCTGTCTTGTTAGTTCGCTCCATGACGGCATGAATCTCGTGGCCAAGGAGTTCGTGGCCAGCCGCACAGACGAGGACGGAGTGCTAATCCTGAGCCGCTTCGCTGGTGCAGCGCAGGATCTGGGGAACGCCCTGCTGGTGAATCCTTATTCAGCGGAAGAAACGGCTGAGGCGATTTTTCAGGCTCTGAACCTGCCGGAGGCGGACCGCCGCGCACGCATGCGCCTGCTTCGGGAAGCGGTGGCCTCCAATACAGTGTTTGACTGGGCCGGAAGGCTGCTCAGCGATCTGCTCTGCGCTGGCTATTCTGAGGAGGTTCAGCTCAGCACCTCAGCGCAAGTCTGATGATCGCGCCCATTCTAGACCTCGCCGTTAGCCACTGGAAGGACATTGTTGTCCCCCTCGCCGTCCTGAGCAGCACGCTTGGCGCCGGGTGGTTTACGAAGCGCACCCTGTTCGGCGCTCTGGAGCGGCACGCGGCCCGCACCAGCACCGAACTCGACAACATCCTGATCCGCACGCTCAGCCGCCCCTTCATGATCTGGGTGATGATTCTCGGCCTGCATCTCGCCTTGCAGACCTCCAGGCTTCCCGGGGGCGTGCTGAGACACAGCGGCAAGGTCTTCCTCGCATTGTGGGTGGTCTCGTTCACTGTCGCTACGGTGCAGCTCCTCAGTGGGGTGATCCGCCACTACGGGAGCCGAATGCAGGGCGCTTTGCCTGTCACGAGCCTGACCGAAAACGTCGCAGCGACTGCCGTCGTGATCTTGGGCGTCCTGATGCTGCTGCGCGTAGTAGGTCTGGAGATCACCCCCCTTTTGGCCACCATCGGCGTGGGCGGCCTTGCCGTCGCTCTTGCTCTCCAAGACACTCTCTCCAACTTTTTCGCCGGCGTGTATGTTAGCCTCGCGCGGCAGGTGCGCGTCGGCGACTACATTCAGCTGGACAGCGGCGAAGAAGGGTTTGTGACTGACATCACTTGGCGCAGCACTGCCATCCGGATGCTTGCCAATAACATGGTCTTCATCCCCAACTCAAAGCTCGCCCAAGCCAACGTGACCAACTACAGCCTTCCGAGCCCCCATATGTCCGTCCGGATCGCCATCAGCGTGAGCTACAGTAACGACCCTGAGCAGGTGGAGAAAGTGCTGCTTGAAATAGCGAGGGACTCGGCGAGCGAGATCCCCGGAATGCTGGCAGAGCCGGGCCCCTTTGTACGGTTTATCCCCGGCTTCGGCGAATCTTCATTAGACTTCACGGTTATCTGTCAGGTCCGGGAGTTCGTGGACCAGTACTACGTCCAGCATGAACTGCGCAAGCGGATATTCCGCCGCTTCCGCGAAGAAGGCATCGAGATTCCATTTCCCGTCCGAACCGTTTACCTGCGCAGTGAAGAAAGCGCGCCTCTCCCGCCGCAGCAGCACGGAGGTCGGGATTGATCGGGCAAGTCACTGCGATCGAGCGTGAACTCGCTGTACGGCTTGGAATGGCCGGCCGGCTGGCCCTATTTTGCGATTTCGATGGTACGCTTTCCCTCCTTGTCCCGAAGCCCGAAGACGCCGTCCTGCTGCCGGGAGCGAGAGCAGTCCTTGGCCGGATTGCCTCGTCGCGATCGATCATGGCTGCCGTCATCAGCGGACGGGCCCTCGGCGATCTGAGCAACCGGATCGGCGTGAGCGGTATCGTCCTGGCGGGTAACCACGGGCTGGAAATCGAAGGCGACGGCCTCCACTTTTTGCATCCCGAGGCGGCCAAGGCGCGCGCGCGCATCTCCGAAGTTTGCCACCGGCTGGGAATCCAGTTGCGCAGGCTGGCGGGGATCCAAATCGAGGACAAAGGACTGACGGCGACGGTGCATCTGCGGCACACCCCGCCCCACATGCGCACCCAGGCCTGCGACATCGTACGCCGCGCCATCGCTGATGCCCAGCCTCCCTTGTTGGTCCGTCCGGGTTTGCTTAGCCTCGAAATCCGGCCTGCTGTGGATTGGGACAAGGGGAGGGCGGCGCTTTGGATCCTGCAACGCACCGGGAGCTTAAGCGCAATGACGGTCTGCCTCGGAGACGATCTGACCGACGAGGACCTGTTCCGCGCCCTTCCGTCTGGGGTGACAATCAAGGTTGGCCTCAAGGGTCCCACAGCCGCGCGCTGGCGGCTCCGCGATCCCGGCCAGGTGGTGGAGTTACTCGCGTGGCTGGTAGAATGGGCGGGCCGGGACCCAGCCCCTCACGGAGTTTGTAAATGAAAGATACGGGCCCGTTTCGCTTCCATACCGAACGCCGTCTCGTCTTGCTCACCGGCCGGCGCGCTTCGGACCTCGGTGAGCTGCTGGAAGGCATTGAGCAAGTGTCTGGCGCCAGCATCTTCTACCACACGCACCATCAGTTTCTTTCACACCACTTCGAACGCCCCTCTTTTCTGAACGACTTTGCCGTCTGGGCCAAACGCGCCCTCCAGCAGCCGCAGTTGGCCGAACTGCTCGCGGCCGTCGACCTCCTCGGCAGCACCACCGTGCGGCAGGTTCGCGAGCAGATCGCCGGCGTGATCCGCGATGCAATCGCCGGCGGCGTTGATCCTTGCCGGAAATGCCCTCCCGACGACCTTTTCCATTTCTGCGAATCTCAGAGCTTTGTCATGCCGACCGGCCTTGTAGCCCATGATCCAGCTGCGTTTTTTCAAGTCCTCGGGCGGGTGAGCACCATATCGATTTTCTTTCACTTTTTCGAAGCACGGCTGCGCTTGGGACGGCCGACCAATGATTTCTCGCTTTGGTTGCGGTCCATGGGCCGGGAAGAGATTGCCCGTAAGATCGAGGCCTTGAACCCTTACTTCATCACTCTTGACGATTTGAGGCTCGAGATGCTGGAGATCGGGAAAAAGGAGGGCGATGTCTGACATGCGCCCCAGACTCAAAGACTACGCCGCGATTGTCGGCAGCGAGACGATTGAGGAGCTGTGTGTCCTCGCCGATCGCGTCAGGGGGAAGCGCCTCCAACACATCAACTCCACGGCCGTCGGCGGCGGCGTGGCCGAAATCCTCACCCGCATGATGCCGCTATTCAAGGATCTTGGAATCGACGCGCAATGGGACGTCATCCACGGCGGCCAGTCCTTCTTCGAGGTCACCAAGGCCGTGCACAACGCTCTGCATGGCCACGCCGTGCAGTTCACAAGCCAGATGGCTGCCATCTATCACGAGACCCAAAGGCTGAACCTTGCGCTAATGGAAATTGTTGGCGATATGATCATGATCCATGACCCGCAGCCTGCCGGTCTCATTGCTCGGAAGAACGACCTCGGCAGACGCTGGGTCTGGCGGTGCCACATCGATGTATCGAAGCCACACCCGGATGTCTGGGATTTCTTACGGCCGATGGTGGAACAATATGACGCAGCCGTTTTCTCCATGCCCGAGTTCGCGCAGGCTCTGTCTATTCCTCAGTACCTGATCGCCCCATCCATCGATCCGCTGGCCGAAAAGAATATCGACTTGGATCAAGACGAGGTGCGGCAAACGCTGGAGCGTTTCAACATCGATCCCGAGCGGCCCATCCTCACTCAGATTTCCCGCTTCGACCGGCTGAAGGATCCTATCGGCGTCATCGAGGCGTACCGCATGGTGAGGCGGCGCTACCCTTGCCAGCTCGTGCTGGCCGGCGGCGGCGCCACTGACGATCCCGAAGCGGGGCGGGTGCTCGCTGAGGTCCATGAAAGGGCCGCCGATGACCCCGACATCCATGTTCTTGAGCTGCCTCCTTTCAGCGACCGCATCATCAATGCGCTCGTCCGCGGCTCGAGCATCGTATTTCAGAAATCCCTCCGCGAGGGTTTCGGCCTCACCGTGACTGAGGCGCTCTGGAAAGGCAAGCCTGTCGTTGGAGGCGCTGCCGGGGGCATCAAGCAGCAGGTCATCGACGGGGTGACCGGCTTCCTTGTACATTCTGTCGAGGGAGCGGCCCTCGCCGCCACGCGCCTGCTGGCTGACCCCGCGCTTCGCGCGGCGCTCGGCACAAACGGCTATCTGCACGTCAAACAGAATTTCCTCATTACCCGTCATCTGAAGGACTACCTGCTGCTCATGCTCGCCCTCGAGCACCCAGGAGAACACATCGTCTACCTGAATTGAATTCCTTTCTCGCAATTGCCGTGCCCGCCCAATTCCGGTTCGCCGGACCCTGCCGCAAACGGATCGGTGCACCCCGCCATACCTTTCGCGTCTTGGCCGCCGGCGCCCCAGCGCCACCCGAGGATATCTGGCAGGACTCGAACCAACGCGCCGGCATGGGGAACCAGATGGGCAAACGCAATCTGAATTTCAGCAGACCGCTTTGGAAAAAGACGCGCTGAAGCGGCCCCGGCGCCTCCGGCCTGCGATACAGTAGTGGGGCGATGGCCAGAATGGAAATCGGATTTCATACCGACGCGTTCAATTCCGCTTATTGGAACTTCGGCCAGTGCCTGGAGTGGGCGCACAGGAACGGGCTGCGCTACATCGAATGCGGCGCCATTGACGGAGTGAGCTGGATTCACGGGTTGGGCTATCAGCCCCACGTGGCGCTGTGGGAAGACCCGCTGGCGCTGCGCCGCAAAATGGAGAAGCTCGACATCCGCTTCTCCCAAATCGACGCCGCCTTCCCGGTTTCTTTGCCGGAGGGCGCTACGCTCGGCGTGCAATACATCCTGAACACCATCCGCTGGGCGAAGCTCGCCGGGTGCCCAAGAGTGGATACGACCGACGACCGCTATAAGCCCGAAGGACTCACCGAGCGCGAAGCCCTGGACTTGATGCGCCGCATCTACCAGCAGGTGGTGCGCGTAGCCGAAAACTACGAAATCGTCATCAACATCGAGCCGCATGGCTACTTCACCACCAAACCGGAGTTCATGGCGGAGATGCTCGATTTCTGTGATTCGCCATATCTGCGGATGAATATGGACACCGGAAACACGTTCATCGCCGGCCAAGACCCGGTGGCTTTCCTCGGGCGGTTTCGCGGTAAGGTAAGCCATGTCCACATTAAGGACGTGAGCGAAAGCCTGGCCGCCGCGGCGCGCGGGGAACTCACCGGCATCGCCGTCAGCCACGCCGCCCTCGGCGACGGCGTCAACGCGGACAATATCCGCCGCTGCGTCAAGCTCCTGGCGCAAACCGGGTACGAGGGCGTGCTGAGCATCGAGTGCGAAGGGCAGGGCGGACCCATGATCGAGCGCAGCTTGGCATGGCTGCGCAGCGTGGCCGATGAAGCGTACCGGGAGGAGCCGTGAGACGCTTCCTGTTCGTGATGGCGGCCGCGGCGCTGGCGGCTTCCGCTGCGGAACGTCCGCTCAAAGTCCTGATCCTGACCGGCGAGACCGATATTCCGAGCCACGATTGGCGCGCCACCACGGGCAAGATCCGGGAAATCCTCGAAGGCGGCGGACGCTTTCGCGTGGCAGTCGCCGAAAAAGTCCCGGGATTGCAAGAACGCGACCTGAAGGGTTTTCAAGCCTTGGTCCTGAACTACAACGGTCCGCGTTGGGGCCAAGAGACCGAGCGCGCCGTCGAGCGGTTCGTCCGTTCCGGGGGCGGGTTCGTGTCGCTGCATGGGGTGACCTACGGAGTCTTCTATGGGCAAGAGAAGGTCAACAACCGCTGGCGGGCGTCCTCGACAGGCGACAGGGGATGGGAGGCTTACCCGGACCTCATCGGCGCCACTTGGAAGCCGGAAAACATCGGCCACGGAGCGCGGCATAAGTTCGCCGTTCGCTGGGTGGCTCTGGACCACCCCATCGCCCGGGGGCTGCCGGAAACTTTCGAAGCGGATGACGAGCTGTACCACCGCTTGGATCTCCGCCCGCAAGTAAGGGTTCTGGCCGTCGCTTATAGCGACCCTAAGACCCGCGGAACCGGCAGGGACGAACCCATCATCTGGTGCGCCCCGTTTGGCAAAGGGCGCACCGTTCACATCACCCTGGGACACGACGTGAAAGCCTACTCGCAGCCCGGGGTGGCTACGGCTCTGGCGCGCTGCGTGGAGTGGGCGGCGGCGGGGCGCGTCTCGCCGCCGCGCTGAGGGTCACGGCATGAACTGCCGCAAGTAGACCGCGCTCTGCTTCAGCGCCGCCTTGCGGGACTCGAGCGAGCCTTCGTAGGAGCGGTCCTCGACTTCCACGCACACCGCCCCGTTGTAGCCCGTTTCGGCCAAGACCGAAAGGAACCGCCCCCAATTCACGTCGCCAAGTCCCGGCAGCTTGGGCGTATGGTACTGGTTCGGGTACGCCAGCAAGCCCACGTCGTCCAACCGGTCCTGATCGATACGCGCGTCCTTGGCGTGCACGTGGAAGATGCGCGAGGCGAATTCCCGCAAGGGCTTGATATAGTCCATGCGCTGCCAGATGAAGTGCGAGGGATCGAAATTCAGCCCGAAATTGGGCGACGGGATATCGTTAAACATGCGCCGCCAGATCGCGGGCGAGGTGGCGAGGTTCTTGCCCCCGGGCCATTCGTCGCGGGTGAACGACATCGGGCAATTCTCAATGCCGATCTTCACGCCGTTATCCTCGGCGAAAGCGATGAGCGGCTTCCAGACTTCCAGGAACCGCGGCCAGTTGTCTTCGACCGATTTGGTCCAATCCCTGCCGATGAACGTATTTACGACGTTGAGGCCCAGCAACCGCGCCGCCGTGATGACTTTTCTCAAGTGGTCGATGTAGACCTGCGCCTCGGCCGGATCCGGCGCGAGCGGGTTGGGATAATAACCCAAGCCGCTGATCGAGACGCCCGTGGCGGCCATCATTTCATTGACCCGGGCGGCGTCGGAAGCGCTGAAGTCGCTGACGTCGATGTGCGTGACGCCGGCGTAGCGGCGCTCCGCCTTGCCTTTCGGCCAGCACATGACCTCAATGCAGGCGAAGGAATGGGAAGCCGCGAAATCGGCCACTTCCTCGAGCGGCAGTTCGGGCAGAATGGCGGTGACAAAGCCGAGTTTCATCATGGGTGGAATCCTCCTCTTAATGTGCCTCTCACAACGGCCTGAATTCAGACCCGCGGGAGCGGATACTTCGCGCGGTACTGCTTGGTGAGATACGCATTGGCAACCGAATCCTGCCCGAAGTTCTCCGCTTCCGGATCGAACTTGATGTCCCTGCCAACGTGGCAGCAGATGTTGCCCAAGTGGCAAAGGGTGGTGCTCAGCCTGCCGATTTCGACGTCGGCGTTCGGGCGCTTCCGGGATTTCACGCACTCCAGGAAATTGCGCTCGTGATGCAAGCCGGCGGACTTTTCCACCTTGGCGGGCGCCTTGTCGCCCTTCGCGAAGACTTTCCAGCCCGCGCCGTCCACCACCAGCGTGGCGTCGGTTCCATAAAACGCCGTGCCGGCTGTCGTGTCCTCCAAAGGATGATGGCGGGCGAAGCTGCGCAGTTCCCACACCAGCAGAAAGTCTCCGTAATCGTAAGTGACCACCTGCGTATCCGGCACTTCCTTGGCGTCCTTCAGCCAGTAGATGCCGGCATGCCCGGAGACTTTCGTGGGCAAGCACTTTTCCTGCCCGCGCATTTTCTGGATCCCTAGCAAGGCGACGTCCAAAAGATGGATGCCCTGATTGCCCAGTTCGCTGTTGCCGTAATCCCAGAAAAACCGCCAGTTGTAGTGGAAGCGGTTGGGATTGAACGGGCGTTCCGGCGCCGGTCCAAGCCACGCGTCGTAATCCACCGTGGCGGGCGGCTTTCCGTCCGGAGGGTTGCCGATCGATTCGCGCACTTGGCACATCCAGGCTTTGACCAGGCAGATCTTGCCCAGTTTGCCGCTTGCGACGTACTCGGCGGCGGCGGCGAAATGCTCTCCGCTTCTCCGCTGCGTTCCCACCTGGCAGATGCGGTTATACTTCCGCGCCGCATCGCGGATCATTTGCCCTTCCTGAATGGTCTGAGAGAGCGGTTTTTCTATGTAGACGTCCTTGCCCGCCCGGAGCGCCTGCAAGGTCATGTGCGTGTGCCAGTGGTCCGGCGTGGCGATGACCACCGCGTCGATGCTCTTGTCATTCAGAAGGCGGCGGAAATCCTTGACCACCGCCGGCGCGCGTCCCTGCGCCTTCTCGAAGTCCGGGTTGACCTTGGCGATGATGGCTTCATCGATATCGCAGAACGTGTGCAGATAGCCGCCTTCGCGGATCATCCGCAGGGCGACGCCGCGCCCTTGGTTGCGCCCGCCGATCAGCGCGAACGAAACCTTTTCATTCGCCCCGGCTGCCCGCGGATTCAGATTCAAGAACCCGCCCGCCGCAAAAGCCGCCTTCGCTGCAAAAGACCTTCTCGTTTCCATAGCCGTCTGCCTTAAACTGTACAACGCCCGGCAGCCCGGCGCACGGTCCCGTGGACGGCGGCGCGGTCTATCGCCCCTCCCCGCCGCAGGCGGCGAGGAGGCTTTGCTTGAGCGCCGCCATGTCTTCGTCGGAGAGCTTGGCGCCGTGCTTGGTGACATAGAAGACGTCCAGCGCCTTGTGGGCTTTGGTGTCAATCAGCACCACTTCAATGTTGCACCCCTCGCGGGACATGGCCGCCGCCAGGTCGTGTAGCAGCCCGGGGCGGTCCTCGGCGACGATTTCGACGAGCGTCGCGTTGGCGCTCGCTTCAGAGTCGAACGAAACGCGCGGCGCGAGGCGCGAATGGCGGCTCGGCGGCGCCGGCTGCGGACGCCGGCGCAGCAGGTCCTTGCCTTGGATGCGTCCGGTGGCCACGCGCTCCAGCGTGAGCCGTAACCGGTCCACTTCGGGCGGGTTCAGCTCCAGCGTCCGGTCCGGGTCGGCGAAAACAAAAGTGTCGAGAATTTCTCCGCGGCGGTTGGCGAAGGCCTCGGCCTTGAGAATGTTGAGCCCGAATCCCGACAAAGCGGCGGCCAGCGCGGCGAGGAGCCCCGGGCGGTCCCGCGCCACCACTTCCGCTAGGAAGACGCCGTTCTGCCGCCGGATGTCCACCGCCACACCCACCTCGGCGGCTCTGCGGCTCAACTCCAGATGCCGCTCGATCTGCGCCGCATCATGCGTCCGGAGGTAACGTGTCGGGAATCCGAGCAGAAAGCCGGCTTGGTCCTGCACAGCGGGAGGCGTCTCGATCCGGTCGGCGTCCAACGCGCGCGTGAGCTCGCGGTACGCGCAGAGGTAAGCTCTCCAGAGCTGCTCCAACCGCCATGGCGTCATGGCGCCGGGGTTCACAGCGCTCACGTCGGCGTAAGTAAGCAGGGTCAGATTCTTAAGCTGCTCCACGGCGCCGGCGCGGGAGGCCAGATAAGCCGCCGTCGCCGGGTCGTCCAAGTCGCGGGAAGTCATGACCTGCGACAGCAGCAAGTGGCTCTCGACCAATCCCCAAACCGCGTCGCGCACGGCAGGCGGCGCCTGGATGCGCTCGAGCGCGCTCATGGCGGGCGGGCGCGCATTCTCAATGTGCCGCCCCCCTTCGCCGCCCTTGCCGATATCGTGGAGCAACAGCGCCAGCAGGAGGATCTCCGGCTTGTCGGTTTCGGCCAGCAGTTCGGCGAAGCGCTTTCGAGCCGGGTCGGTTGTGCGCCGCAGCTCCAGCAGGGCGTAGATGGCTTGCAGAGTGTGCTCATCCACCGTGAAGCGGTGAAAGAAATCCCTGACCACGAGGCACTCGATACGCTTCCATTCAGGCAGCCATGCCGCCAGCACGCCGGTTTCGTTCATCGCCTCGAGCGCCGTGGCGGCGTGCGGCAAAGAAAGCAACTCGGCAATCGCCGGCCAGAGCGGGCGCGGCTCGGCGAAATAAGCGGTCAATGACGGAAGCGCCTCAACCAGGCGGCGCTCGGTGTCGGGCGCGAGCCGGAAACCGTGCCGGGCCACGAATTGAAACAGGCGCAGCACGATTTCCGGCTCCGCCGCTAGCATCGCCGGCGACTTGAAATAGACCCGCTCCCGCAGAACGGAAAACTCCGCATTCGACAACCGCGAACGCCAGTCGCGGAACTGCGCGAGCAAGTTGCCAGGAGGCCCCTCCGCGGCCTCCATGGCTTTCAGCGCCGCGCGATGGACCTCGCGCGCGCACTGAAAATAGGCCCGCATGCAGGCCGCCGGATCCCGGTGCGGGGAGAACGGTTGCTGCGCCAGTTCGTCTTGCAGCTCGAAGGTGAGGCGGTTGCTGTCGCGCCCGTTCTGATAATGGAGAAAGCACCGTACTTGAAAAAGCAGGCGCCGGGCGGACGACAATCCCGAGTGGCGGTCCTCCGCGCCCATCGCCCACTCGACCGCATCCGGTTCCGGGTTTTGCAGCAGGTCGAGCCACCACACCATGTGGTAGTCCCGTAAGCCGCCGCAACTCTCTTTGACGTCCGGCTCCATGTGATGGATGGTGTTTTGGTGCTTGGCGTGGCGGGCGCGGGCCAAGCGGCAGAGGTGATTGCGCAGGTCCTGCACGCGGTTACGCAAGAACTTGGGGAACCGCGCGTTGAGAGATTCGAAGAGCCATCGGTCTCCCGCAAGCAGCCTCCGGTCCAGCAAGCTGATGCTCAGCTCGGTGTTCTGGCTGTCAAATACGCAGCACTCCTGGGGAGTCCTCACCGAATGGCTGAGCCGCAGCCCGGCGTCCCACAGATCCGTGAGAAACGCCGACAGCGCCGCCTTCCCAACCGGGGTTTCCATGCTTCCCCCGGTGAGAATCAGCAGGTCGACGTCCGAGAAGGGGAACAGTTCGCGGCGCCCATAGCCGCCCACCGCCACCAGAGCCAGCCCGCCCGGGAACGCCGGCGCCAGATGCTTCTCGAAGGCGGCGCGGACCTTCTCATCCACCTTCGCGCTGCGTGCTTCGAGCGCACGGGCGGCGTCCCCGGTGGCGAAGAATTCCTCCCGGACCTGCTGCCGCGCGTCTTGCGCAATCGCCATCGCCCCTACAGCGCCGACTCGCCCCGCTCGTCGTTCCGGATCCGCACGGCTTCGACGACGTCATAGACGAAAATCTTCCCGTCGCCGATCTTTCCCGTGCGCGCGGCGCTCACTACGGTTTTCAAAACCTCGTCCAAACGCGCCGCTGGGATCACCATTTCGATCTTCACCTTGGGCAAGAGATCCACTTGGTACTCCTGCCCGCGGTAGACCTCTTTATGGCCCTTCTGGCGCCCGTGACCTCTAACCTCGGTGACCGTCATGCCGTCAATGCCGGCGTTCTTCAGCGCCTCTTTCACCTCTTCCAACTTGAAGGGCTGGATAATGGCTTCTATCTTTTTCATGTCTGTATCCTCTCGCGTCGCGTGCTATGACTCGAAGTTATATCCCTCTTCTCCGTGCATGCTCAAATCGAGGCCCTGGATTTCATGGTCCGAGTGGACCCTGACGCCCAAGAGCAGGTCGCAGATTTTTAAAATGATGAGCGTTCCCACGATGGCCAGCGCCCATGCGATGGCCGAACCCGCGAGCTGATTCAACAACTGCCCCGCATTGCCGTCGACCAAGCCGAGCGCCATGGGCTTTCCCGCGGCGTCCTTCAAACCGTCGTTCACCTGATTGGTGGCGAACACGCCGGTAAGCAGCGCTCCCAGCGTGCCGCCCGCGCCGTGCACGCCGAAGGCGTCGAGTGAATCATCGTATCCGAAGCGCTTCTTGACGCCCGCGACCATGTAGAAGCACACCACGCCCGCGGCGAAGCCGATCAGCAGCGCCGGCATGGGCTTGACGAAGCCCGAAGCCGGCGTGATGGCCACCAAGCCCGCAACGCAGCCGGAAATGCCGCCGAGAACGCTCGGCTTGCCGTGCTTTATCCACTCGGCAAGAAGCCAGCCGAGCGTGGCTGCGGCTGCGGCAAAGTGCGTGGCCACGAACGCGCTGCTCGCCAAGCCCGAAGCGCCGAGCGCGCTGCCCGCGTTGAAGCCAAACCAACCCACCCAAAGCAGGCACGCGCCGGTGACGCTCAACACCAGGTTGTGCGGCTTGATCGGCTCATCCGGGTAGCCCTGCCGCTTTCCGAGATAGATCGCGCACACGAGCGCCGAAACCCCGGATGTGATGTGCACCACCGTCCCCCCGGCAAAATCGAAACACGGCAGCTTGCCGCCCGAAAACGCGTTCAGCAGCCCGCCCTTGCCCCACACCATGTGCGCCATGGGAAAGTACACGATGAACGCCCACAGCGACATGAATAGCAGCATGGCGCTGAATTTCATGCGCTCAGCGAAAGCGCCGGAGATCAACGCCGGCGTAATGATGGCGAACATGAGCTGATAGACCATGAAGGTCTGCTGAGGAATGGTGCCGGCATAATCCGGGTTTGGTTCGCTGCCCACGCCGTTCAGAAAGAGATAGCGAAGGTCGCCGATGAAAGCCGAACCCTCGCCAAAGGCCAGGCTGTATCCGGCCACGGCCCATAGGACGGTGATCACCGCCATCAACACGAAGCTGTGCATCATCGTGCCCAGCACGTTCTTCTTGCGCACCAATCCGCCATAGAAAAGGGCCAGCCCAGGCCCGGTCATCATCAATACGAGCGCGGCGCTCGCCAGCATCCAGGCGTTGTCGCCCGCCGACTGAGCCGACTTGGCCGCTGCGTCAAGAGCAGCGAGCTTCGCGTCCACCGGCTGCTGCGCTTGCGCCAGCGCCGCTCCGCTCAGACCTAGGAAGAAACAGAGATACCTCGACACCGTCATGTGCTCCTCGTGGGGTGCTGCGTACGTGGCAGGTCAATTCCATCATGCACTCGAAAACGGCGCTTGGGAAGCGAAACGTTTCTATTGAAAAGATTCAGGATTTTTATAGCCGCGCGCTGCCAGTCACTTGCCGGCGTGGAGTTTGTACTTATCGAGGCGATTCAATTTATTGATTGGCTTCCGGCCCCGCCTTGGCCTTACACTGACAATCGAACCCCGTAGTTCCCATTCCCCCGTCGAATCCTACCCCTAGAGGAGATTTTGCTGATGACAATCCCAAAGGCGTACTTTACCTTCGCGCTGGCTGCCCCGCTGTGGTTGGGGCTTTCGTTCACCGCTAGGGCGCAGAATTCGACTGCGCCGGACTCCAGTAATCCCGAATGGTCTGTGGGTCCCATTTCTTTCAGTGGCCTGGTGGACGGGTACTTCAACCTCAACTTCAACCACCCGCAGGACCGCACCAGCCAGTTGAGAGCTTTCGACGTCCGGACCAGCCAGTTCACCCTCAATATGGCGAAACTCAGCATGGAACACGAGGTGGCGCCGGTGGGCTTTCGGGTGGACTTGGGATTTGGCCGCGGCTTCGACTTGTACCACTTCAATGAGCCGGATTTTACGGCCATGAAATTCGTGCAGCAAGCCTTCGTAAGCTGGAAACCGGCGCAGGGCAAAGGCTTTCAAGCCGACTTTGGCAAGTTCGTGACCTCGGCAGGGGCGGAGGTGTTCGAGACCCACAGCAACTGGAACTACTCCCGTTCTCTGCTTTACGCTTTGGCGCAGCCCTACTACCACTTCGGGCTGCGGACCTCCATGCCGGTGGGCAAGCACTTCACCGGAGGATTCCAAGTGGTGAACGGCTGGAACAACGTGGAAGACAACAATACCGGCAAGACGGTGGGGTTTTCCGGAGCGTTCAGTTCCTCCAAAATCGGGTGGAGCCATACGTACTACACAGGCGCGGAAAAAACGGACACCAACGACGGAAGGCGCCACTTGTACGACTCCGTCCTCACATTGAATCCCAGCCCCAAGACCAGCTTTTACGTCAATTTCGACTATCTCGTCGAACGCCGGCTGGGGCGCGGCAGTTATCGCGTTGTCGGTATCGGCGGCGCGGGAAAGTTTCAGGTGAATCCGTGGTTCGCCATTACGCCGCGCTTGGAGTGGCTCAATGACGCCGACGGCTTCGCCACCGGGACGGTCCAGAAGATCACAGAGTTC
>FWPV01007249.1_pt1 | contig 20158 bp, 34 predicted proteins | sample 2228371 | NCBI WGS metagenome assembly FWPV01 (sample SAMEA103939776, study PRJEB20133) | metagenome | reverse complement strand
CCCCCGTCCCCCCGGGCCGGGAATGGCTCTCGGGGCACGGGGAGGGGGCGGCGGGGATCGGCAGCGAGATTGGAGGCTGGAGTGGCCAAGCAGAGACAGAAGATAAGGATAAGGCTTAAGGCTTACGACCACGAGGTGGTCGACCGTTCGGCCAGGCAGATCGTGGAGACGGTGAGGCGCACGGGGGCGTCCATCTCCGGGCCGGTGCCCCTGCCCACGGAGAAGCACGTCTACTGCGTCATCCGATCCCCGCACGTGAACAAGGATTCGCGGGAACATTTCGAGATGCGGGTGCACAAGAGGCTCATAGACATCATGGAGCCGACGCCGAAGACGGTGGATTCCCTCATGCGCATGGATCTGCCGGCGGGAGTGGACATCGAGATAAAGCTGTGACCGCTGAGGGCCGCGGAGGAAGCGAAGGCCGCGCCGTGGAGAGGTGGAGGAATTGAAGGGAATCATCGGTAGGAAGATAGCCATGACCCAGGTCTTCTCCGAGGACGGGAAGGTCATCCCCGTGACCCTGGTGGAGGCGGGTCCCTGCCTGGTCACGCAGATAAAGACGGTGGAGAAGGAGGGCTACGACGCCCTGCAGCTGGGGTTCGGGGAGGTAAAGGAGAAGAGGCTGAACCGCCCCCGACGCGGCCACTTCCAGAGCAAGGACCTGGAGCCGCGACGCCACCTGGCGGAGGTCCGCGTCGACGACCCTTCCTCCTACCGACTGGGCCAGGAGATAAAGGTGGATATATTTTCCAAGGGAGACCGCGTGGACATAACCGGGCGCTCGCGCGGCAAGGGATACGCGGGCGTCATCAAGCGCCATAACTTCGGCGGCGGGCCGGGCTCGCACGGAGCCCACTTCCACCGCGCCCCGGGGGCTATCGGGGCCTGCGCCACCCCCTCGCGGGTGTTCAAGGGCTCGCGCATGCCCGGGCGCATGGGCGGGGAGCGCGTGACCGCCCTTAACCTGGAGGTGGTGGACGTCAAGCCGGAGCGCAACCTGCTCCTGGTCAAGGGCAGCGTTCCCGGCCCCGACGGCGGCATCCTGATCATCAGGGAATCCGTGAAGACGCGCAAGAAGGCCGGGAAAAAGGCGCACGTGCTGACCTGATGGGTGGTAGGTGGAGATGAAGACGGTACCGGTCTACGACATAGAGGGAAACAGGAAGGGCGAAGCGCAGCTCAAAGACTACTATTTCGGCTGCGAGGTAAACGTCCCCGTCATGCACATGGTGGTGCGCCGCCAGCTCGCCTGTGCCCGCAGGGGTACGGCCGCCACCAGGCCGCGCAGCAAGGTTCGGGGCGGCGGGCGCAAACCCTGGCGGCAGAAGGGCACGGGAAGGGCCAGGGCCGGCTCCATACGTTCTCCCCTCTGGAGGGGAGGCGGTACGGTGCACGGGCCGCAGCCGCGCGACCACGGCTTCAAGGTGAACCGCAAGGTGCGCAGGCTGGCGCTGCGGTCGGCTCTGAGCGTGCGCGCGAGCGAGGACCGGGTCATGGTGCTCGAGGACTTCAGCTTCAGCGAGCCCAGGACCAAAGCGGCGGCCTCCATCTTCAAGGCGCTGGGAGTGGACGATTACGTGCTCCTGGTACTCGCGGAGGAGGACGAGAACGTGATCAAGTCCATGCGGAACCTTCCGAGCGTGGAGGTGATACGGCTGGAGCACCTCAACACCTACGATGTGCTCGCCAACGACCGCGTCATCTTCACCCGCACGTCCCTGGAGAGGCTACAGGAAGGGGTGGAAGATGAAAGACCCGCATGACGTGATCATCCGGCCGATCATCTCGGAGAAGAGCTACACGCTCATCGACCAGAACAAGTACACCTTCGAGGTGCACCCAAAGGCGCACAAGACCGAGGTGCGCAAGGCGGTGGAGGAGATCTTCAACGTCAAGGTCACCGGGGTCAACACCATCAAGGTGCCCCCCAAGCCCAAGCGGCAGGGATGGACGGCCGGAAAGACGGCGGCGCGGAAGAAGGCCGTGGTGACCCTGGCTCCCGGTTACAGCATAGAGTTCTTCGAGGGCCCGCTGGGTTGACGAGGAAGAGGATGGTAGGAGATGAGCATCAAGAGATATAAACCGACCTCGCCGGGAAGGCGCTTCGCCTCCGTATCCGACTTCTCGGAGATAACCAAGAAGGAGCCCGAGAAGACCCTCCTCGCTCCCATGAACTACAAGGCGGGGCGCAACAACAAGGGCAGGATAACCACCCGCCACAAGGGGGGCAGGAACAAGCGCAAGTACCGCATCATCGATTTCAAGCGGGACAAGGACAACATCCCGGCCAAGGTGGCGGCCATCGAGTACGATCCCAACCGCAGCGCGCGCATAGCCCTGCTGCACTACGAGGACGGCGAGAAGCGCTATATCCTCGCTCCCCTCAAGCTCAAGGTGGGGGACAGGGTGATGTCCGGCCCCGAGGCCGACATCAAGCCGGGCAACGCCCTGCCGCTATACGCCATCCCCACCGGCACCACCATCCACAACATCGAGTTGAAGCCGGGCGCGGGCGGGAAGATGGTGCGCTCGGCGGGGGGAGCGGCTCAGCTCATGGCCAAGGAGGGCGGTTTCGCCCACGTGCGCCTGCCCTCCAGCGAAGTGCGGCTGGTGGATATCAACTGCCGCGCCACCATCGGCCAGGTGGGCAACGTGGAGCACGAGCTGCTCTCGGAGGGCAAGGCGGGTCGCGGACGCTGGAAGGGCAGGCGGCCCACGGTGCGCGGAACGGTCATGAACCCCGTGGACCATCCCCACGGAGGCGGCGAGGGCAAGAGCTCGGCAGGCCGGCACCCGGTGACGCCTTGGGGCAAGCCCACGCTGGGATACCGCACGCGCAAGAAGAACAAGCCGTCCGGCAAGTATATCGTGCGTCGCCGTAAGAGCTGAGGGACAGGGAGGTAGCCTTGGGCAGGTCGTTGAAGAAAGGCCCCTATATCGACGAGAAGCTCTACTTCAAGATAGAGGAGCTGAACCGGCGCAACGAGAAACGGGTGGTGAAGACCTGGTCGCGCCGCTCCACCATCTTCCCGGAGATGGTGGGACACACCATCGCCGTGCACGACGGCAAGAGGCACGTCCCGGTCTACGTCACCGAGAACATGGTGGGGCACAAGCTGGGGGAGTTCGCTCCCACGCGCCGGCGCACCAAGCACGGCCACGCCCACGAGCGCACCACCCGTCTGAAGTGAGCGTCGGGGTTCGAGGAGCAGGCAGGAGAGAAGCATGGCGGAAGCAGGAGGAGAGGGCGTAAGGGTGCGCGCCGTAGCGCGCTACGTGCGCGTGTCCCCTTACAAGGCCAGGCAGATCGCGGACCTCATCCGCGGCAAGGACCTGGAGGAAGCCCGTTATATAACAAGTTTTTCCAACCGGGCCGCCGCCCGCCTGGTGGGCAAGGTCCTGGAGTCGGCGGTGGCCAACGCCGAGAACAACAACGGCCTGCGCGCCGAGGACCTGGTGGTGGTCAACTGTTACGTGGACGAAGGCCCGACCCTGAAGCGCTGGAGGCCAAGAGCCAGGGGCATGGCCAACCGCATCCGCAAGCGCACCAGCCACATCACGGTGATCGTGGGCGAGCGCGAGTCGGGCGAGAAGGGCGGACGCCGCGCGCGCAGGCGTCCGGCGCAGCGAAGGAAAGGATGAGAGCGTGGGTCAGAAGGTCCATCCCTACGGTTTTCGCCTGGGAGTGATATACGACTGGAAGTCGCGCTGGTTCGCCAATCGCGGCTACGCGGAGCTTCTCCAGGAAGACCTGGCCATCAGGCGCCACATCAGGCAGCACATGCGCAGGGCGGCCATCTCGCGCGTGGAGATAGAGAGGACCAGCAAGAGGGTGAAGGTGGACATCTTCACCGCCAGGCCCGGCATCGTCATCGGGAGGAAAGGGGCGGAGGTAGACCGCATCAAACGGGACCTCGCGCGCATGACCGACAAGGAAGTGCAGGTGAACATCCAGGAGATCAACTATCCCGAGCTGGACGCCTACCTGGTGGCCCAGAACATCGCGGAGCAGCTCGAGGGCAGGGTCTCCTTCCGACGCGCCATGAAGAGGGCGGTGCAGAACGCCATGCGGGCGGGAGCCAAGGGCATCAAGGTCTCCTGTGCCGGAAGGCTGGGGGGAGCGGAGATGGCGCGGACGGAGTGGTACCGCGAGGGTCGCGTTCCACTGCAGACCCTGCGCGCGGACATAGATTACGGCTACTACGAAGCCCGCACCACCATGGGAGTCATCGGGGTCAAGGTGTGGATCTACAAGGGAGACATCGCGGGGCCCGACCGCAGGTCCAGGGAGAAAGCGGCCGCGGAAGAGGCGAAGCCCGCGGGCCGGCCCTCCGGCGAGGTGGAAGAAGCCGGTGCCGTGACGGAGGCCGCCGGCGAAACGGCGGCGGCCGCGGATGCAGGAGAGGAGACGGAGACGGCCGTGTCCGCGAAGGACGCCCCGCAAGAAGCGCGAGAGGACGAGGAGGTCTGAGGACCCATGCTGATGCCGCGCAAGTTCAAGCACAGAAAGGTGCAGAGGGGCCGCCTCAAGGGACGCTCCAAGGGCGGCACCCAGGTGCACTTCGGAGAGTACGGATTGCAGGCCCTGGAGCCGTCGTGGGTGACGGCAAGGCAGATCGAGGCCGCCAGGGTGGCCATCACCCGACACGTGAAGAGGAGCGGGAAGGTGTGGATCAACGTCTTCCCCGACAAGCCGGTCTCCAAGAAACCCGCGGAGACGCGCATGGGGAGCGGCAAGGGCAACCCCGACCACTGGGTGGCGGTGGTGAAGCCGGGACGGGTGATGTTCGAGCTCTCGGGCGTCCCGGAGCACGTGGCGGCGGAGGCCATGCGCAGGGCGGCCCACAAGATGCCCATGAAGTGCCGTTTCGTGAAACGGGAGACGCTGGGTGGTGAGTGAGGTGAAGGCCAGGGAACTGAGGGACTATTCCTACGAGGAACTGCTCCAGAGACTGAAGGAGGCCAAGGAGGAACTCTTTAACCTTCGCTTCCAGGCCGCCACGGGGCAGCTCGACAACACCAGCAGGATCCTTGAGACCAGGAAGGACATCGCGCGTATCTGCACGGTTATCAGGGAGCGCGAGCTGAGCGGGGAAGCGTCCTGAGACTGAGGTAGAAGGGAAACCGAGCACATGGCGGAGAGGACGAGCCGGAGAAAGGTGCGGGTGGGCACGGTGGTCTCGGACAAGATGGACAAGACCATCGTGGTCAAGGTGGAGACCCGCATGCCCCACCCGCTTTACGGCAAGATCGTGAGGCGCAGCAAGAAGTATGTCGCGCACGACGAGGAGAACCAGTGCCGGGTGGGAGACCTGGTGCGCATCATGGAGACCAGGCCTCTCTCGCGCACCAAGCGCTGGCGCCTGGTGGAGATAGTGGAGAAGGCGGAATAGCGGTCCCGGGCCGCGATTCGGAGGAAGAAGATGATACAGGCGGAATCGCGAGTGAAGATCGCCGACAACACCGGAGCGCGGGAGCTGCTGGTGATCAAGGTGCTCGGCGGGAGCAAGCGCCGCTACGCCTACGTGGGAGACATCGTGGTGGGCACGGTGAAGGCCGCCACCCCGGGCGGGGCGGTGAAGAAGGGCGACGTGGTCAAGGCGGTGGTGGTGCGCACCAAGAAGGAGCGCCGCAGGCAGGACGGCTCGTACATCAAGTTCGACGAGAACGCGGTGGTGCTCATCAACGAGGCCAGGGACCCGCGCGGGACGCGCATCTTCGGGCCGGTGGCCAGGGAGCTGCGGGAGAAGAAGTTCATGAAGATAATCTCCCTGGCCCCGGAAGTGCTCTAGGGGCGTGCAAGGAGAAGATGACATGGGCGGAGGCATGAAGATAAAGAAGGGCGACAAGGTGGAGGTGCTCACGGGCAAGTACCGCGGAAAGCAGGGAAAGGTCCTGAGGAGCATCCCCGGGGAGCGCAGGGTCATCGTGGAGGGGGTGAACCTGGTCAAGAAGCATGCGCGGCCGAGCCAGGAGAACCCCCAGGGCGGCATCGCCACCAAGGAGGCGCCCATTCACGTGTCCAACGTCGCCCTGGTGTGCGATTCCTGCGGACGCGCTGTGCGGGTGGGTTACCGCTTCGACGGCGAGGGAGTGAAGAGGCGGATCTGCCGCAAGTGCGGCGCTGACCTCGATTAGGAGAGAGACCGTGGTCAAGGAAGGAAGAACCGTGCCCAGGCTGAAGGAGAGATACCGGCGGGAGGTGCTCCCGGCGCTCAGGGAGAGATTCGGCTACCGCAACGATATGCAGGTGCCCCGGCTGGAGAAGATCGTGGTCAACATGGGGGTGGGGGAAGGTGCCCACGACCCCAAGGCCATCGACGGGGCCATGAAGGATCTGGCGGTGATCACCGGCCAGAAGGCGAGGCTGAACCGTGCCCGCAGGTCGGTGGCGGGCTTCAAGCTGCGCACCGGCATGTCCGTGGGGTGCAAGGTGACCCTGCGCGGGGACCGCATGTACGAGTTCCTGGACCGCCTGGTGTCCCTGGCCATACCGCGGGTGAGGGATTTCCGCGGTCTCAACCCCAAGTCCTTCGACGGCAGGGGCAATTACAACATGGGCCTGGACGAGCAGCTGGTGTTCCCGGAGATAGACTACGATGACATAGACCGCGTGCGGGGCATGGACATCACCATCGTCACCACGGCGGAGACGGACGAGGAAGGGCTGGCCCTCCTGGAGGCCCTGGGCATGCCCTTCCGCGCCAGGAAATAAGGAGAGGCCGCATGGCAAAGAAATCGCTCATCGCCAAGCAGAAGAGACCTCCCAAGTTCAGCACCCGGGCCTATAACCGGTGCAAGCGATGCGGGCGTCCGCGCGGGTATTTCCGCAAGTTCGAGCTGTGCCGCGTCTGCCTGCGTGAGCTGGTGCACGAGGGCGAGGTGCCGGGCATAACCAAGTCCAGCTGGTAAGGAGGCAGACAGAAGATGACCATGACCGATCCCATCGCGGACATGCTGACCCGCATAAGGAACGCCAGCGCCGCCCGCCACGAGGCGGTGGAGATGCCCTATTCCGGCATCAAGCGTTCCATCGCGGAGATATTGAAGAGAGAGGGTTTCATCGCGGATTTCGAGGTGGTCAAGGGCGAGAGCTACGACACCTTGAGGCTGACCCTGAAGTACGGCCCCAACCGCGAGCAGTTCATCAACGGCATCAAGCGCATAAGCAAGCCGGGTCTGCGCGTGTATAGCAAGCGGGCGGAACTGCCCCGCGTCCTGGGAGGCCTGGGAATCGCCATCATCTCCACCTCGCGGGGAGTGATCACCGACCGCGAGGCGCGCGAGCTGAACGTGGGGGGAGAGGTCTTGGCCTACGTGTGGTAGGCGGGAGAAGCGGAGGTTGGAGTTGTCAAGGATCGGAAGAGCGCCCATAACCGTCCCCCCCGGGACGGAGGTCAGGATAGAGGGCAACAGGGTGACGGTCAAGGGCCCCAAGGGGGAGCTCACGCGCGAGTTCCATCCCGAGATGATCATCGAGATGGAGGAGGACAGGCTGCTCGTGAAGCGGCCCTCGGACGCGGGGTTCCACCGCTCCCTGCACGGCCTCACGCGTTCCCTCCTCGCCAACATGGTGGAGGGGGTGACCAGCGGCTTCGAGAAGAACCTGGAGATACACGGCGTGGGCTACCGCGCCGTGGCCCGCGACCGCGACATAGAGTTGAGCCTCGGCTTCTCGCACCCGGTGCTGGTGAAGGCTCCGGAGGGCATAGAGTTCGAGGTGGTCACCCCCACCAAGCTGCGCATCAAGGGTATCGACAAGCAGCAGGTGGGGCAGATGGCGGCCAAGATCAGAGCCCTGCGCAAGCCCGATCCCTACAAGGGCAAGGGGGTGCGTTACGCGGGTGAGCAGATCAGGCGCAAGGCTGGAAAGACCTCCGTGTAGGACCGCTGGCGGAGATCGGAGAGAGTGAAGATAAGATGAAGAAGGAGAACACTCGACAGGCGGGAAGGGCGCGCCGGCACCGGCGGGTGCGCAAGAAGGTGAGCGGGACCCCGGATCGACCCAGGCTGTGCGTGTTCCGCAGCAACCGGCATATCTACGCGCAGGTCATCGACGACCTCGCGGGGCACACCCTGGCGAGCGCCTGCTCGCTGGAGAAGGGCCTGGAGCTGGACGGCAAGAGCAAGACGGAGGTGGCCAGGGAGATGGGGCGCCTGGTGGCGGCCCGCGCCCGCGAAAAGGGAGTGCAGAAGGTGGTCTTCGACCGCGGAGGCAACCTCTACCACGGGCGGGTGAAGGCCCTGGCCGAGGGGGCGCGCGAAGGCGGCCTGGAGTTCTGAGATGAGATGAAGAGAGCGAGATGAGGCGCGGAGGTTGCAGATGCCCAAGATAGACCCGACCGTCCTTGAGCTGGAGGAGAGAGTCATAGACATAAACCGCGTCGCCAAGGTGGTGAAGGGAGGCCGCAGGTTCAGCTTCACCGCCCTGGTGGTGGTCGGGGACAAGGCAGGCGTGGTGGGCTACGGGTACGGCAAGGCGCGGGAGGTGCCGCTGGCCATCCAGAAGGGCGTGGAGCGGGCGAAGCGGAACCTCTTCAAGGTCCCCACGCGGGGGACCACCATACCCTATCAGGTGGTGGGCAAGTACGAGTCCTCCCGCGTGCTGCTCAAGCCGGCCAGCGAGGGCACGGGGGTCATCGCCGGCGGGCCGGTGCGGGCGGTGATGGAGCTCTCGGGCATCCAGGACGTGCTCACCAAGGCCTACGGATCGCGCAACCCCGTGAACGTGGTCAAGGCGACGGTGCAGGGCCTCAAGGCCATAAGCCGCACGCGGGACGTGGCGAGGATGAGGATAGCGGAGGCACGCAAGGCCGAGAAGGCGGTGGCGGAATGAGCGCGGAGGAGAACAGGATTCGCATAACCCTGGTCCGCAGCCCCATCGGCAGGCAGCTCAAGCAGAAGCGCACCGTGCGCGCCCTGGGTCTGAAGAGGCTCAACCACTCCGTGGAGCAGAGGGAGACCCCCGAGATAATGGGGATGATCGACAGGGTGCGTCACCTGGTGAAGGTGGAGCGGCTGGAGGATTGAGGCGCCGGGGGCGGGGATTCGGAGACGGAACGGGAGAGGATGTCATGACCTTCAAGATAAACGACCTGAAGCCGGCGGAGGGGTCTTCCCACGCCCCGAAGCGCGTGGGCAGGGGCAGGTCCTCCGGGCACGGCAAGACCAGCGGCCGGGGCATGAAGGGGCAGAAGGCCCGTGGCAAGACCCGCGTGGGGTTCGAGGGCGGCCAGATGCCCCTGCAGCGCCGGGTGCCTAAACTGCGCGGATTCAAGCCGCGGGCGAAGAAGGAGTTCCACCTGGTCAACGTGGAGGCGCTGAACGCCTTCGCGGACGGGGAGGTGGTGACCCCCGAGGCCATGGTGGAGAAGGGGATGATCCGCAAGCTGGACAGGGACGTGAAGATCCTGGGAAGGGGAGAGCTCGAGCGCAGGCTCACGGTGAGGGCGCATGCCTTCACGCGCGGGGCCGTGGCGAAGATCGAGGCCTCCGGTGGAAGCGTAGAGGTGGTATAGCTTGCTGCGCACCTTCCGCAACATCTTCAAGGTAGCGGACCTGCGCCGCAAGATCCTCTTCACCCTCTTCATCATCCTCCTCTACCGCCTGGGGAGCGCCATCCCCTCCCCCGGCGTGAATACCCAAGCCCTCTCCAAGCTGGTGGAGGAGGGCGGCATCCTCGGCTTCCTCAACTTCTTCTCCGGGGGCGCCCTGGCCCAACTGGCCATCTTCGGTCTGGGCATCATGCCCTACATCACCTCCGCCATCATCATGGAGATGCTGGTGGCGGTGATCCCCAAGCTCAAGGAATGGCAGGAGGAGGGAGAGTCCGGCCGCCGGAAGATAACCCAGGTAACGCGCTATCTCACCCTGGCGCTGGCCCTCATGCAGTCCATCGGCCTGGTCTATACCTTCTCGCACCAGGACGTGGACGGAGTCCCCATCGTCCAGTTCACCTGGCTCAAGGGCATCGTGATCATCGTGACCCTCACGGCGGGCATGGCTCTGCTGATGTGGTTCGGAGAGCTGATCACGGAGCGGGGCATCGGCAACGGTATGTCCATCCTCATCTTCACCTCCATCATCGCCCGCGTGCCCACGGAGTTCAAGACTCTCATCACCCAGACGGAACTGCGCTACGGCAGCATCGTCTACGGCATCATCATCTCCGCGGCCATGTCCCTGGGGGTGATCGTGGCGGTGATCTACCTGGACCAGGGGGAGAGGCGCATTCCCGTGCAGTACGCCAAGCAGATAAGGGGCAGGCGCATGACCATGGGGGGCACCACCTATATCCCGCTGAAAATAAACACCTCCGGGGTGATCCCCATCATCTTCGCCTCCTCGGTGATCTTCTTCCCCACCATGCTGGCGCAGTTCATCCCCGGCCTCAGGGGTTTCGCGGAGCGCCTCTCGCAGGGCTGGCTGTACTTCGTCCTCTACACCGGCATGATCATCTTCTTCGCCTACTTCTATACCTATATCGTCTTCGATCCCTATACCCAGGCGGAGCACCTCAAGAAATACGGCGCCTTCGTCCCCGGCATCAGGCCGGGCACCCCCACGGCGGTGTATTTCGGCAAGGTCATCAACCGCATCACCCTGCCGGGCTCCATCGCCCTGGCGTGCATCGCCATGCTGCCGGCGGTGATGTTCTACTTCTTCGGTACCAGGCAGATACCCTTCGGGGGGGCCGCGATCATGATCATCGTCGGCGTCGCCCTGGAGACCATGAAGCAGATCGAGGCGCAGCTCCAGATGCGCCACTACGAGGGCTTCTTGAGGTAAGGGACGCGAGAAGGGGAGGTAGGACGGCGATGAACCTTGTGCTGCTGGGGCCGCCGGGGGCCGGGAAGGGGACCCAGGCGGAGAGGATAAGCGCCCTCTACGGGGTGCCCCACATCTCCACCGGGGATATCTTCCGGGACAACCTCAAGCGGGGCACGGAGCTGGGGCGCAGAGCAAAGGAATACATGGACCGCGGGGAGCTGGTCCCCGACGAGGTGGTCATCGGGATCGTGAGAGACCGCCTGGCGCAGCCCGACTGCGAGAAGGGGTTCATCCTGGACGGTTTCCCCCGCACCGTGGCCCAGGCCGACGCCCTCAAGGACATGCTGGCGGAGACGGGCAGGGCCATCGACCACGTGCTCAACGTGCAGGTGCCGGAGGACGTGGTGGTGGAGAGGCTGACGGCGCGCCGCACCTGCCGCTCCTGCGGAAAGGTCTTCCATCTCCTCTTCGACCCCCCCGCGAAGGAGGATACCTGCGACGCCTGCGGGGGCGAGCTCTACTGTCGGGACGACGACCGGGAGGAGACGGTGCGCGCCCGCCTGCGCGAGTACGAGGCCAAGACCAGTCCCCTTGTCGATTACTACCGTCGCGAGGGGCTGTTGAGGGACATCGACGGCGCCGCCTCCATGGAGGAGGTGCTGCGGGAGATCCGCGCGGTGGTGGAAGCATGAGGCCGGGCGGGCGGAAGGGCCCATGATCATCAGGAAATCCCACGACGAGATAGCGAGGATGAGAGAGGCGGGTCGCGTGGTGGCGGGCGTGCTCGAGATGCTGGAGGAGCATATCAGGCCGGGCACGAGGACGGACGCCCTGAACGAACTGGCGGACGAGTACATCCGTGGACGGGGCGGTACGCCGTCCTTCCTCGGGTACCGGGGATTCCCCGCCTCCATATGCACCTCCATCAACGACGTGGTGGTGCACGGCATACCCGGGCGCGAGCGTCTCAGGGAAGGGGACATCATCGGGGTGGACGTGGGGGTGATCCTGGAGGGATACCACGCCGACGCGGCGCGCACCTACGCGGTGGGCGAGGTGAGCGAGGTGGCCAGGAAGCTCATGGAAGTCACGGAGGAAGCCCTGCGGGAGGGGATCCGAGCCTGCCGGCGCGGCAACCGCCTGGGAGACGTTTCCAACGCCATCCAGCGCACGGTGGAGGCGGGGGGGTTCTCGGTGGTGGTGCAGTTCGTGGGCCACGGCATCGGCCGGGAGATGCACGAGGAGCCGCAGATACCCAACTTCGGGCCCGCCGGGAGGGGGCCGCTGCTGGAGGCGGGGATGACCTTCGCGCTGGAGCCCATGGTCAACGAGGGAAGCTACGAGGTGGAGGTGGACGGAGAGGACGGCTGGACGGTGCGCACCGTGGACGGCACCCTCTCCGCGCATTTCGAGCACACCGTCGCGGTCACCGAGGATGGCCCGGTGGTGCTGACCCTGCCCTGAAGGGCGAATGGACGAAAAGACGATGTTTTGTTAGTATATAAATTCTGGTGCGAAAAACATATGCGCTCCTCCCGTGAGGTGAGGGCGGCGCGAGGAGAGTGAGGATTGGCCAGGAAAGAGGGCGCCGTAGAGGTCGAGGGGACGGTGCTGGAACCGCTTCCCAACGCCATGTTCAAGGTGGAGCTGGCGAACGGGCATAAGATACTGGCGCATATTTCCGGCAAGATGAGGATGCACTACATTCGCATCCTGCCCGGCGACAAGGTGGTGGTGGAGATATCTCCCTACGACCTGACCCGGGGGCGCATCGTGTACAGGTACAAATGATACGGCGGGATACGGAAAGGTCGCAGCGCAGATGAAGGTCAGAGCGTCGGTCAAGAAGATGTGCGATAAATGCAAGATCATCCGCCGCCACGGCAAGGTGCTGGTGATATGCCAGAACCCGCGCCACAAGCAGCGGCAGGGATGAGTCCGGGGGAGGTATGTCGAATTGGCGCGTATAGCAGGCGTTGATCTACCGAGGGACAAGAGGGTGGAGATCGCCCTCACCTATATCTACGGGGTGGGCAGGTCCACCTCCAAGGCCATCCTGCAGAACTGCCGCATCGACCCCGACACCAAGGTGCGCAACCTCACCGACGAGGAGGTGGTGCGCCTGCGCAGCTACATAGACCAGAACCTCAAGGTGGAGGGAGACCTGAGGCGCGAGGTGGCCCAGAACATCAAGCGCAAGATGGAGATCGGGTGCTATCAGGGGCTGCGCCACCGCATGGGTCTGCCGGTGCGCGGCCAGCGTACCCACACCAACGCCCGTACCCGCAAAGGCCCGCGCAAGACGGTGGGCGTGAAGAGGAAGAAGAAGTAGGCGCCGGAGAGGGCGGCGCGACCTGACAGGAGGTTGAGATTTGGCCAGGCCTGCGAGGGGAAGAGGAAGAGGCAAAAGGAAAGAGAAGAAGACGGTGCTGCATGGCGAGGCGCACATCAAGTCGACCTTCAACAACACCATCATCACCATCACCGATAAGAACGGGGACACCCTGACCTGGAGCAGCTCGGGAACGGTGGGGTTCAAGGGCTCTCGCAAGAGCACCCCCTTCGCCGCGCAGCAGGCGGCGGAGAACGTGGCCAGGAGGGCGGCGCAGGAGTTCGGCATGAAGAGGGTGGACGTCTTCGTGAAGGGTCCGGGGTCGGGGCGCGAGACCGCCATCAGGACGCTGCAGGCCAACGGACTGGAGATAGCGAGCATCACCGACGAGACGCCGCAGCCGCACAACGGCTGCCGTCCCAAGAAGAGAAGAAGAGTGTAGAGGGGCGAGGAGATGGCGAGGAACACCGATCCTTCGTGCAAGCAGTGCCGCAGGGAGGGCGAGAAGCTCTTCCTCAAAGGGCCGCGTTGCGAGAGCGATAAGTGCGCCATGGAGAGGCGGCCTTACCCGCCCGGCGAGCACGGGCGGGGAAGGGTAAAGGAGACGGAATACCTGCTGCAGCTGCGCGAGAAGCAGAAGGCGAAGCGTATCTACGGGGTGCTCGAGAGGCAGTTCCGCCGCTACTACGGAAAGGCCTCGCGCCAGAAAGGCATCACCGGCGAGAACCTGCTCTTCCTCCTGGAGACCAGGCTCGACAACGTGGTCTACCGCGGAGGACTGGCGACGTCGCGCAAGGATGCCCGGCAGCTGGTCCGTCACGGGCACGTCACCGTGAACGGGCGCAAGGTCAACATCCCTTCCTACCAGCTCAGGGTGGGGGACGTGGTGGAACTCAAGGAGAAGAGCAGGGACGCCGCGCGGGTGCTGCAGGCGGTGAAATACGCGGAAGGGCGGCCCGTGATGCCCTGGCTGAAGGTGGACCATGACAAGCGGCGGGTAGAGGTCACGGCCCAGCCCAGACGCGAGGACATAGAGCTTCCGATCAAGGAACACCTCATCGTGGAGCTCTATTCAAAGTAAATATAAGGTGAGAGTCTCAGGTCGAGGCGGGTCCGCGGAGGCGGGCCCACACAAGGAGGGAACTGGTCTTGGTTCTTGAGATGCAGAAACCCCATGTCGTGGTGGACAAGCTCGAGGACTCCTACGGCAGGTTCATCGTGGAGCCCCTGGAGAGGGGGCTCGGACATACCCTGGGTAACTCCATGCGCCGCGTGCTTCTCTCCTCCATCCCGGGGGCGGCGATAACCTCGGTACGCATCGAGGGGGTGGTGCACGAGTTCACCGCCATCGAAGGGGTCAAAGAGGACACCATGGACATCATCCTCAACCTCAAAAGCGTGATCCTGAAGATCGACGGGGAGGGATCCTACGCGCTGACCCTCGACGTCACGGGACCGAAGACGGTCACGGCGGGGGACATCCAGGTCCCCGCGGAGGTGGAGATAATAAACCCGGACCTCAAGATCTGCACCCTGAACGGCAAGGGAAGGCTGAAGGCGGAGATGGCGGCGCGCAAAGGCCGCGGATACGTGGCCGCGGAGCACCTGGGAGGATATCGCGAGGTGGCGGGCACCATCCCCCTGGACGCCATGTTCTCGCCCGTGGTGCGCGTTTCCTACCAGGTGGAGAACACCCGCGTGGGCCAGCGCACCGACTACGACCGCCTCATCCTGGAGGTGTATACCGACGGCAGCATAAACGCACAGGAAGCCCTGGTGAAGGCGGCACAGGTGCTGTCGGGACACATCGCCATCTTCTCCTCCCTCGCGGAAGGAGAGGAGGCCGCGGACGAGGGTGGGATCTTCGGTCCCCCCGCGCCGGCGGGTTCCGGGAAAGAACTCCAGGTCTCCATAGAGGAGTTGGAGCTGCCGGTGCGCGTGCTCAACTGCCTCCATCGCGGGGGCATAAGCACCCTGGGCCAGCTGATAGAGAAGACGGAGGACGACCTTCTGGCGCTGCGCAGCTTCGGGGCGCGTTCCATCGAGGACGTGAAGGAGAAGCTCGCCAAGAGAGGGCTCTCCCTGCGCTCCAAGGAGTGATCGGCGCCGTCGAGCAGGGATACGAGAGGTAACAGACATGCCGCAACCCAAGAAAGGAAGAAGGCTGGGCGGGAGCGCCTCCCACCAGAGGGCCATCCTGGCCAACCTGGCCAGGGCGGTGATCGAGCACGAGAAGATAGAGACCACGCAGGCGAAGGCCAAGGAGGTCCAGCCCCTGGTGGAGAAGCTGGTGGGGCTGGCCAAGCGCGGCGACCTGCACGCCAGGCGCCAGGCCCTGGCCATCATCCCCGACCGCGACATCGTTCACAAGCTCTTCGACGAGATCGGGCCCCGTTACGAGGACCGCGAGGGAGGATACTGCCGGGTGGTGAAGACCGGCTACCGGCAGGGCGACGCGGCGCCCATGGCGGTCATAGAGTTCGTCTGATACCCCCACCTCGCGACGACCGCTTCGCGGACCGAGGCGCCTTCCCGCGGTGCTGATCAGGACGAGGAGGGCGGCGCGAGCAGCCGTTCCAGCCGTACACGGGCGGAGTGCAGCCGCTCCCTGCGTTCCCTGAGGCCCGCCAGGGCGGCCTCGATGTCCCTGCCCTCCGTGTTCAACTGCTCCACCGCCCTCGCGATGCCCGCCTCGATGGTGTCCAGGGTCTCCCCGATCACCTCGTCCACGGCGCAGACAAGGGAGTTGACGCTTTTCTGCAGGCGCAGGTAGAAGTCGTAGCGCACCCTTCCGCAGTGGCGGTCGAAGAGCATGAGCAGGTCCTCCTGCTTGCTCTTGCGCAGCAGGCGGTGGGAGAGTTTCCTGGGAAGGGACCTGACCACTGTGCCGATGATCATCTCCAGGTCGGAGGGCGGGTCTCCGAGATGGAACCAGAACTCTCCCTCTTCGCTCAAGTCCAGCTCCGCCTCCAGGGTGGGGAGGGAGATGCCGAAGAGGTGCCCGGCGATCTCCAGGATGCGGTTGGAGATGGAGTTGGCCCTGTCGCGGTACCTCCTCTCCATGAGCTTGAACTGCTCCGAGAGGCGTTCTTCCTCCACGGACCTCCATTCCGAGAAGGTCTCCCGGATCTCCTCCTGGATGAACCCTCCCAGCGCCGCCGCCAGTTCCGCGCCCGAGAGATGCTTGTTCTCCTCGAAAAAGGAATGGTAGCGATGCAGGAGGGGGTCCGTGGCCCGCGCCTTGAAAGCCTCCACGTCGGCGTCCAGGACCTCGGTGACCAGGTGCCTGCGGTCTCCCTCGATGAGGTAGCGGATCTCCTCTCTCTCCCTGGCGATCACCTCCATCTGTCGGTGGAACTCCTCCACCTTCTCCTTGAGGTCCTCCAGGGGGTGGGAGAGCAGGCCTGCCTCTAGCTCCATGGCGGCCATCTCGTCGCCGAGGAGCTTCTGGGTGTTCTTGATGCAGGTCTCGAGGAAGACCCATCCCTTCTCGTTCACGAGGAAGGATTCCAGGGCGGCGCTGAAACGCGGCAACCCGCTCTCCTCCAGAGAAGATGCGTCGCCGCGCAGCTGGGCTTCCAGGGCCTGCCTGGCCGATAGGGGGTGGATCTTGACCTCGTCCAGGTCCAGGGCCCGGGAGATGACCTGTCGGTTGAAGGTCAGCGACTCCTCCCGGTCCTCCTCTTCCAGGTAGTCGACCTTGTTCTGCACGAAGAAGACCTTGCGTACGTGTTTGCGTATGCGGTGCAGGAAGTCGAGCTCCGAACGGCTGACGGGTGGGTCGGCCGAGACCATGAACACCACCGCGTCCGCGTTCTCGAGATAGGAATAGGCGGTCTCGTCGTTGTGGAGATAGGTCGACCCCGTGCCGGGGGTGTCCACCAGGCAGACGCCGTCCTTGAGGTAGCGGGAGGGATAACTGACCTCCACGCGCTTCACGCCGAGCCGGTTTTCCGGGTTCTCCTTCTCGGTTACGAAGGCGGGGATGCGCTCGAGGCCGATCTCCTCCGTGCGGCCGTCGAGGTAGTGGACCTCGGCCCGCACCTCCTCGCCGTAGCGCAGCACGGTGTTCACAGAGGTGAGGGGGACTACGGAGCTGGGCAGGATGCGCGCTCCCAGCAGGCTGTTGATGAAGGTGGTCTTCCCCCGCTTGAACTGCCCCATGACCACGATGTGGAAGCGATCGGAGAGGAGCCTTGCTTTCAGCGCGGCGAGGCGGCGCAGGAACGCCTCCCGGACGTCCCCTCCCTCCCTTCCTTCCAGCTCCTCGATGAGGGAGAGGGCGCTCTCATGCAGTTCCTTGTAGCCGGCCATCTTGCTCTCCTCCAATAAAAAAGCTCCTACCCTCATTGGTAGAAGCTATCAGCCGCCGGCGGCGTAGGCGAGCTTCATCGCCCGCGGGTGGGACGGGACCTGGCAGGCCGGCCATCCTCGCCCGCCGTTTACATTATATACATGATATATCATCATACATCAACGGCGGGGGACCTGTCTTCGAGGTGCGGCGCTTCAAGATCGAACCTTTGGGAGAACACCTCCTTCTTCATGCCGGATTTGCTTGTTTTGTCAGGATGACAGGGTGGCCTCTGAATCTGTTTCAACCCGGAAAACGCCCGCTAGAGCTTTACAGCATCGGCGCCGGTACGGGACTTCGCTCCCGGTTTTCTGCGAAAAGGCCGCGTACGGAAGGCGCGGTGGTAGAATCTTTGCATGGCCAACCATCTGCTGGTGCTGGAATACGACGGGACCGCCTATCACGGCTTTCAGAGACAGCCGGGACTGCCCACCATCCAGGGCGCCCTGGAGGAGGCCCTGGGCAAGGTGGCGGTGCTGGAAGGCCCCCTGTGCGCGGCGGGCCGCACCGACGCCGGCGTGCATGCCAGGGGGCAGGTGGTGAGCTTCCACGCGGCCCTGAAGGTGGGGGTGGAGCGGCTGCCCCTCGCCCTGAACTCGCTGCTGCCGCCGGACATCGCGGTGCGTGAGGCTGCGGAGGCGCCCGGTGATTTCCACGCGCGCAGGAGCGCCCTGGCCAGGGAATACGCCTACTATATCCAGGCGGGCGGCCACCCCTCTCCCTTCACGCGGAGGTATGTGTACCATCACCGCGGAGTCCTCGACGAGGGGCGGATGCGGGAGGCCCTGCGAGCTCTGGACGGGGTGCACGATTTCGCACCCTTCTGCCGGCGGGAGGAGGGGAAGTCGACGGTACGGGAGGTCTACGAGGTCGGCCTGGAGGCGGCGGGAGGGCTGATGTGCGTCAGGGTGAAGGCCAACGCCTTCGCCTGGATGATGATGCGCATGATCTGCGGCGCGCTCCTGGAGGTGGGGCGGGGAAGGTGGACTCCGGCCCGCTTCCGCGAGGTGCTGGAGAGCGGGGAGTGCGGCCACGGCGCCTCCGCCCTGCCGCCCCACGGCCTCTTCCTGGAGAAGGTGTATTACCCGGAGTGGGTATCCCCTTCCGCCGGTCGGGGGTCGAAGATATGGCGCAGTCCATCCGCATCCGCGGAGTCTGGCCCGCCGGGGTCATCCTGAACCGCGGGACGGAGAGGGAAAGCCCATCGCTTTTCGCGGGTGTCCGCCGTATGTCATTGCCAGCGACATCCATTGAAAACGCAGCATCTCTTAACCGAAATACCCGGATATGGATACAGTCTTCCTATCCTGGAAGACGCATCATGCATGCAGACCCGTGTTCTGGAAAGGGTTTCCTGGAACGTGGCCGTCCCGGGATCCCGCCTCACGGCCGCGGGAGCGAGATATCCGCTGCCCCCAGGTCGTAGGGCTCGAGGGTGGCGAGCATGCGGTAGCGCAGGAGGTTCTCAGCGGGGTCGTATGCGAGCACCTCCAGCTGCAGCGAGAGGGGAGGGGAAGCGGCGTCCCCTGCCCAGAGCCGCAGGAAGAGCTCGTAGCGCAGGTGGGAGAAATAGGACCAGGTACCCGCGGTGAGGAGGTCCCTGGCCGCGGAGGGATCCAGGCGCAGCAGGAGGCGCCTGCACCATATGCCGTCCCTTTCCTCCTCTCCTTCCAGGACCGCCGACTGTACGTGCCTCGCCACGCCGGTGAAGGACAGGGGGTCGTAGAGCGGGTTCCATGCCGCGTCCTCAGACTCATGCCAGGTCTCGCCCTCATGCCTGAAGCGGCGCCCGCCTACTTCCAGCAGAACGGATCCCTCCTCGCCCACGGGCGTGGAGCGGGCGAGGGAGAGGGTGAACCCCGCCGGGGTGCGCGAGCCCTCGCATCTCTCCTCTCCCGAGACGGTCTGGCCGGAGACCCCCACCATGCTCTCCAGGCGCAGGCGGTAGCGGAAAGCCGGGGTTTCCGCCAGCCTCTGCAGTGAGGAAAGGGCCTCTCCGCGCAGGGCCGCCTCTTCGCCGTCGCGGGGCGCGCCACAGCCGGCAGGGAGAACGAGGGCGGCGAGAAGGACGAGGCATGCGGCAGAGATGGGGCGGAAGCGGCTCATCGCGAGCGGATCACCGCCAGCACCTCGTCCCGCTTCTCCTCCATGAGCTCCCGGCTCTTCGCCTCCAGGTTGAGGCGCAGGAGGGGCTCGGTGTTGGAGGGACGCACGTTGAACCACCAATCCTCGAACTCCACCGTGACGCCGTCCAGCCTGTCCACCCTGCCATGGGAATAGGTCCGCGCTATCTCCTCGAGCTTGGCCTGGATGTCCTCCACGCGGCTGTTTATCTCTCCCGAGGCGTGATATTTCCGGAAGGGGGCGAGGATCTCGGAGAGCGGCCTGCCCTCAAGGCTCACGATCTCCAGGATGAACATGGCGGCGATGAGCCCCGAGTCGGCGCGGTAGTTGTCGCGGAAGTAGTAATGCCCGGAATGTTCCCCGGCGAAGACCGCCCCCGTCTCCGCCATGGTCTGTTTGATGAACGAGTGTCCAACCCGCTCGCGGATGGGGATGCCCCCGTGGGCGCGTATGGTCTCCGGCACCACCCAGCTGTTGATGCAGTTATAGATGATCTTCTCCCCCGGATTGGTCTCCAGTATGCGCCTGGCGACCATGGCGGTGGTGAGAGAGCCGCTGACGGGATCTCCCCGGTC